>ERZ761602.614-NODE-614-length-74583-cov-11.182106_pt1 | contig 74583 bp, 59 predicted proteins | sample MGYA00512165_ERZ761602 | MGnify/ENA primary metagenome ERZ761602 (study PRJEB28899, sample SAMN02445085) | bioreactor sludge metagenome | biome: EBPR sludge; isolation source: Thorneside wastewater treatment plant | place: Australia: Brisbane, Thorneside...
GAGTGACCGAAGGCCCACCAGATGGTGCGGTAGATCAGCGCATCGACGTGCTCGATGACGCCGAGCGACAGCAGGTAGGTCGGCACCAGGATGATCGCGCCGGAAACGATCGTGAATACCGCGATGATGCAGGCGGTGATGGCGCCGAAGGTGACCAGCGGCACCGAGCCCTGATAGGTCTTCTCGCGCTTGGCCACCACCAGCGTGCCGAGGAACACGAAGCAGCCGATCAGCGCGCCGACCGCGAACAGAATGAGACCCAGGTAGAACGATGGCGCCGCCATCATCGGCACGTACGAGGTCATCATCACGCTGGAGCCACCCTGGAACACCGCGACGTTGTTGACTACCGCGCCGATGACCATCAGCGCGAACGCCAGCCAGGCGATCTTCGGCGTCGCCAGGCGGCAGCGCAGCAGCGTCGACGAGCAGAAGTACAGCACCGCGATCTCGAAGAAGATGATCCAGAAGATCAGCATGTCGATGCCGTGCGCGGTGAGCACCTGGTAGAAGGTATCGGCCTCCAGCCAGTGCACCGCCGGCCAGCGGGTCAATACGATGCCGATCGCGAGAATGCCGCCGATCAGCAGAAACACCACTGCGGCGACCGCATTGGCGAGCATCAGCTTTTCCGCCTGGGATTCGAACTGCAGCCCGGAGCGCGGGCAGGTCCGATAAGTCGTAGCCGTGGACATGGCCGCCTCCGTTATTTGACGTAAATGCGACCGACCATCATGTGATGGCCGATGCCGCAATATTCATTGCAGACCACCGAAAACTGGCCGCTCTGGTTTGGCGTCACGGTGATCACGTGTTCGTATCCGGGCACCACCTGGATATTGATGTTGGCCGGTTGCAGCGAGAATCCGTGGTTGTAATCCATCGAGGTCAGGTGCAGCCGGTAGGTCTGGTCCTTCTCCAGTTCAAGGATCGGCCAGAAACTCCACAAACGAGCGATCATGTAGACGTCGCTGCCGGCCGGCGGCGCCACCACGGGCATCTGCTGGTCGGTTTCGGTGCGCACCGTATATTGGTCGACCATCGCCTGCGCCTTGGTGGCGAACAGCTCCGGCGTGGTCTTGTAAGTTTCCGTCGAGAGGTTCTGTTTGCCGTAGGCGTGCCAGTAGATCATCATGAAAAACATGATCATGCACCAGACGAAGGCAATCGCGATCCAGGTGCCTTCGACGCGATCCAGCGGATGTTTCCACCAGAGTCGTTCGGCCGGCGGTAGAATGGCGCTCATGGATTATTCCCCGGATATTGATGGGCGAGCCCTGATTACTTGGCGACCGGAATGGTCAGAATGTCGATGACACCCCAAAGGGTATAAACAACCATCGGCACCAATACCCCGATGAACAGCAGCAGGAACGGGTTGTCCAGCAGTTGCTGCATCCAGGGAACCTTCTCGTTGGGGTCGTCTTGTGCGCTCATCGGGTGCTCTCCTCTGGCCTTGCGACAGTCACGCCGGACACCTCCGGCAAGTGATCGCATTTGCTGCCAGCGGGTGCATTCGTGTAATTGACGTGGGTCAACCCCGCGACAAGTTGTCGCCCCCGACCGATGACAGCGACACTGCGCTGACGGATGCTTCGCTAGGGTTGTCATACAAGAAGTAGGTCACGTTGGCCCGCAGGGCCGACGTGACAGCCACCAGAGTCACGTAGCCCGCGGCGCGGGCAACGTGACCTACGAAGGCAAGGAAGATTCAACCATGTCTGCCATTCCGATGCCCCTGGCGGGGCTTACCCAGGACGCCAACGAACGCGCCATCGGCCGTTGGCTGATGGTCTGTTGTGCCGTGCTGCTGGCGCTGGTGATGCTCGGTGGCGCCACGCGCCTGACCGAGTCCGGCCTTTCCATCGTCGACTGGCGACCGGTCACCGGCGTGTTGCCGCCGATCGGCGATGCCGCCTGGTTGGCCGAGTTCCAGCGTTACCGCGACAGCCCGCAGTACACCCAGGTCAACAAGGGCATGGCGCTGTCCGACTTCAAGCTGATCTTCTGGTACGAATACGCGCACCGCCTGCTGGCACGTGTGCTCGGGCTGGTGTTCGCGCTGCCGCTGCTGGTGTTCTGGCTGCGCGGCATGATTCCGCCGCGGCTGCGCTGGCCGCTGGTCGGCATCCTTTTGCTGGGTGCTGCGCAGGGCTACATGGGCTGGTTCATGGTCAAGAGCGGCCTGGTGGACATCCCGCGCGTGAGCCACTATCGCCTTGCCGCGCACCTGTCGCTGGCACTGCTGATCTACGCCTCGATGTTCTGGCTGATGCTGCGCACATTGTGGCCGCAACGCGTGGCGACGCGGCCGCTCGGCAGTGTTTACGGATTCCTGCTCGGGTTGATTGCAGTCACCATCGTGTTCGGCGCTTTCGTCGCCGGCATGCGCGCCGGCCTGATGTACAACACCTTTCCGCTGATGAACGGACACCTGATTCCGCCCGGCATCGATGCCTTCCAGCCGCTGTGGCTGAACGCGCTGGAGAATCCGGTTGCGGTGCAGTTCATTCATCGGTGCCTGGCGCTGACCACCTTTGCGGTGGTCGCCGGCCTGTGGCTGAGCTGGCGCCGCGCCGAACTGGTTCCCGCGCAGCGACTCGCGCTGAATGCGCTGGCGGCGATGACGCTGCTGCAGGTGTGCCTCGGCATCGCCACGCTGCTCTACCATGTTCCCGTGGCGCTCGGCACCTTGCACCAGGGCGGCGCCGTATTGCTGCTGAGCGCCGTGCTGGCGCTGCGGCACTGGAGTTCGGGAGACGTGTCGAATCAGGAACGGTAGTCCCCGTGGAGCGACTCAACCGCTCTGGTAGAGCCGAGCTTGTTCGGCTGCACCCGTGCGGATTGCGCCTTACCGGCGCAAGAGCAGCGGAGCAAGCTCCGCTCTACCAGAGCATTCGCGACACGCTACGGTAGGTCGCCGAGAAACTCCCGTACCGCCCGCAACTGCCCCGCCATCGCCTGCGGCGTTTGCCCGCCCGGCAACGCCGCCACTCCGCGGCCATGCGGGTCGACGACGATGATCGAGGTGGTGTGATCCATGCTGCGGCTGCCGCTGGCGTCGATGTTCTCGGCGTACATCACGCCGAGCGATCCGGCCAGCGCCGCGAGACCGGCCGGGCTGCCGCTGAGGCCAGTGAGGTCGTCGCCGAAGTAACTGAGGTACGCGCCAATGCGCTCCGGGCTGTCGTTGGCCGGGTCGACGCTGACGAAGATGAAGCGCGTGGCGCCGTCGCCGTCGGCTGCGAGCCGTTTCTGCATTCCGCGCAGCGACTGCAGCGTGGTCGGGCACACGTCCGGGCATTGCAGGTAACCGAAGTAGAGCAGGCTCCAGTGTCCGCCGAGGTCGGTGTCGGTGAACGGCAGCCCGTGCTGCGTGGTCAATGCAAACTCGGCAACCGTTCGCGCCGCGGGCCACAGGATCGACTGCAGCGCGGGCGGCGCGCTGGCCCAGTCGCGCCGGTCATCGTGAATGCGGCTCATCCACAGCGAGCCGGCCAGCGTTCCAGCGCCGATGGCCAGCAGCAAGAGTGTGCGACGATTCATGGCAACCACAGTAAGCGCGGCCGGGTCGCCGCTGCCTTGACCGCGGTCATTCGCGCGACATCCGGCGGCATCGACAATGCCTTCGTCCGATCATCGAAACCACGACAGCCGATGGATGCCGCGCCACTCTTGCCGCATCTGAATGCCACGCTCAACGGCATCGCCGGCATCCTGTTGCTTTACGCGCGCTGGCAGATCGCCCAGCGCCGCATCGAGGCGCATCGACGTTGCATGCTTGCCGCGCTCGGCGTCTCGGCGCTGTTCCTGATCTCCTATATCGCCTACCACTACGCGGCGCCGATCTTCGTGTTTCGCGGCCAGGGCTGGATCCGGCCGGTCTACTACGCGTTGCTGATCAGCCATGTGCTGCTGGCGGCGCTGGCGATTCCGCTGGTCGCCACCACGGCCTGGTGGGGTTACAAGCGTCGCGATGGGCGTCACCGCGCCATCGCGCGCTGGACCTGGCCGTTGTGGATGTACGTGTCGGCATCGGGACTGCTGGTCTATCTGTTGCTCTACCAAATCTACTGACGATGGCATCGATGTGTCACGAAGCCCTGCGGGCAACGTGACCTACCCATGCACCGCGCCATTCGCGCGCAGCAGGTTGCAGAACAGCGCACCCTGGGCGATGGCGTCGTCGAGCGCGACGTGGGTGTGCGGCAGCGGGTCGAACCACTCGGCCGGCATGCGCTGCTTGCTGATGCGCCGATACGGCTGCTTCAGCACGGCCATTGCATAGCTCTTGATGTCGAGCGCCGAATGGCTGAACGGACTGCGCCCTACGAAGCGAATCAGATACCAGTAGACAAACAGGAAATCGAAGGCCACCGGATAACCGACGAACACCGGCTTGCCGGGCAGCGCGTCGAGCCAGTCCACATAACGCTGCATGGCGAGACCGGGTGGCTGTGGATCGATCCGACACGCCGCCCAGGCTTCCGTCTGGGTGTCCCACCAGCGCATGGTATCGAGGTGTCCGCTGGCGCCCGGCAGCGTCTCCAGGTTTGCGCTGAAGGTGGCGAGCATGCGCTTTTCGGCGGTGTACGCCGCCGAGCCGAAGCTCAGCATCGAGTGCGGCCCGGGGATCGGGCCATCGGTTTCGACATCGGTGCTGATGTAGATTTCGGGCATGGCGGTGGGCCTGCGACTGCGAGTGTCTTGCGAGGATTGAAGCGTCGACTGCGATGCGGAATGTCGAACGTCAAACGTCAAACGTCAAATGTGCGGCAAAGCCACGGGCTGCGGAATATTGACGTTTGACGTTTGACCTTTCACTGGCTCCGAACCAACGTGCAAATCCTCAAGGCTGCCCTGAGCTACTTCGCCATCGTCTTCTCCGTCGGTTTTCTCTGCGGGCCGATTCGCGTGATGATGCTGGAGCCGAAATTCGGCGCCACAGCAGCGGTGCTGCTGGAGGCACCTATCCTGCTGATGGCGATGCTCTACGCCGCGCGCTTCGTGCCACGCCGGCTGCGGCTGGCGCCGACCGCCATGGCGCATCTCGGCATGGGCAGCGCTGCGCTGGCGCTGCTGCTGATCGCCGATTTCGGCGTCGGCGTGTTACGCGGGCAGTCGCTGGACCAGATCGCCGCGCACTTCGCCACGCCGGCCGGGCGCATCCATGTCGCATTGATGCTGCTGTTTGCGCTGATGCCGTGGCTGGTCAACCGGCGTATACGGCAGCGGCCTCGATGAGGGCATTCGCCATGCGGATGCCACTCGCATGCCCCAAATTTCGCCTGGTTCCCGGCGCATGGTGCGGCGCTCACGCAGAGGATTGTTTCGATGAAACTTGATTCCACCCGGCGCCGGTTGGTCGGCGGTTTCGCGGCGGCTACGCTGCTGGCCAGCTTCGAAAGCTGGGCAAAGGCGCCTTTGCAGGCGGATGCCGCCATCCAGGCCCTGACCGATGTCGAAGCCCGCTCCGGTGGCCGCCTTGGCGTGTGCCTGCTGGACACCGGCTCCGGCAGGTCGATTGGGCATCGCGTCGACCAGCGCTTCGGCATGTGTTCGACCTTCAAGCTGTTGCTGGCGGCTGCCATCCTGCGCGAAGCGGACGCCGGTCGCCTCGATCTGCTGACCTTCGTCGAGTACGGCAAGGACGATATGGTGCCGCATGCGCCGGTCACGACGAAGCACCTCGAGCAGGGTGGGATGAGCATTGTTGCCCTGGCCGAGGCGGCGCAACTGACCAGCGACAACGTGGCTGCCAATCTGCTCTTGCGACAGCTTGGCGGTCCGGCGGGCTTCACCAGGATCCTGCGCTCGATGGGCGACCCGGAAACGCGTGTCGACCGCATGGAGCCGGAAATGAATCTGGTGCCGAGCGGCGAGCAACGCGACACCACCACGCCGCGCGCAATGGCACACAGCGTGGCGCGGATCATCACCGGCGACGTGCTGTCGGCAGCCGCCCGCGACCGCCTGGAGCAATGGATGATCGCCACCGAAACCGGCAGGAAGCGGATCCGTGCCGGTCTGCCTGCGGATTGGCGCGCCGGCGACAAGACCGGTACCGGCCTGGCGCCGTCGATGGCCAACAAGCACAACGATGTCGCCGTCGCTTGGCCGCCCGGACGCGCGCCGCTGGTGATCGCCGCATTCTTCGAGGCCCCCGGTCACTTCCCGCACATGCGTCCACAAGACGACGCCGTGCTGGCCGAAGTCGGACGCATCGCGGCGGGCTGGGTGGCAAGCGCGTGATCCAGTTCCCTGGCGTTTCTCTTCCTTGTCTTTGGGCGGTCTGAACAGCCTGTTCAGTCAATGCCTGTATCCTTCACAGCCACTTTTCGCCGCGGACCCCTGAACCATGACAATCCGACTGCTGCTGGCCACTGCGTTGCTGGCGCTGGGCAATATCGCTCTTGCGCAGAACACGCGTGTGCTCATGGACACCGACCGCGGACCGCTGCTGGTGGAACTCGATGTCGCCCGTGCGCCGATTACTTCGGCCAATTTTCTTGCTTATGTCGATTCCGGCGGTTTCAACAACATGCTGATCCAACGCGTCGTGCGAAATTTCGTCGCCCAGTCCGGACGCTTCAAGGAGGACCTCAGCGTGGTGCCGCAGCGTGCGGCGATCGCCAGCGAGCGCAACAACGGGCTGCTGAACACGCCGGGCACGTTGGCCATGGCGTTGACCAACGATTCGCAGGGCCGCCCGCAGGTGAACAGCGCGACCTCGGACTTCTTCTTCAACATCGGCACCAATACCGCATTGAATGGCGATTTCACGGTGTTCGGCCGGGTGGTGTTCGGCGTGCAGACGCTGCTTGCCATCAATACGACGCCGCTGTTCACCGGCACCGAGCAGCCGATCCGCATTCCACTGGTGCGCCGAACGGTGCGCGTGGCGGCCGGCGAGTTTCCGCTGCTGCCCTTGCACACCGGTGCCTGGTACGACCCGGCCAATTCCGGCCGAGGAATCTTTCTCGAGATCGCCAAGGTCGATGGTGGCGACGGCACCCCGCTGGTCGTGGTGTCGTGGTAAGACTTCCATCAGGGCGAGCAGATCTGGATGGTCGGTACGGCCCCGTTTGCCTGGGGCGCGAGCTCGGTCGAAGTGCCGCTGCAGATCAGCGAAGGCGCGCAGTTCGGCAGCGCATTCCAGCCCGGTCAGGTGGTATCCACCAGCTTTGGCAGCATCACCATTCGCTTCACCGCTTGCGACACCGGCTTCTTCCACTACAACACGACCTACGGCAACGGCACCTTCCCGATGAAGGCGCTGACCATTCCGACCAACGAGGTCTGCGCGGGGGGTTGAACGGGAGGTTTGCGGCAGTACGCCGCATGGGCGTCATGGTTTGAGCAAACGCTAACCCGGCGCCCGTGCAGAGGTCGATTCGTCGGTGACGACTGAATGGCCTTCAGGCGCGGCGAATCGCCGCCTTTGAGGGCCACGCGCCTGCGTGGCCGCTGGCCCGCCACGACGGCAAGGGCCGCGCATGCGCAACGTCCGCCGGTGTTCAGGCATCACGCCGAGCTCCACGGTGGAATCTTCGCCTGCGGCGAAGGTTCCACCACCCTACGCGTGTATCGCGTGCCCCAAGGCCGCCAGCGCCGCCTCGGGCAGGGTTTCGGTCATCGTCGGATGCACGTGGATGGTGCCGGACAGATCTTCCAGCCGCGCGCCCATTTCCAGCGCCAGCGCGAATTCGCCGGACAGCTCCGAGACATGCGCACCGACCGCGTGGATGCCCAGCACCAGATGGTTGTCGGCGCGCGCGGTGACGCGCACGAAACCGCCGTCGCTGCCGGCCTGCATCGCCAATGAGCGGCCGTTGGCGGCAAACGGGAAGTTGCCGACCACAACCTCGATGCCCTGCGCCTTGGCATCGTCGGGCGACAGGCCACATCCGACCAGTTCCGGTTCGGTGAAACACACGGCGGCGATCGCCACCGGATTGAAGCTGCGGCGCTTCCCGGCAATGATTTCGGCGACCATTTCGCCCTGCGCCGAGGCCTTGTGCGCCAGCATCGGCTCGCCGATCAGGTCGCCGATCGCCCACACATTGCGCATCGAAGTGCGGCACTGGTCGTCGACCTTGACGAAGGCGCCGTTCATGTCGATCGCCATCTTTTCCAGGCCCCAACCCTGTGTTGCCGGACGTCGCCCGACCGCGACCAGTACCTTGTCGCAAACCAGCTCCTTGCGTTCGCCGTCGGCGGTTTCCACCTGCAGTGCGCGGCCATTCGGCCCTTCGACGACGCCGAGAGCCTTGGTCTTCAGATGCACCTCGACCTTGTGCTGCTTCAGCCAGTTTTCCACCGGCTTGACCAGCGGGCGGTCGAACAGCGTCAGGATGCGAACGAGCGCCTCGACGAACACCACCTGGCTGCCCATGCGCGCATAGGCGATGCCGAGTTCCATGCCGATGTAGCCGGCGCCGATCACCACCAGGCGCTGCGGCACTTCGCGTTGCAACAACGCCTCGGTGGACGACAGCACATGTTCGCCATACGGAATCGACGGGATGCCGGCGACCACGGAACCGGTCGCCAGGATCACGTGTTCAGCGGAGATCGTGACCTCACCGTCGGCAGTCGCGACCGTGCAGTTCTTGGCATCGGAAAACACCGCCTTGCCATGCACGACACGCACCTTGGCCTTCTTCAGCAGCGCGCCGACGCCACCATTCAGCTTGTCGACCACAGTTTCCTTCCAGTCGATCGCGCCGCCGAGATCGAACACCGGCGGGCTGTCGAGACGGATACCGAGCTTGCCCATCCCGACGTGGTGCTGCATTTCCTCGAACTTGCCGGCGACATGGATCAGCGCCTTGCTTGGAATGCAGCCGCGGATGAGACACGTACCCCCAAGCCGATCGGCCTCGACGATCGTGGTCTTGAGGCCCAACTGCCCGCAGCGGATCGCGGCGACATAACCGCCGGGACCACCACCGACGACGAGGACCTGGGTTTGGATTTGTTCGGACATTGCGGTTCCTCGCTGAAGAGCAGGAAAAAGGAAAAGGGAAAAAGGAGGGAGAGCAGGAAAAGGGAAAAAGGAAAAGGGGAAAGCCGGCGCCGAGGCTTTCGGCCTTTCCCGGACATTGCCACCGTTCGCCAGATCGTTGCGAGCCCGCTCTTCCCTTTCCCTTTTTCCCTTTTCCTTTTTCCCCTACTTGCATCAAGCCCGCGGGCCACGCTGGCCGGAAACGGTCAGCGTGGCAACGACGACACTACTCGATGAACAACGCCGCCGGATTCTCCAGTTGCGCGCGCACGTGCTGGACGAACTCGGCGGCGTCCATGCCGTCGACCATGCGGTGATCGCAGCAGGTCGACAGGTTCATCATCTGGCGGATGACGATCTGGCCGTTCCTGACCATCGGCCGCTCGATCATCTTGTTGACGCCGATGATCGCCACTTCCGGTGCGTTGATCACCGGTGTGGTGACGATGCCGCCGAGCGCGCCGAGGCTGGTGATGGTGATCGACGAGCCGGTCAGTTCCTCGCGCTTGGCCTTGCCACTGCGCGCGGCCTCCGCCAGGCGGCGGATCTCGGCGCCGGTCTGCCACAGGTCGAGCGCCTCGGCGTGGCGTACCACCGGCACCATCAGGCCGCTCGGGGTCTGCGTGGCGATGCCGCAGTGCAGGCCGGCGTGACGGTAGGCGATGCCGGCCTCGTCGTCGTAGGTGACGTTGACCTGCGGGAACTTGACGATCGAATTGGCCAGCGCGCGCACCAGGAAGGGCAACAGGGTGAGCTTGCCGCGGGTCTTGCCGTGAACCTCGTTCAGGTGTTTACGCAGGCTCTCGAGTTCCGTGCAGTCCACTTCCTCGACATAGGCGAAGTGCGGGATGCGCTGCTTGGCGCGCTGCATCGCCTCGGCGATCTTGCGACGCACACCGATGATCTTGATGGCCTCGACGCCTTCGCGTTTCGCCCGGCCGGCCGGCGCTGCGCCACTCGCCGGCGTAGCGCTGCGTGCGATGAACGCATCCAGATCCTCGTGGCGAATCTGCCCGGCCGGGCCGCTGCCGGCCACGTACTGCAACTGGATGCCGAGTTCCTGCGCGCGGCGGCGCACGGCGGGCGAGGCGAGGGGCTTTTCGCCGGGGGGACGGGGGAGACCGGGGGCGCCGCTTGCAGCCGCGGCCGGCGTTGCTACAGGTGCCGGCGCAGGTGTTGGTGTGGGTGTGGGTGTTGGTGTTGCTGTTGGTGTTGGTAAAGGCGCGGGGGCCGCAGCCGCTGGCGCAGTGATTGGCGCCGGCGCCGGCGTAGCCGCGGCCGCCGCACGCTTCGTCATGACGTCATCCGCACCCGGCGTCCCGGCACCCTCGACCTCGAGGATCACCAGCGGCCCACCGACGGCGGCCATGTCGCCGGCATTGCCGCACAGTTCGATGATGGTTCCCGAGACCGGCGATGAAATCTCGACCGAGGCCTTGTCAGTCAGCATGTCGACCAGCGGCTGGTCTTCCTTGACCACGTCGCCGACCTTGACGCGCCATTCGGCGATCTCGCTCTCGGCGATGCCCTCGCCCACGTCCGGCAGCTTGAAGATGTAGCGTCCCATGGTTCGATCCTTTCGCGTGTACTGCAACGCAGTTGCCGTGAATGTAGGTCACGTTGGCCATGCTTTTCGGCCTACGTGACATCGCGCCGCCGCTGTCACGTAGCCCGCAACGCGGACAACGTGACCTACGTTCGTCAACGAGCCTCGCCTAGTTTTCCATCACTTTCAGTATCGCGCGCTTGACCCGATCGGGCCCCGGGAAATACTCCCATTCGAAGGCGTGCGGATAAGGCGTATCCCAACCGGCCACGCGCACGATCTGCGCTTCCAGATGCATGAAGCAGTTCTCCTGCACCTGAGCCGACAACTCGGCGCCATAACCGCCAGTGCGCGTGGCCTCGTGCACGATCACGCAGCGGCCGGTCTTCTTCACCGATTCGACGATGCAGTCGATGTCGAGCGGCAGCAGCGTGCGCAAATCGATGACCTCGCCGTCGACGCCGGCTTCGGCAACGCCCGCCAGTGCGACATGCACCATGGTCCCGTAGGCGAGGATGGTGACGTCGCTGCCCGCGCGCACGATCGACGCCTTGCCGAGTTCGACGCGGTAATACCCTTCCGGTACCTCACCGAGATCGTGTTTGGACCACGGCACCAGCGGGCGGTCGTGGTAGCCCTCGAAGGGGCCGTTGTAGATGCGCTTGGGCTCGAAGAACACCACCGAATCGTCATCCTCGATGGCGGCGATCAGCAGGCCCTTGGCGTCGATCGGATTCGACGGAATCACCGTCTTCAGGCCAGCCACATGAGTGAAGATCGCTTCCGGGCTCTGGCTGTGCGTCTGCCCACCGAAAATGCCGCCGCCACACGGCGAGCGCACCGTGATCGGCGCCCAGAACTCGCCGCCGGAACGGTAACGCAGGCGTGCGGCTTCCGAGACAAGCTGGTCGAAGGCCGGGTAGATGTAGTCGGCGAACTGGATCTCGACGACCGGGCGCAGGCCATACACACCCATGCCCACTGCCGTGGCGAGGATGCCGCCCTCGGCGATCGGCGCGTCGAACACACGATGTTTGCCGTATTTCTTCTGCAGTCCCGCGGTACAGCGAAACACACCGCCGAAATAGCCGACGTCTTCGCCGAAAACGACGGTGCCGGAGTCGCGCTCGAGCATGATGTCCATGGCCGAGTTGATTGCCTGAATCATGTTCATTCTGGCCATGATCAGACTCCCGATTCCTGGCGTTGACGGATCAGGTGCTGCGGCACCTCCTTGAACACATCCTCGAACATGCTCGCCGCGCTGGTCGGCTTGACGCCGAGCGTGCCGTAGCTTTCCGCTTCTTTCTGCGCGGCGCGCACGTACTCGTCGAGTTCGGCGTTGAGCGCCTCATGCTGCGCCTCGCTCCAGGCGCCGATCGCGATCAGGTGCTGCTTCAAGCGATTGATCGGATCGCCGAGCGGCCAGCGCTGTGCTTCGTCGTCCGGTCGATAGGCCGACGGGTCGTCGCTGGTCGAGTGCGGCGCGGCGCGGTAGGTATAGAGCTCGATCAGCGTGGCGCCATGGTTGTTGCGCGCGCGCTCGGCGGCCCACTTGGTCGCCGCATACACGGCGAGGAAATCGTTGCCGTCGACGCGCAGGCCGGGCAGGCCGTAGCCGATCGCGCGCGCGCCGAAGGTGGTTTGTTCGCCGCCGGCGATGCCCTGGAAACTGGAGATCGCCCACTGGTTGTTGACCACATTCAGGATCACCGGCGCCTGGTAGACGGTGGCGAAGGTCAGCGCGTAGTGGAAATCGGCTTCGGCGGTAGTGCCGTCGCCGACCCAGCTGGCGGCGATGCGCGTATCGCCCTTGAGCGCCGAGGCCATCGCCCAGCCGACCGCCTGCGGAAACTGGGTGCCGAGGTTGCCGGAGATCGAGAAGAAGCCGACTTCCTTGACCGAATACATGATCGGCAACTGGCGGCCCTTCAGGCGGTCCCTGGTGTTGTTGTAGACCTGACACATCATGTCGACCAGCGACCAGTCGCGCGCCACCAGCAGGCCCTGCTGGCGGTAGCTGGGGAACAGCATGTCGGCCGGATCCAGCGCCATCGCCTGGGCCACCGCGACCGCTTCCTCGCCGGTGCACTTCATGTAGAACGAGGTCTTGCCCTGGCGCTGCACGCGCATCATGCGCTCGTCGTAAATGCGCGTGGTCAGCATGTAGCGCAGACCGCGGATCAGCATTTCCGGCGACAGCTTGGGATCCCAGTCGCCAACCGCCTGGCCGTTCTCGTCGAGCACGCGGATCATGCCGAAGGCGTGCTCGCGCATGCCGTGGGCGGGCTCGTCGATCGCCGGCTTGCGCAGGCTGCCCGCTGGCGGGATCACGATCTCGCTGAAGTCGTGGCTCTGGCCTGGCCGCGCCTTGGGCTCCGGAACATGGAGTCTTAACGGCTGCTTGTCGCTCATGTGTGCGCCCTCCCGGTGGCGAGTCCAGTCGCCCACGTGGCCGTGGGCATTGAAGCCCGCCATTCTATGCGTGCCGGGCGTCGCGCGCGTGACTGGGATCAGCGGGACATTCAGTCTGTGGATTCCGGTCGTTGTGCTCGTTCGCCTGTGGAGCGGCGCTACCCTCGACGCCTGCAGGAACGGGCGTCAGCGACCGCCGAGGTGCGGGTACGGATTGATCGGCGTGCCCTGCCACCAGTTCTTTTCCGGGCCGAGGATGAAGATCGCGAAGTGCAGGTGCGGCCCGGCCGGATTGGCGTTGCCGCTGTAGCCGACATAACCGATCAGATCGCCGCGCTCGACGGACTGACCCTCGGTCAGGCCGTCCGCATAGCGGTCCAGATGCGCGTAGTAGTACGCCAGTTCGGCGTCGTCGTCGAACTGGTAGATGGTCAGTCCGCCCGGTTTGCTGTTGAACAGCTTGACGATGACGCCGTCGTCGACCGCAAGCACTGGCGTGCCGGTCGGCGCCATGATGTCGATGGCGTCGTGGCTGCGGCCCTGGCCGCGGGCATCGGTAAAGGTGTCGCTGATCTGTGCCGCGCTGATGCCGGAAACCGGGATCAACAGGGCGAGATCGGGTGCCAGCGTCGGCACGTCGACCGCCGCTTTCGCGGCTGCGAGTTCGGCCGGCTGCCGTGTTTCGGCGTTGGGCTGCGCAGTGGTGTGCTCGATGACCGAAATTGCCTCGGGGGGACTGGGCGAGGCGGCGTCGAGCCGTTCCTCCCCGTGGATCAGCGCCGGTCGGGTAACGGTTGGCGTGGTGGATGTTTCGCGGTCGTCGGCCACGCGCGGTGGCCGCTGCGGATTCAGCCAGAGGAAGCCCAGCGCCAATGCGCCGCAGAGCAGACCGGCGAGGAAAGTCGCCAGACCCTTCATGCAGGAACGTCGGCTGCGTTGGGCCTACTCACGCAGCAGCACCGGCATGTTGTTCTTCACCGCCCGCGACAGCAGCAGCGCGGTCCAGTTGGTCACGCGGATGCAGCCATTCGATTCGCTCTTGCCGACGCGCGATGGTTCCGGCGTGCCGTGGATGCCGTAATGCTCCTTCGACAGGTCGATCCACACGAGTCCGACGGGATTGTTCGGCCCCGGCTTCAATTCCGCCTTGACGTGGGTCGGATCGGCGTTCCAGAACAGGTCCGGGCTGTAGTAGAAAACCGGATTGGTGGAGACGCTCTCGACCTTCCATTCGCCCACCGGGAGCGGGTCGTGCTTGCTGCCGGTGGATGACGGGAACTGCGCGATGATCTTGCCGTCGGCGTCAGCCAGCATCAGCGTGCGCTCGGAGCGGTCGACGATGACCTGCGCGGCGGCCGGCGGTGGCGCGGCGTCGAGTACGTTCGGCACCCTGATCACTTCGCCGGCGAGGTCGAGCTGTTTGCCCGGATTCAACTTGGCGATCAACGCCGGGCTGGCATGGAAGCGCTCACCGAGCGCCTCGCCAATCGAGGTGTAGCCCAGCGCAGGCAGCGCGGCGCGCTCCATCATGTCCTTGGGCAATTCCACGAATGGACCCTTCACGTCGGCATCAAGCAGCGTGTACTCGACCAGCGTCGGCACCGCGTCGAGCTCGAGTTGGGCCCAGGTATCCGGTCCCAGTCGACCGTCATCGTCGAGACCGCGGCTGCGCTGAAAGCCCTTCAGCGCCTTGCTGAGGTTGCCGCCCGGAAGACCGTCGATCTCGCCCGAGGAAAAATGCGCGCGGTCGAGCAGCACTTGGGCGCGCAGCACGTCGCGTTTCTCGGGCGGCGCCGTAGTCATCGCGGCGATGTCCATGGTGGCATCGGCGGCGGGCTGCGCCGGTGTGTTGGCATCTTGCCCATGCGCGGCAGCGCACAGGCCGATCAGCGGCAGCAAGATCAGGAATTTCACGGCAAGTTTGTTGCTGGGCATGGCACGGTCGCCTGACGCGCGCCTGTTCGCGCAATACCCCTGATTGAATCTGAACCCGCGGGCAGGGTCGGTGCGCTGTCGCACGCAGCTGTCCGCGCGCTCAGGCTGTCGTCCGCCGACTGGACGATGAACCACACAAGCTGCGCATGCGCGAACGGCTCAACGCATGCGGGAAACGCGCCGGGCAAAATCCGCCACTGCCGACCAATCGGTGAAATCGACGCAGGCATCCAGGTTGGTCGGGCCCCTGGTGATCCACATGATCAAGCGGATGATGTGGCGATCAAGAAATCCACAGGACGGGTAGTCGAGCTTGCCGGCGAAAACGCTCGCCAAAGTGGGCTGCCAGGCGCAGGTTTGCAGCAACTTGCGCACGTATGGATTGCCTTCCGCGGTGTCCTTGCCGGGTTTGCGCGCGACCAGATTGACCGAAAAGAAGGCGGTCGGGATATTCGCCCACGCCAGTCTGCAGTTGCGGATCAGTGCGACGACCTTCGGGTGGTGCTTGCCGTAGCGGATACGCGCACCGATCACGATCTTGTCGAAGCGTTGCCAATCGATGGTCGCGGCGGCGTCGACCGCCAGGAGCTCCACCTGATGGTCATCGGCGGCGAGCAGTTCCTGGATGCGCTGGCAGATCTCCAGCGTGTGCCCATCGGTGGTCGAGTAGACGATGCAGATGCGGGCCATCGTGGTCGCCTGCGAGCGAAAGTTCGATGCGCACCGTTATAGGGCGAAGTCAGACCGCGAGGTTTGATCGATGTGGGTATGGCGATTGCGCCCGTCGGGCCGCGCGGACGCTTCGAGTCGGCCCGGCGCTTGCAGGAGTCTCACAGCAAACAACGCCCGATCCGTGTGGCAAGAACGCAGACGTCGCGACCGTCGACGCGCCACTCACTGCGCGCCGGTCGCGACATATGCAACTCGCTCCTACAGTGCGTCCTTGATGTCTTCCTTGACGTCGCCGTAGGCGGCCTGCGCCTTGCCGGTGGCGTTCTCCAGCTTGCCCTTGTTTTCCATCGTCTTGTCGCCGAGTACCCGGCCGGTCACTTCCTTGACCTTGCCTTTGGCTTCCTTGACGCGACCCTTGATTTGATCCTTGTTCATGACGGTCTCCAGTGTTTGTACAGAATTTTCCGGTGCGCCAAAGCATCTGGTGCGTTCGGGCTGGAGCCAGCATCCGCTCACCCCGGCGATCGGTCTGTACGACAACACACCGAGCCGAGGCTAGACTGCCCGCAGCCACGCGGAGCGCTGCGACCATGGACCTCACCCTGACCACGCCGGCGCTGCTGTTTCCGGCGATCTCGTTGCTGCTGCTCGCCTACACCAACCGCTTCCTCGCGGTGGCCTCGGTGATCCGCCAGTTGCACGGCCTGCTGCTGAACAACGCGCCGGCGCACTATCACGAGGAGTTGAAAAGTCTGCGCCACCGCATGGAGCTGATCCGCAAGATGCAGGCGATCGGCGTGCTCAGCCTGTTCTTCTGCGTGCTGTGCATGTTCCTGCTGTTCGCCGGCCTGATCTTCGCCGGCAAGATCACCTTCGGTGTCGCCTTGCTGATGCTGCTGGCATCCCTCGGATTGTCGGTGCGCGAGATCCAGCTCTCGGTCGACGCCCTCGACCTGCACTTGCGCGATCTCGAGCAGCGTTGAAGTGGCTCCGGCCCGCGCGGCGCCGCGCGCGCTAACATGACCGTACCTGCACCGGCCCGATCAAGGACGCGCTGCCGCGGTGAACCTGCTCGTTGAACTCAAGCGTCGCAACGTGATCCGGGTGGGGGTTGCCTGGCTGGCGCTGTCGTGGCTGCTGCTGGCGATGTCGGCGCTGCTGTTCCCGGCGCTCGGGCTGCCGATCTTGGCGCTGCGCTGGATGGTGTACGGCCTTGCGGCGGGCTGGATTCCGGCGATGCTGCTGGCCTGGCGCTACGAACTGACGCCGCAGGGCCTGCGCCTCGATCAGGGCCCGGGCGGCGACAACCCGTTGAGCACGATCACCGGCCAGCGCCTCGATCAGGTGACCGTGGTGGTGGTGCTGGCCGCGCTCAGCCTTTCGCTGATCCGCCAGTTCATCGACGAGCACGGGCCGGATCGGCCGACACCACCCGCAGCAGCCATGAGCGCGCCCGCGATGTCGCCCGCGCCGCCGCGTCCACCCGGCCCGGTCGACCCGCACTCGATCGCGCTGCTGCCGTTCACCAACATGAGCCCGGATCCGGACGACGCCTATTTCGCCGATGGCCTGTCGGAAGAGCTGATCAATGTGCTGGCGCGTATCCCGGGACTTAAGGTCACCTCGCGCAGTTCCTCCTTCGTGTTCCGCGACAGCTCGCTCGGCATCCCCGAGATCGGCGCGCGCCTCGGCGTCGCCCACCTGGTCGAGGGTGCGCTGCGTCGCCAGGGCCAGAACGTGCGCATCACCGTGCAACTGATCGACGTCGTGGGCGACGTCCACCTGTGGTCGGAAACCTATGATCGGCCGCTGGTCGACATCTTCCGCGTGCAGGAGGAAATCTCGCAGTCGATCGCCGACGCGCTGGCCACCACGCTCGGCGTGCGCAAGGTCGAAGTGCGACCGGCGACCGCCGACCTCACGGCCTACGAGTGGTACCTGCGCGGGCGCCAGCTGTTCGCCCAGCGCGGCGCCAACCTGCCGGCGGCGCGCGATCTGCTGGAGCGCGCGGTGGCTCGCGATCCCGGTTTCGCCGATGCCTGGGCAACGCTGGCCGGCACCTGGTACGTGTGGTCCTCCTACGCCGCCGAGCCCGCCGGAGCGCCGACGCTGGCGCGCGCCGAGCAGGCCGCCGCGCGTGCACTCGCGATCGACCCGCAGCATCCCGGTGCGCTGGCGGTCAGCGCGCGCCTGGCCGCGGACGGCGGCGATCGCCTGCGCGAGGCCGAGCTGATCCGCACCGCGCTGGCGCTAGAGCCCAACAACGCCAACACCTGGCTGTGGCAGGGCATCGGTCGCTTCGAGGTCGGGCACCTGAACGAGGCGCACGCCAGCTTCGAAGAGGCGCAGCGCCTGGACCCGTTGAGCGGCCTGCATGTCGGCTGGCTCGGCATCAGCAGTGCCTTGCGCGGCGACCGTGCGACGGCCGACGCGCTGCTCGGCCAGGCGCATGCGCTCGGTTGGCGCGGACCGGCCAGCCGCGCGCAGTTGCTGCTGGCGCTGGGCGCCGGCGACGCAGCCGGCGAGCGCTACCTGGCCTGGGTGCACGACGACGACGGCCTGTTGCCGGCGCAGTCCAGCCTCGCGCGCAAGCTGGAGCCCGCGCTAAGCGACGAGCGCCAGCGCGCGCAGGCGCAGCAGGCCCTGATCGATGCCGCGGCGGCGGCGCCCGACCTGCGCTGGGTCACCCTGCTGCAGATCTTCGGTGCGGTCGATGCGGCGATCGAGACATCCCAACGCGCCGATTCCGCCGGGCTGCAGTCACTGATCCTGACGCTGTGGTACCCGCCGTTCCGCAGCTTCCGCGAGCACCCCGGCTTCCTCGCCTTCGCCGAGCGCCAAGGCATGCCGGCTTACTGGCGCGTGCACGGGCTGCCGGATGGCTGCGAGCTGCTCGACGAGCCGCAGGCGCGCCTGCAGTGCGAGCGCTGAGGCCGCTGGGATCGAGCCAGGTGCAGCGGGCCGATCGCACCGCAGTGACCGTGTAATCGCAAGTCCCCGATCCGGTAGTCGCCAATGGCAGGGTCGCCGGCCGGCCCGTCGCCCGCGGTTCGCGGGTGTATCCTCGCCTGCGAATGGGAATTGCTCGCGAGCACCCCGGACGGCGGATTTTCGGTGTTGCACCGGAGGCGTCATGAAACGATCGGTCGCTGTGTCGCTGTTGCTGTCCTGGTTCGTCGCGACCGCGGCCTGCGCCGTGCCGGCGAGTTCCGGGTCCGGTGGGCCCGGGCGTGACTGGCCGCTGGCCGAATTTTTCCACCATGCCGGTGCCGCGGCCGGCGCAGCCGCCGCCGCGGGAATGGCGCGGAGCGCTGCGCACCAGGCCTTTGTCGATCCACGCCTGCAGCGCGTCCGCCGCAGCCTGCCGGACAAGCTGTTCGGCGTGCCGAGCGGTTGCAACGGCTTCATCTACGCGATGGCCACCGCGCCATCGGGCCTGGTGTATGTCGGCGGGAGCTTCTCCGCGTGCGAGGACGTGCTCGCATCCAACGTGGTCGCCTACGATCCGGTCACGCGCCGTTTCCGCTCGCTCGGCGATGGCGCCGGCAATGGCGTCGATGCCGGCAGTTTCGGTGGCGTTTACGCGCTCGCCGCGGTCGGCGACGAGCTCTACGTCGGCGGCGCTTTCGCCGCCGCCGGCGGGCAGCCGGCCAGCAATATCGCGCGCTGGAACGGCAGCCAGTGGTCTACGCTCGGAGCGGCCGAACTGAACGGCGTCAACGGCGTCGTGCTCGATCTCGCCTCGGCCGGCAGCGAGCTGTACGTCGGCGGCGGGTTCGCGTTGGCGGGCGGCGCGCCGGCGCCGGGCATCGCGCGCTGGAACGGCAGTGCCTGGTCGGCGCTGGGCGCTGGTGTTGGCGCCAGCGGCGACGGGCTGGTCTATGCCGTGCTCGTCGCCGGCAGCGATGTGTATGTGGGTGGCAGTTTCAGCCAGGCCGGCGGCCAGCCCGCCAGCAACGTCGCGCGCTGGAACGGCAGCGCCTGGTCGGCGCTCGGCAGCGGCGCCGGTAACGGCGTCAATGGCGTCGTATTCGCGCTTGCCGCGATCGGCAGCGAGGTCTATGTCGGTGGCCAGTACAGCGTGGCCGGCGGTACCCAGGCCGACGCGCTGGCGCGCTGGAATGGTTCGGCCTGGAGCGTGGTCGGCACGGCGGACGCCAATGGGGTCAGTGGCGGTGTGCTGGAACTGCGTGCGTTGGGGTCCGACCTGTATGTCGGCGGGTTCTTTGTCACTGCTGGCGACCAGCCGGCGAATGCAGTGGCGCGTTGGAACGGCAGCGCCTGGTCGGCGCTCGGCAGTGGTGCGCAGAACGGCGTCGACAACACCGTCTGGGCCTTGTCGCCGGCGGGTGCGGAGCTGTTCGTTGGCGGTGAGTTCGACGCCGCCGGCGGCGAGCCGGCGAGTTTCATGGCGAGCTGGAACGGCAGCGTCTGGCGCGCGCCCGGATCGAGTGCGGGCAACGGGCTGAACAATGTCGTCGATGCGCTGGCGATCTACCGCAACGACCTCCATGCCGGGGGCGCGTTCACCCAGGCCGCGGGATTGCCGGCCAGCAAGGTCGCGCGCTGGAACGGCAGCAATTGGTCGACGCTCGGCTCCGGCGAGACCAACGGCGTCGACAGCCGCGTGCACGCGCTCGAAGTTCTCGGCAGCGATCTCTATGTCGGCGGCCGTTTTGGCAATGCCGGTGGCCAACCGGCGAGCCTGATTGCGCGCTGGAACGGCAGCGCATGGTCCACGCTCGGCGCTGGCCTCGGCGGCGCCTTCCCGAGCGTGCTCGCGATCGAGGCGGTCGGCAGCGATCTGTATGTCGGCGGCGAGTTCACGCTGGCCGGCGGTCAGACCGCCAACAAGATCGCGCGCTGGAACGGCAGCGCCTGGTCGGCGCTCGGCAGCGGCAGCGCCAATGGCGTCAGCGCCGGCGACTTCATCGCGGTGCATGCAATCGCTGCGCTCGGCAGCGATGTGTACGTGGGCGGCAGCTTCACCGAAGCCGGCGGACAGCCGGCGGGCGGAATCGCGCGCTGGAATGGCAGCTCCTGGTCGAACCTCGGCAGCGGCGTCAACAACGCCGTCTACGCACTCGCCGCGGCCGGATCCGACTTGTATGTCGGCGGTGTCTTCAGCGAGGCCGGCGGCCAGCCGATCTCCGGCGTCGCGCGCTGGAACGGCAGCGCCTGGCTGCCGCTCGGGACGGCGCAACTGAATGGCGTCAACGGCACCGTCTACGCGCTCGCCGTCAACGGCAGCGACCTGTTCGTCGGTGGCAGCTTCACCCGGGCCGGCGGACAGGTTGCCAACGGTCTCGCGCGCTGGGATGGCAATGCCTGGCACGGACTCAGCGTGGATGCGCCGCCGCAGGAAATCCGCGCGATGCTGATCGACAACGGCGTCCTCTACGCCGGCGGCGCCGGCCTGACGCAGACGCCCTTGCCGGATCTGCTGAGCGTCGCCGCCGGGGGTGCCCTGGCCAACGCGCGCAGCGATCGACCGGTGGTTTCGCGCAACGGCAACCGCATCAGCTTCGTGTCCGAGGCTTCCAACCTGGTCGCCGGCGATAGCAATGGCCGCAGCGACATCTATACGCGCGATCCGGTCGCCGGGACGCTGGCACGCACCAGCGCGGCGGCGGAAGCCATCAATGGCGGTGCGCAGGAGTCGTTCACCGATCCGGCGATTTCCGCCGATGGCGCGCGCGTGGCTTTCTCCGGGTCGTCCGGGCAGGTCTACGCGGTGATCGGCGGCGCCGGCCGCGTTGTCAGTCGCAGCGCCGCCGGCGCCCCCGGCAACGGGCCCTCCGGCAAGGCGCACCTGCCGGGAAGCGGCACCCTGGCTTTCTTCGAATCGCAGGCCAGCAACCTGCTGGCCGGCGCCGACGGCAATGCCGCGGTGGCCGACATCTTCGTCGCCGATCTCGCCACCGGTGCGGTGACTCTCGTCACCAGCGGCCCGAACGGCGAGCCGGCGAACGGACCGAGCACCCAGCCGTGGGCCACGGACGACGGCCAGACCGTGGTGTTTTCGACGCTCGCCACCAATCTGGTGCCGGCCTCGGCAGCGCAGCCGAAGGCCGTTCACAACGGTACCGTCCTGCAGGCGACGATGATGCGCAGCAGCGGCCGCACCCGGCTTTACCTCAGTCGCAATCTGACCACCGGCGAACTCGGCAATGGCGACAGCCTCAATGTGAAGGTGACGCCGGATGGCCGCTGGGGCGTGTTCGAGACGCTGGCGAGCAACCTGACTGCCGGCGATACCAACAGTACGCGCGACATCTATCGCTTCGAGATCAGCAACGGCCTGCTGTCGCGGCTCGAACGCGTCTCGACTTCGCGCCACGGCGCGCAGGGCAATGGCCACAGCCGCAATCCGTCGATCTCCGACGACGGGCAGTTCATCACTTTCGAAACCGACGCCAGCAACCTGATCGAACTCGACCGCAACGCCACCAGCGACATCCTGGTCAAGTGGATGGAGACTGGCGAAGTCGTGCGCCTGTCGCGCACGGTGGACGGCAACCAGCCGAACGGGGCGAGCGCGCAGCCGGCGATTTCCGGCGACGGATCGGTCATCGTGTTCGGCTCGGCCGCCTCGAACCTCGCGCCCGCGGACGCCAACGGCGTGCCCGATGTGTTTTCGGTCGACGTGCGCGAGGGCGCGACGGATGGAAGCTCCGGGCCGCTCGACGAACCCGGCCTGAGCCGCTTCGCGCTGCCGGCGCCGAACCCGCCGAATGCCAACTGTCCATCCGGCTTCTTCTCGGCGATCGTCGACGACGGTCCCGGCGCGGGATTGACGGCGGGGGCCTTCGGCATGGAACTCTTGCTCGACGAACCCGGTACCCGCGTGCTCGCCGGCGGGCTCAATTTCGGCGGTCTGATCGACGTCGGCCAGGTCGGGTTCGCGGCCTTCAACATCGCCAATGCGGCGGGCGAGCCGCAACGCCTGAACCTCAGCCTGACCGGCAGCGGCGCCGATGCCGGCGCCGAAGGCACGCCGATGCGCATCCGCGTGTCGCGGCGCACCGCGACCACCAGCGACGCCGTGTTCGAGGCCACCGAGCTGATCACGCTGGGTACGCCCTTCGTGACCAGCATCGACCTGCCACCGGCCTTCTACGAGGCCACCGTGGCGCCGACCAGCGGTACGCCCGGCGGCGCGCCCGAAGGGCAGTTCTTCTTCTCCTTGACCACCAGCTTCATCGGCCGGCCGGGTGGTGGTTTCCAGGGCGGCGCGGTGGTCGGCGGTTACCATGCCACGCACCCCTTCGGCGGCGTCAGCGGGTTCGCTGCGTTCTGCCTGGCGACGCCGCACACCACCTCGGTGCGCGTGCTGTCGCGACCGAGCTACGGGCCCGCCGGCGCGCAGGATCTGCGGCTGCGCATCCGCGACGCCGAACAGCGCGACGTGGTGGTGGTGCCGTCGGGGTAAGGCCAGCCCGCCCGCCCAGGCGAGCCGATTCGGTAACCGCTCGGCTCGTCTTGGCGATAACATCCCGGGCGATGTCCGGGTGCGGGTCCCACAAATGACTTTGACTGTTTCCGCGTCTCTTGCCTTGGATGCCAGCCTGCTTGTGGCCCGAAGGCATTGCCGCCAGACGTTCGGCCGATCGTGCGGCGTGCCGCGTGGGGGCGATCGCTCCGAGTTTCGCCATGGCCCGGCCACGACGGCTCCTCGCGCCTGGTCGCGGAACAGTTCCGTCGGAACTTCCGCCAGGTCTGTTGCGGAACACCACCGCAGCGCCATTGTGCGCGTGCGACAGCTTGCGGCCCAGGCACGGTAGCCGATGCGAATCGAGGGAGTACGGCACGCCCTGGCGGCCCATGCGAGCGGTCCGGTCGGCGTCTTGCTGATCGTCGCCGCGACGGCCCTGGCGTTCTGGCCGGGGCTCCTGGGCGATTTCGTTTTCGACGATTTTCCCAACATCGCGACGAACCCGGCGTTCGCCCAGCCGGTCCGGAGTCTGGCCGATCTGTGGGAGGTGATCCTGTCATCGCCGGCCAGTTCGGTCGGTCGTCCGCTGGCCGTGATCACCTTCGCCGGGAATTTCATCGCGACCGGACTGGATCCGTTCTGGTTCAAGCTGACCAACCTGATGCTGCACGCTGTCAACGGCGTATTGCTCTGGTGGTTCATCCGGCGTCTCTGGTCGATGCCCGAGCTGTCGAATTGTTTTGCGCGCGCCGACACCGATCCGCGCCGCGCGAGTTTGTGGTTTGCGCTGTGCTGGAGCGCGCTGGCGATTCACGTTTCGGCGCTGTTCCTGATCGTCCAGCGGATGGAGCTGTTGGCGCACACCTTCGTCATGATGTCGCTGATCGTTTATGTCGATGGGCGCCGACGGCTGATCGCCGGCGAGCGCGGGGGTGCTCCGCGGATCGCCGCGGCGCTGCTACTGCTGCCGTTGCTGGGCGTGCTGGCCAAGGAATCGGCGGCGCTGGCACCGGCATTCGCTTTTGCGCTGGAGATATACGTATTCCGCTTTGCCGCGGCGGGCGCGCGGGCGCGACGTCTGCTGCCGCTCACTTATGCAGTCCTTTTTGCGCTGGCGAGCACCCTGTTCGTGGTGTGGTTGTTGCCTGCGGTGCTCGATCCCGCCGGTTGGTCGGGACGCAACTTCGACCTGGGCGAGCGTCTGTGGTCGGAGGCACGCATCCTCTGGTTGTACTTGCGCTGGATCTTCACGCCGGACCTCACGGCGATGAGCCTTTACCACGACGCCTACACGGTTTCGCGCGGCTGGCTGGAGCCGCCGTCCACGGCGCTCTCGGTGCTCGCGTGGCTGATGGTTCTTGCTGTGCTCGTGGGGCTCGCGCGGCGGCGATCGCTGCTCGGACTCGGCATCGCGGTCTACCTCATCGCCCACCTGCTGACCGCGACGGTATTTCAGCTTGAGTTGATTTTCGAGCACCGCAACTACACGGCATCGATCGGTGCGCTTCTGGCGCTGCTGCCGCTGTGGTTGCGCATGCGCACGGGGGCCGGTCGGGTGCGGACGCTGGCGAACCTGCTCGTGGCCGTGTTCCTGTTCGGTCAATTGGCGTGCACCGCCGCACGGGCGCTGGAGTGGGGCGATCCATTGCGGCACGCGCAAGCCGAGGCGGCGCGCAACCCAACGTCGCCGCGCGCGGTTTACGAACTGGGCCGACTGCAATACCTGATCTCCGGTCGCGATCCGGAGCATCCTGCCTTCGCCCTTGCCGTGGCAAGTTTTCGCCGCGCTGCGGCGCTCGAAGGCGCCTCGGCCTTGCCCTTGCAGGCCTTGCTGATCGCGTCCTCGCGCGCCGGCAAAGGCGACGATCCGGAACTGTGGGAGGCGCTGCACAAGCACTTGCGCGAAGGTCGCATGGACGTGCAGACCAGCGCCGCCGTGCAGGAACTGGTGACTTGCGCCGGGCAGGGCGAGTGCAGTTTTCCACCACGGCAACTGGTGACTGCACTGATCATCGCGGTGAATCGCGACAATCCACCCGCCGACCTGCTGGTCGCGTACGGCACCCTGGCGATCACGCTGCTGAAGGATCGCGTGCTCGCCGAGGAGTTGTTCCGCGCAGCGCTGGACCGCGACCCGCGCAATCCGTTGCGCTGGTATTCCTATGGCCAGCACCTCGCCATCGATGGACGCCTCGACGAAGCCGAGCAGGCCGTGCAGCGCATGCAGCAACTCGATCGCTGGCAACGGCATCGGCGCAAACGTGAGGCGCTGCAGGCGATGATTGCGCAGCTTCGCGAGCAGGCCCGGCAAAGCGGCTCGGGTTGATCGGCGCCCACGCTGCTGGCGCCATCCGGGCACCGATCGATTTCCGTATCCCCGCTATTTCAACGAGGACCACCGATGGCCCAGGGCACCCACGATTTCGTCGACGATCCGCGCAATGCGTCGATCCTGATCTACATCAACGGCGCATTGCTGCCGCGCGCTCAGGCGAGCGTCTCGGTGTTCGATTCCGGTTTCGTGCTCGGCGATGGCGTGTGGGAGGGCCTGCGCGTGGTGAATGGCCATCCGGCTTTTCTCGATGCACATCTCGACCGGCTGTATGAGGGCGCGAAGGCGATTGCGCTCGATATCGGTTTGGACCGCGCGGCGTTGACCGCGGCGATCTACGACACGCTGCGCGGTAACCGCATGCATGATGGCGTGCACATCCGCCTGATGGTGACGCGCGGCATCAAGCGCACGCCGTACCAGGACCCGCGCATGTGCATCGGGCCGGCCACCGTGGTGATCATCCCCGAGTTCAAGCAGCCGCTGCCGCAGGTGCTCGAGCGCGGCCTGACGCTGTTCACCGTGCATGTACGTCGCGGTTACCCGGATGTGCAGGATCCCAAGCTCAACAGCCACAGCAAGCTCAATTGCATCACCGCGTGCATCCAGGCTTCAGCGGCCGGCGCCGACGAAGCGCTGATGCTGGATCCGCACGGCTTCGTCGCCACCTGCAACTCGACCCACTTCTTCATCGTCCGTCGCGGCGAGGTGTGGACCTCCAGCGGCGACTATTGCCTCGGCGGCATCACGCGCGCCAATGTGCTCAGGGTCTGTCGCGAAAACGGCATCCCGGCGCATGAGCGCAACTTCAGCTTGACCGAGGTTTACGGCGCCGAAGAGGCATTCGTCACTGGCACTTTTGCCGGTGTCGTGCCGGTCAAGACGGTCGATGGCCGCGTGCTCGAATCGGCCAGACCCGAGGGACGAGCGATGATCCGGCGCCTGCAGACGCTCTATCGCGAACTGGTGATGCGCGATATCGCTGCGCGTGGGGCTGCGGCATGAGTGCCCCGCTGCGGATAGCGATGTGGTCGGGGCCGCGCAACATCTCGACCGCAATGATGCGCGCGTGGGAGAACCGCGAGGATTGTGTGGTCAGCGACGAGCCGCTGTATGCGCATTACCTCGCGGCCACCGGCGCCGATCATCCGGGGCGCGACGAGGTGATCGCCGCCGGCGAAACCGACTGGCGCAAGGTGGTCGCCGACCTGCTCGGCCCGGTACCCGAGGGCAAGCCGATCTGGTACCAGAAGCACATGTGCCATCACCTGCTGCCGGGGATGGGGCGCGACTGGATCATGGATCTGAGCAATGTGCTGCTGATCCGCGATCCGGCCGAGGTGGTGGCGTCTTACCTGCGCGCGCGCGGCACGGTCAGCGCCGAGGAGATCGGGTTGCCACAACAGGCCGAGTTGTTCGATCGGCTGAGCGCGCACCTGGGCCAGCCGCCGCCAGTGATCGATGCGGGCGACTTCCTCGCCGATCCAGAAGGCCATCTGCGCAAGTTGTGCGCGCTGCTCGGCATCGAGTTCACGCCGCGCATGCTGCAGTGGCCGGCCGGCCCGCGCGCCAGCGACGGCATCTGGGCAGCGCACTGGTATCACGCCGTGTGGCAGTCGACCGGCTTCGAAAAGCCGCGCCGCGAGCCCTGCGAACTTGATCGCAGCGCCAGTTCGGTGGTCGCCGAATGTCGCGACATCTACCAGCGCTTGCGCGCGGTTCGCCTGCGGCCCGGATGATCGGCGCGTGGGAGCGACCTTGTGTCGCGAGCTCCAGCACCCAAAGCTCGCGACGCAAGGTCGCTCCAACGGTTGCTGTCAATTCGGCGAAGTTACTCCGCCGAGGCGGCAGTCATCGCCTTCGCTCAGGGCGTGCGGAACGAATTCAGCACCTTCATCGCCGCGTCGAAGCCCGGCTTGTCGTCCCGGTAAACGGAAAACCAGATCTCGGCGATGTTGCCGTCGTTGAGAGCGACGTACCACATCACGAAACCGGTTTCCTCGCCTTCCGAATCGACACCCTTGCCGGCCACCGCCATGGTGGTGAGGCCGCGGTGGTCGAGCGTCTCGGGGTCCTTCATCTCGAGGTCGCTGAAGGTTTCTTCGAGAAACTTGAACGACTCGGCGAGCGCGTCGTCCATTGCCGACTGGTCGCCGGGAATCGTGCGCAACTGCAGGTTGACGCCAGACGGGCCGGTCAGGGTCACGTAATCACCGACTTCCTCGCCGGGCTCGACGTCCCAGTTGGCGGGGTGATCGATCAGGAAGCTGGCATTGTCCGGTCCCGGATAAGCGAGCGTCTTGGCCGCGGCCGGGCCGGCGGCGAACAGACTTGCAACGAACAGCAGCGGTACCCATAGAACTGACTTCATCGACGCGACCCCTGTAGTGGTGAACGGCACCGACTGTGGCTACGGTTCGCCCGCGCGCACGCCGGTTCGCCAACATACTCCGTGGCGAACGGCGCGTGCAGTGGGCGGTGCCGTGGCATTCATGCCGATCCGTGACTTTCAGCACTTTTTGGTGTGCTACATCACTACGACACTACAGCTCCAACCCAAGGAGCGCGACCATGAAGCTGAAACTGCTCACGATGTCCCTGCTGCTGACTGGCGCGTTCGCCGTGGCGCAGCCCGTTCTCGCTGCATCCAGTGCCGTCGCGGCCCCACAATCCAGCAGTCAGTCCATCCCCGACCCGGCGCAGCAGATCCGCGAACTGGCGCGTAGCCTGCGAGCCAACGATCTGGCGGCGCTGCTTCGGGCGATGGTGCCGCCGTCGAAGCTGCGGGAGATTCGCCAGGTGTATGAGCTGAAGCGTGGCGAGCCGACCAGTGCCGAGGATCGCGCCGAGTTCGAAGAGAAGCTGGCGCGGATCACGGCGCCCGATGCGGTCGATACGCTGATGGCGGAGTTCGAGCCCAAGCTGATCGAAGCGCGACCGCAGGCCGCGGGCGCGACGATGATGGGCATCGGCGCCCTGCAAATGGCGATTGCCTCGCCCGAGAGCGACCTCACCGAAGAACAACGCGCGACCTTGCGCGCGGCATTGCCGGGCATCCAGCGCTGGGTCACGACCACCGACTTCCTGAGTTCGGTGTCGCTGCGTCAGGCGCTCACCCTGGTCACCGACGCGGCGCGCGGCACTGGCATCGGCAACCTCGACCAGTTGAAGATGCTGTCCTTCGAGGAAGTGCTCGCCAAGGCCGGCAGCGTGATGGCGGCCAGCAAGCAGGCGGTGCGCATCTACGGTCTCGACCTCGACGCCATCCTCGCCTCGACCGAAGTCGAGGTGCTGGAAGTGGCCGGAACGAAGGCGCGCGTGCGCACCACGGTGACCGTGTTCGACGCGCCGATCTCCGGCGAAATCGAGCTGGTCCTGGTCGAGGGGCGCTGGTTCGGCAAACATGCGCTCGGCGAGATCGACATCGACATCGACGAGCGCAGCGAAAGCTGAGACGACGCCGACCTGACGGGGCCCGGTGCGCGCGTATCAACGCATGCACCGGGTCACCGTCGCCAGCAGCGTCGGTGGCTCGCTGCGCGATGCATCGGCCGCGCGAGTTCGGCGGCGCACCTTGCTGCGCTACCGGCCGACCCGCAGCGGCGCATGCGCACCTTCACTCGAACAGGCGCTCATCGCGCGAACTGCCGACCATCTGTTGTCGCTCTTGCACGTAGGCCGCGAAACGAGCTTGCTGGTCGGGGCGCAGCAATGCGGCAATGCGAAGGTCCTGCGCCTGGCGCATGCCGGCGAGCTGCTCGCGCTGACCGTCGGTGACTATGGTCAGTCGCGCGACCTCGGCACTGTCGTTGGCCAGCCTTGCGCGGCGCAGGGCGCGCGATTCACGGTTGTAAGCCTGCCGCAGTGCGGCGAACTCTTTGCGATAGCTGGCCTCGATGCCGGCAAGTTCGCGAGACTGTTCGCTGTCGAGGCCCAGTCGACCCGGCAGCGGAGCGTCCGCGTGGCCATAGGACGCATGCATCAGGGCGAGGAGCAGAACGAAAATGGACCAGAGGCGCATGTGAGTACTCGTGATGGCGGCGGATTGCCGCATTGATCGAATACGCAAGCGGGCCGGCCGAACGACATTGGTGAGCGTGCGCCGCACATCTCCGGCGCCGAACCCGAAGTTTTGCCACTATCCTTCCCCGGCACCCTTCGTTAGGGTTCCGGGAGAACGAGCGATGAAGTCCATGGCAACCGCAATCGCCGTCGTTTCGATGGTGCTCGCCAGCGCTTCCGGTCTGCCTGCGCAGGACGCCGCCGCGCAGATCGCACCGAAGTACGACGCCGAACTGGCGCAGCGGCTCGGCGGCGACGACTACGGCATGAAGAAGTACGTGCTGGTGCTGCTGAAGACCGGGCCGAAGGACGGCGAGTTCAAGGACCAGGCGCGCAGCGACATTTTCGCCGGCCACATGCAGAACATCGGGCGCCTCGCCGACGAGGGCAAGCTCGCGGTGGCCGGGCCCTTTCGCAAGAACGAGCAGGGCATGCGCGGTTTGTTCATCCTCAATGTGGAAACCGTCGAGGAAGCGCGTGTGCTGGTCGACACCGATCCGGCCGTGAGCGCGGGCATCCTGGTCGCCGAAATGACGCCCTGGTACGGATCGGCGTCGTTGATGGCGACGCCGGAGATCCACAAGACGATCGCCAAACAGAACCCATGACCGGCACTTTCTCGATCGGCGCTTACCCGCGTTTGCGCCACTCCATCAGCAGGAAGTTCGGCACCCGGCGGTAGCGATCGGCTTTGGCGTCATCGACGCCCTGTGGCAGCGGCTCGTCGAAGTGCAGCAGATCGAAGCCGGCGTCCAGCAGACCCTGCAGATAGACATGCATCGGTCGATGCCAGTTGTGGATGTTGATGCCGCGCCAGGCGGTCTCGACGACCCGTACCTCGAAATAATGGTCGATGCAGAAGCGGCGCGTGCCGTCAGGCTCGCGGGTCCATCCCAGCGGATCCGCAGCGGTGTTGAAGCTCTGCAGGTTGGCGATCAGGAAACTGCCGCCCGGACGCAACACGCGATGCGCCTCGGCCAGGGCGCGGCCCAGGTCGGGGATGTCGATCAGCGACAGGTAGGCGACGGCCAGATCGACGCTGCAGTCGCTCAGGCTGAGTGCCTCGGCCGGTTCGATGCGATAGTCGCCTTCGGGATCGCGCTGTCGTGCGGCGTGGACCAGGTCTGCGGTCGGATCGATGCCGATGCAGGCGATTCCCTCATCAGCGAGCATGCGGCAGAAACGACCTTCGCCGCAGCCGATGTCGACGGCGTCCCGGTAGCCGCGACCGCGCACGCGCGCCAGCATCGGCGCATCCAGCACGTGGCGCCGTCCCCAGTCGCCAGCGTCGCTCATCTCCTCGATCCATGCGCGCGCGGAGGCGTTCCAGCCGTTGTCCATGCTTCCTCGCTTGTCGTAAGGCTCTATTCAGTCGCTCGAGCAGTTCTTCGAACGACGAAGTTCAGGTTTCTTGGGCCGGCGCCTGCTCGCGCAGCGAACGGGCAAACGCTCGGGGATATCGAAAAGCGCGGGAACTCATGGTGCCTTGCGTACGCTCCGCGATCGCTTGGGGTCGGGACTTGCCACGGCGGGCACCTTGTTCTTGCGACTGGCGGCCGGTTGGCGCACGGCAGGCGCGAGCTTCTGCGGTTTTGCGGATGCCGACCTGGCGGCGTCGGCCAACAATCTGGCGGTCTGCGGCGAACGATAGAAATCCTCCAGCCGGGCACGGATGCGCTGTTCCAGAAACCCGCTCGCCAGCGCCTGTTCAACGCCCTTGCCACCGCTGTGCAGCAGTTCGTCGACCACCAGTTTCTCGCTGATGCCGAGGTCGGCGGCCACCAGGCTGAGCGGCGTGTCGCCGTAGATCTCGAACAAGTAACGCACCTGATCGGCAGCGATCGCCTTGAAATACGGCGTCTTGCGGAAATGCAGCCAGAACTGAAGGCCGGTGCCGACCAGATCGTCGAGGTCGGCCTTTTCCAGGATGCGCGTGAATTCCGACAGCTTCGTCGGCGCCAGTTGGCCCCAGACGTGCTGGCCCAACTGCTGGATGCGGTCGGCGTCGAAGTGGTCGTTGATCGACCGTTCGCTGCGGCGGATGGTGTTGCCGAGGTTGGTCTCGATGTAAGCCTTGACCGTTTTCTCGACCGCCGCCTCGAGCGGGCGCATGGTCTTGTTGACCGCGAATTTGCCCAATTTGATCAGCGAGGCCAGTCCCGGCACCTTCTGCGCCAGCACGTTTTCCGACAACAGGTATTCCTTGATGCCGTTGAACAGCGCGCTCGAGATCTGCTCGGTATAGACCGAACTGGTCACCAGTCGATGCACCAGTTTTTGCCGCGGGGCTTCGAGCGCGGCGATTCGGGCGACGATCGCGTCGAATGCCTGGGTCGGGCAGATGTCCTGGACCCGCGTGGTCTTGTTGTGCCGTGAAGTCAGCACCCGCTGGCTCATCGTTTGCGCCAGTGCCGTCACCCCGGCAGAGACCGGAATTTGAATCACCGTGCGTTCGATCAGGCCGACGACCTGCTCGGGCGTGATCACGTCCGACAGTCGGGTCTGTGCGGCCCATGCAAAAACCGCCGCCACTTCCTCGCGGACCACCAGCCGCAGCTTCTTCGGCGTGAATCGGGCCAACTCGTGCCGGAGGTGCGCCTCCAGCAATTGTTCGATCATCGTGTCCACACCTGCTCCCTGCCACGGCTTGCCGGCGAAACCCGGCAACTGGTGGACTGGTTCGATGGTAGCAGCAAGGTTTCGAGTGCATGTTGCAATCCGGGGTATCGTTCGGCGCACCTGAAGAGATTGGGGAAGACCCGACCATGCGCCACCGATTGCTGACTGCTGCACTGCTCACGCTGGCGCTCGTCGCTTGCGACCAGCCGCCGACTGTGCCCGCCGAACCGGCCCACGGCGACGTCGCCGCGCCCGCCGGAAACCTCGTCGCAAAGGCCGACGCGAAGTTCGCCGAGATCTCGGCGCAGTGGCTGGAAGGCCGATTTCGCCTGAGCCCGGTTTACGCCACGGCGATGGGCGAGCACCGTTTCGATGGCGAACTCGATGACCTCAGCGCTGCCGGCCGCAGCGTCATGCTCGAGTTCAGTCGCAAGACGCTCGCCGAACTGGATGGCATCGATACGAGCACCCTGTCGCGCGACAACCAGGTCGACGCGTTGATCCTGCGCAACCAGCTCGAATACGACATCTGGGGCCTGGAAACCTCGCAGGACTGGGCCTGGGATCCGCAGATCTATACCCAACTGGCGGGTGGCGCGATCTACAGCCTGATGGCGCGCGAATTCGCACCGATCGCCGAGCGCCTCGCCAATGTCGCTCTGCGCATCGAAAAGCTGCCGCAGTTGTACCAGCAGATGCGCGAGAACATCGACCCCAAGCGGGTGCCGAAGACACACGCCGAAACCGTGTCGAAGCAGCATGCCGGCGTGCTCAGCCTGATCGACGAGCTGGTATTGCCGGCCGCCGATGCGCTCGACGCGCCGGGTCGAACGCGTCTCGACGCCGCCATCGCCACCCTGCGCAGCGCGGTGGCCGAGCAACAGAAGTGGATCGATGAAACGCTGGTGCCGAATGCCGCCGGTGACTTCCGTATCGGCGCGACGCTGTACGACGCCAAGCTGCGTTTCGCGTTGAACTCGGAACTGTCGCGTGCCGAGATCGGCACGCGCGCCGAGGCGGAGATCACGCGCGTGCGCGCCGAGATGTACCAGACCGCGCGCAAGGTATTGAGCGGCAAGCCGGATGCGCCGGCGCTGCCGGAAACGCCGGACGACGCGCAGCAGCAGGCGGCGATCGAGGCCGCGCTGGAGCTCGCCTATGCCGAGCGCCCGGCGCGCGACCAGGTGGTCGCCACCGCCGAATCCACCTTGGCCGAAGCGACCCGCTTCACCCGCGAGAAGGATCTGGTCACGCTGCCCGATGCGCCGGTGAAGATCATCCTGATGCCGGAATTCCAGCGCGGCGTGTCGGTGGCTTACTGCGACTCGCCGGGACCGCTCGACAAGCACCTCGATACCTTCTACGCGGTGTCGCCGATTCCCGAGGACTGGACCGATGAACAGGTCGATTCCTTCCTGCGCGAATACAACACGCGGATGATCCATCTGCTGTCGATCCACGAAGCGATGCCCGGGCACTACCTCGAAGGCGCGCATTCGGCGAAACACCCATCGATCCTGCGCGGCGTGCTGCGCTCGGGCATGTTCGCCGAGGGCTGGGCGGTGTACACCGAGGACGTCATGATGGACGCCGGTTACCTCGACAACGATCCGCTGTTCCGCCTGATGCGCTACAAGTTCTACCTGCGCGCGGTGGCCAACGCGATCCTCGACCAGGGCGTGCACGTCGACAACTGGACGCGCGAACAGGCGATGGACCTGATGGTTCGGCGCACATTCCAGCAAGAGCGCGAAGCCGCCGGCAAATGGGTGCGCGTGCAACTGACCAGCGCGCAGTTGCCGACCTATTTCGTCGGCGTGCAGGAGCATTTCGCAACGCGCCGCGCGGTGCAGGAACGCGAGGGCGAGGCCTTCAATCTGAAGTCCTACCATGACCGCGTGCTTGCCCACGGCGCGCCGCCGGTGCGCTTCGTGCGGCAGATGTTGCTGGATGAGGCGATACGCTGACCTTGCGAACCATGCGCTTTCCGTAGAGCGGAGCTTGCTCCGCTGCTTTTCGCGGAGGGCCCGAGCCGAGCAAGCTCGGCTCTACAAGAGCCGTCAAGCAGTACGCTTTCCGTAGAGCGGAGCTTGCTCCGCTGCTTTCTGCGGAGGCCCCGAGCCGAGCAAGCTCGGCTCTACAGAAGCCGGCGCAACCACGGTTACGCTGCCTGTCGCGATCGATCTGGAGACTGCAGCTTGGAGAAGCTCGCTGGACTGATTCACGGTTCGCTCGCCTTGCTGCGGCGCGCCGCCGAGATCTGGCTGCAAGGCCATGCGTTTCTGTTCGCGGCGGCGCTGGCCTTCTTCACCGTGTTCTCGATTGCACCCGTCGTCATCGTCGCCGTTGCCGTAGTGGGACTGGTGATGGGCGAGCAGGCGGCCTCCGGGCGCATCATGACCGAGCTCACCAGTACCATCGGACCGCAGGCGGCCGAGTTCGTGCAGGTGGCCGTGCACAACGTGCAGGTCGATCCCAGCGGACCGGCGGCGACCGCGCTCGGCATTGTCCTGATCGTGCTGGGCGCGACCACCGTGTTCGCACAAATGCAGGCCGCGCTCAATGCGATCTGGGGCGTGGCGCCGCGACCGACGCGCAGCGGTGTGTTGCGCCTGCTGCTGTCGCGCCTGCTGTCGCTGACGGTGTTGCTGGCGATCGGCTTCGTGCTGCTGGTGTCGATGTTGCTGAGCATCGCGGTGCGCGTGCTGGTCAGTTACGGCGAGCAATGGCTGCCGGTCAGCGATCGGCTGCTCATCCTGATCGACTTCGGGCTGTCGTTGGGGCTGGTGACACTGCTGTTCGTCGCGATCTTCCGCATCCTGCCGGACGTCGTGCTGAGCGTGCGCGATGTGCTGCCGGGTGCCATGGTGTCGGCGCTGCTGTTTGCCTTCGGGCGCTTCGCGATTGCCTTCTACCTGTCGCATTCGGCCGCATCGTCGGCTTACGGCGCGGCCGGTTCGCTGGTCATGTTGCTGCTCTGGGTCAACTATTCATCGCTGATCCTGCTGTTCGGCGCGGCGGTGTGCCGGGCCGACCTGGAACTGCGCGGACGACCGATCCTGCCGCGACGACTGGCAATCCGCGTGCTACGGACATTGGTCGATGACTAGAAATGCGACCCGCGTTGCGATGACCCGTCATTCATCGTCGTAAGCGGCTTCGTCCTCGCCCGAGTCGTCCTCGTAAGCCTCTTCAGCGTCAGCTTCGTCTTCGTACCCGGCTTCGTCCTCACCCGAGTCGTCCTCGTAAGCCTCGTCGGCTTCAGCTTCGTCTTCGTAGCCGGCTTCGTCCTCGCCTGAGTCGTCCTCGTAAGCCTCTTCGGCTGCAGCTTCGTCCTCGTAAGCGGCCTCGTCCTCGCTCTCGGCGTCTTCGTCGTATCCGGCCTCGTCCTCGCTCTCGGACTCGTCGTCGTAGGCGGCTTCGTCCTCGCTCTCGGCTTCGTCTTCGTCTTCGTAGGAGGCCTCGTCTTCGGCTGATTCGTCTTCCGACTCGTCGGAGCCGTCGTCGCCGTCGTCGATCATGGCCGACTTGTCGTCGCCGTCGTCGTCAGCACCGTCGTCCTCGCCCTCGTCGGAACCGTCGTCGGAACCGTCATATTCGCCCTCGTCCGAGCCGTCGTCAGCGCCCTCGTCCTCGCCTTCGTCGGTGCCGTCGTCCGAGCCCTCGTCCTCGCCCTCGTCCGCGCCGTCGCCCTCGTCCTCGTCCTCGTCCGAGCCGTCGTCAGCGCCGTCGTCGGCGCCGCCGTCCTCGCCGTCGTCGGCGCCGTCGTCTTCGCCTTCATACGCGCCGTCGTCGTAATCCTCGCCGACGAAATCCGCATCGGAATCATCGCCGACGCCATCGTTGTCGTCGTCGTCGTCCGACGCATCGTCGCTGCCGTCGTTGTCGTCGTCCTCGTCGTAGTAGTTGCCTTCGCCATCGCCGTCGGTATCGACGTCCATGTCGAACTCGCCTTCTTCATCGATCTCCATCAGCACCTCACCGTTGTCGCCGGTGCTGACATCCTCGAACTCGTAGTACTCGGTGTCGTCGTCGCCGACCACTTCCACGTCGATGTCGTAGTCGTCGAGTTCCGGATCGTCGTCGCTGAAGGCGACTCGGCCGTATTCGTCTTCCTCGGCGGTGAAGTTGTGGCCTTCGTCGATCTCGAAATCGCTGACTTCGTAGTAGCTGTCGGCACCGTAGCCGGTATTGGCGATGCGCACGGTGGGCTTCTGTTTGCCGCCGGCCTGATAGTTGAAGTTGGTCGGGCTGAAACTGATGGTCTGTGCTGCATCCGGCCGGATCGCCACATCGCTGACCTGGTAGACCTTGCCGGATCCGAACACGGTCAGGTCGTTGAGCGGCTTGTTGCTCGGCTGGCCGTCGTCGACCAGCCTGACGTCGTATTCCTGGTCCTTGGGCAAGTGCACGACGCAGCCGCGCGTGCCGCGCATCGGCTGCATCGAGGCGCCGGCGATCTGGCTGTCCGCGCCGAGCGCGCCCATCTTGATCTGCTGCTTGCTGCTTTTCCCGACCGCCTGGACCTGGCTGCAGCGGCTGGAGGTGTAGACCGTGTAACCCTGCGCGGGTGCAGCGGCCGGACGCGGTGCCTTCGGCTTCGGAATCGGCTTGGGCTTCGGCGCGGTCGCCTGCGGTTTGGGTTTCGGCTTGGGCTTCGGCTTCGAGCCCGGCGCTTTCGGCTTCGCCGTCGGCGCTTTCGACCCCGGCGCTTTGGCACCCGGCGTCTTCGGTGCCGATGCTGGCGTTGGCTTGGGCTTCGGCTTCGGCTTCGGTTTCTGTTGGACGGGTGGCCCGCAGAACGGGCATTTCAGCGGCTCATAGCGCGTCGACAGCAGGGTCACGTCCATGCTGCCGGCGCCGCCCTTCCACGCCGCCGGGTCTTCCTTGGGATTCAGCGCCGCGCCGCTGTAGATCCACTCGTTCTTGCCAACGTCGACGTCGATGAACTTCTCGGCGCCCGGGTAGTTGTTGTCGTAGATGAAGATGCGGTACTTGCCGGCGCCGGTCTGGTCGATCTTGTAAGGGGTGACCGCGTGTCCGCCGCCGGCACCGTAGATGCCCAGCGTGGGGTAGTCGTCGCCCGACTTCATGGTCTTGGCGAGGTGATCGACGATCTTTTGCAACGGCCATCGTTTGGTCGCATTGGTGGCCGACTGCACCGGTTCCAGCGCCTGCGTCGTGAAGTAGGCCGAGATCGTGCGCATCAGCCACTCGTCGTTCGGCTTCAGCTCGAACGCCTGCCTGGCGCCGAAGTCGTCGACCTTTTCCTGCTTCACGTAGAAGGCCGCGCTGAGCACCGCCATGCCTTCGCAGTGGCCGCCCTCGGTGGCCTTGTTCATCTGGTCGATCCACATCTTCGCGCCGGGCGTCGGCACGCACACGTCGTTCTGCTTGCGCGCGCAGGCCTGCTCGCCGAACAGGTAGGCGGCATCGTCGGGCGTCAGCTTGGCATGCGGGTGCTGATTGCCGCCCCAGTTCTCGAAGCTGAAACCGTGGGGTTTGGGCCGGAAGCCGCTGTCGGCCACGACGTTCGCTTGCGCCCACGCCTGCGGCAGACCACCCAGCGCCATCCACAGCGATACGACCAAGATCCGCTTGCGCATCTTGCCTCCGATAGTTGACCTGCAACACACCGCTACGGGTCGCTTATCGGGGCGCGGCGAATTTGATTCGAACTGCCGAGACGGGACTTGCGAGTGGTCTCAATCTAGCACCCGGCGGCAATCGCCGAGAAGGCGCGGACCTGTCAGCAATGGCAACGTCCTGGACCTTCCGGTCTCGCGCCCACTCGTTACAGCGATCGATCAGCCGGCTTCGCGGACCTTCTGTACCGCCGGCAACAGCAGTCCGATCAGGACGCCGCCCTTGACGTCCTCATTCGGCTGCAGGTCTTCGACGATCGGCTGCGGGGCGGCTTCGTCTGCGGGCTTGAGATCATTCATGGTGTGCGACTCCATGTTCAGTGGGATGAGCCGAAGGCGGCGTTTGCCTGCTCCGGCGCCCCGAGGTCTTCCCCGGGGTCACTGAGTCAATACGCAGTAGCGCGTCGAAAACGACATGTGCCGACGAAATCAATCCAGGATCATTCGCGCCAGGCTCGCGCGCCGAGGAAGATCAGGCGCATCTGGCGGATGAAATTCTCGGTGACTTCGCGCTCCACCTGCGGCCGGTTCGGCGGCAGGTCGAGAAAATCGGTGGCGGCGTTCATCATCGTCGTCACCACCAGACCGCAGGCCATCTGCAGGGCCGCCGACGACAGACCCGGCATCAGGCCAAAGTGCCGCAGATCGTGGCTCATCTCGTCGGTGAAGTGACGCTCCTCGGCGCGTACCGCCGCGCGAATCAGTGCCGAGCCGCCGCTGCGTTCGCCGGCGACGAACATGAAATGCAGGCGGTGCGCGTTGACGTAATCGCGGAAGATCAGAACCGAAGTGCGCAGGATGTCGCGCGGCGGCAGACCGGTGCGGCGTGCCTCGCGCAGCAGGCGTCGCAGGGTCACGCCGGATTCTTCCACCAGTGCCAGGCCGAGTTCGTCGAGATCGCGGAAATGGCGATAGAACGAGGCCGGCACCACGCCAGCGACGCGCGTGATCTCGCGCAGGCTGAGCGCGCCAAAGCCGCGACCTTCGCCCATCAATTGCAGTGCCGCCGCCAGCAAGTGCGCGCGCGTGCGCAGCTTGCGATCGCCGCGCGTGATCGGCGCCTCGGCCTCGACCGCGCGGTTGGGCGCAGTCGGGGTGGGCGCTGAGCGGGAAGATGTAGTCATCGCTGAAGTATAGGCGTCGCGTGGGAAGGTCGCGGGCGTGGCGGTGGCTCGTGAGGGCCCAGGCTTTTCTGCTCGTGGGTCCAGACCTCCGTTGCTCTTGTGGGTCCAGACCTCCGTTGCTCTTGTGGGTCCAGACCTCCGTTGCTTTTGTGGGTCCAGACTTGTCTGGACGCTCTTTGCTCTTCCCGGCGAACAGCGTCCAGACAAGTCTGGACCCACCAGAGCCGGCAAATGCGAGCATTTCGCGTGCCCCGTGCCCCGTGCCCCGTGCCCCGTGCCCCGTGCCCCGTGCCCCGTGCCCCGTGGGTTGACAACCCTCCGAACTTGAGTGAACGTGTGTTCACCAAATACGGAGCACTGCCTTGGATACCGCCGTCAACCTGCCGCGACGCCTGAACTTTTCCAGCGCCTTGCGCAGTCCCTGGTTGCATCCGTTGAACGATGCGCAGACGTGGGATCAGGTGCTCAGCGCACTCAACCCGATGTGGTCGACGCGCGACTATCCGGCGCGGGTCATCGAGATCGTCGAGGAAACCGGGGACACCCGGACTTTCGTGCTCAGGCCGGGTCGACGCTGGCCGGGACACACCGCTGGCCAGCATGTGGTGCTGGAAGTCGAGATCGATGGGCGTCGCCTGCACCGTTGTTTCAGCCTGTCCTCGGCGCCGACGCGCGACCGCCGCGTCCGCATCACGGTCAAGCGCCAGCCCGGTGCGCGCGTCAGTGGCTGGCTGCACGATCGGGTGCGGGTCGGCGACGTGCTGCGATTGAGCGCTTCGAACGGCCATTTCGCGCCGCCCGCAGGGGATCAGCCTTTGCTGCTGCTCAGCGCAGGCAGCGGCATCACGCCGCTGATGGCGATCGTCGAGGACCTGCACGCGCACGGTGACCCGCGCGATGTGGTGTTCCTGCATGCTTGCCGAACGCCGGCGGATTTCATCTTCGAAGGCCGCCTGCGGGAACTCGCCGCCAGCCGGCCCGGCTTCGACTTGCGCGTGCACTTCAGCGCGCAGGTCGGCCGCCTGGATGCCGCGACCCTGGCGCGCGAGCTGCCGGATTTTGCCCGCTACCAGGCAATGGTATGCGGTCCGCGCGGATTGACCGAAGGCATCGAGGACCTTTATCGCGCTGCTGGAGTGCCCGATCAGGTGCGCAGCGAGAGCTACTCCGGGCGCGTGCTGCCGCGTACCGGTGCCATGGAACTGTCCCACGCCGTTCATTGCTCCGTCACTGAACGAGTGTTCACTGCACGTGCCGATTCCAGCCTGTTGAGCGAGGCAGAAGCGTTTGGTCTGACACCTGCGCACGGCTGTCGCATCGGCATCTGCAAGACCTGCCAGTGCACCAAGCGCAGCGGCACGGTGGAGAACCTGCGCACCGGCGAGATCTCGTCGGAACCCGACCAGTTGATCCAGCTATGCGTCTCGGTGGCGCGGTCACCGCTGGAGTTGGTGCTGTGACGCCGGATTTCGTAGGCCGTGTGTGCGCGGCTTCATCGCGCTCACCGGCACGCAGGTCGTGATCGGCATCGAAGGCGCCGGTGAGCCGCTGCGCGGCACACGCGGCCTACGACATCCAGTGCGCCGACGACTCGTCGTGTTCGATCTTCAGCTGTCCCCCACATTCCGGAGGCCCCCATGCCCAAAGCCATTCTGACCCCAACCCAACTCGACCAGTTCCAGGCCGAACTCGACGCGCTGCGCGCCGAGGTTGCCGCCGATCTCGGCGAGCGCGACGCCACCCATATCCGCGGCGTGGTGCGCGACGCGCGCCTGAACGCCGCCGCCGGGCGCGGCCTGCTGATGTTCGGCTTCGATCCGGTCAGCTTCGTCGTCGGCGTATGCGCATTGGCGCGCGGCAAGATCCTCGAGAACATGGAGGTCGGCCACAACGTGCTGCACGGCCAGTACGACTGGATGGGCGATCCGACATTGAACTCGCAGCAGTACGAATGGGACATCGTCTGCCACAGCAGCCACTGGCGGCGCACGCACAACTTCGAGCACCACAGCTACACCAACATCCTCGGCCAGGACGACGACTACGGCTACGGCCTGTTGCGCATGACCGGCGATCAGAAATGGACCTGGCGCACGCTGTTGCAGCCGATCTGGTACGCGATTCTGGCAATCCTGTTCCAGTGGGGCGTGGCGATCCAGGATCTCAAGCTCGGGCGCTGGTTCAAGGGACGCATGCCCAAGGGCGAACTGGCGGTGCGCGCGGCGCCGTTCGTCGCCAAAGCGAAGACCCAGTTGTTCAAGGACTACGTGCTGTTCCCGCTGCTGGCGTTCTGGAACATCCCACGCGTGCTGCTCGGCAATGCGCTGGCCAATCTGATCCGCAGCCTGTGGACCAACGCGATCATCTTCTGCGGCCACTTCACCGCCGATGCGCAGGTCTTCACCAAGGACGAAGTCGCCGGCGAAACTCGCGGTGGCTGGTATCTGCGGCAGATTCAGGGCTCCAGCAACCTCGAAGGCGGGCGCTGGTTCCACCTGATGACCGGGCACCTCAGCCACCAGATCGAACACCACCTGTTCCCGGATATTCCGGCGCCGCGCTACGTCGAGATGGCCCCACGCGTGCGCGAGATCTGCGCGCGCTATGGCGTGCACTACAACTCGGCGGGCTTCTTCAAGCAGTACGCGACGGTGTTGTGGCGCATCCTCAAGTACGCCCTTCCGGTCGAGCGGCGGCCGCGAGTGGGTGCTCCGCAGGTGGCGTAGGCTCTTGATTCTGTGGGTCCGGACTTGTCCGGACGCCTTTGGCGGGGTGCGGGAAAAGCGTCCAGACAAGTCTGGACCCACCAAAGGCGGCTCCCTGCAAGTCCGGGCCCACCAAAGGCGGTTCCCGACAAGTCTGGGCCCACTGAAGGCGGCTCCCAAGGCTCTTGTGGGTCCGGACTTGTCCGGACGCTTTTGGCGGGATGCGGGAAAAGCGTCCAGACAAGTCTGGACCCACCAAAGGCGGCTCCCTGCAAGTCTGGACCCACCAGAGGCGGCTCCCTGCAAGTCCGGGCCCACCAAAGGCGGCTTCAGGCCAGGATCTCTGCGTCGGCTGCGATACCCGTCATCGCCACTCTCCGTCCGCGTTCGACATCGATGCCGCGCACGACGATCAGGCCGAACACGAAGAACAGGCCGGTGCACAGCATCGCCAGCCGGTGGTTGCCGACGAACACCCAGGTCGCCAGGCCATAGCTGATCGGGCCGATGATGGTCGCCACGCGCACGGCCAGGCTCCACAGGCCGAAGTACTCGGAGGTGCGCTCGGCCGGCGCCAGGTAGCCGACCATCGCGCGCCCTGCCGATTGCGAAGCGCCCATGGCGATTCCGGCGAGATTGGCGGCGAACCAGAACAGCGGGCGGGTGGTGGCGAAATACGCGATCAGCACCATGCCGAGCCACAGCCACAGCGAGAGCATCAGCGCGCGCCGGTGGCCGATGCGGTCCTGCACCCAGCCGAAGCCGAAAGCACCCAGCGCCGCGGTGACATTCACCGCCAGCACCAACTTCAAGGTGTCGGCAGTGTCGAAACCCATCGCCTGTTGTGCATATACGGCAGCGAGCGCGACGACCACGGCGACACCGGCCTGGTAACCGGCGATCGCCACCAGCAGCCGGCGCAGGTCGGCGAGGTGCGCCCCCTCGCGCCAGGTCTGCTGCAGCCGGCCGAAGGCCTGGTCGAACAGGTTCCGCAGCGAGCCTCGCGCGTGGCCGCCGGTGGGCGCGTGTTCACCGAGCACCAGCAGGCTGGGCAGTGCCGCCAGCGCGAAGAAGACCGCGGTGATCGCCATGCAGCCGGGCACGAACTCGGCGGCGCCGAGTCCGCGTGCCTGCGCGCCCTGCACATAGCCCAGGCATAGCGCCAGCGCCGCCAGTCCGCCGCCATAACCGAGCGACCAGCCATAACCGGACAGGCGACCGAGCGCGTTCGGGCGCCCGAGCAAGGGCAGCCAGGCCGCGATCAGGCCTTCGCCCAGGCCGAAACCGACGGCCGAGATCACGATGAAGAGCATCGCCAGGCCGACGTCGCCTGGGCCGACCGCCATCAGGCCGAAAGTGCCGAGCACGCAGGCGAGCGTGCTGGTGGCCAGGAACGGCTTCTTGCGCCCGCGCGCATCCGCCGCGGCGCCGGCCAGCGGGCCCAGCACCATGACGATGGCGGCGGCAACCGACACCGCGGCTGTCCATGCCAGCGTCGCCCACGGCTTGCCGGCGGCAACCGTGGCGACGAAGTAGGCATTGAACACCGCGGTCGACACCACCGTGGTGTAGCTGGAGTTGGCGAAGTCGTAGAACGCCCACGACCAAAACTCGCGTTGGCGCACGCCGGGCTGCAGCAAGGGGTAGAGCGACATGGCGGCGGCAGGTGCTGAGGCGAGGGCCATGCTAGCCCGCATTTCTCACACCGGCGCGAAAAGATGCACGGATTTCCCCACCAATGCTCGATTTCACCTCTTCGGCTCCATACACACACCGTCGCCTGCATCTTTTCGCTTCGCGGCCCTGGCTTGGTCTTTGCGCCGAGGGCTGCGTTGCTCGTCGTCGCAATGGAGCAACCATTCCTCCTCCTCGCGCCTTGCCCCCGCCGCAAATCCCTTCGCCATCATCAACGACCGGTGTGAGAAATGCGGGCTAGCTGGATGAAGCGTGGTGGGCGAGAACCCGGACAGTGATGAAGAGATTTCGCGCCGGGAGCGGCGCGACGGAAAGTGCCGCGGTCGCGCGCATGCGCCATGCGCGGTGGGCCAGGCGAGCGCGTCTACAGCGTTCGCCCACGCCCGATTGCTGTTACGCGTCGCCTGTGCCCGGGCGTCGTTACGCGCGCCCGGCGCCGTTGCTAGGAGGCCGCGGTCGGACCGAACAGTGCCAGGCCCAGCAGCAACAGCCCCAGCGCCAGCCGATAGACGAAAAACGGCAACATGCCGATGCGCCTGAGCATGGTCAGGAAGAAGTGGATGACCAGATAACCGCTGACCGCGCTGATCGCGGCGCCGAGCCAGAAACTGCCACCATCGGTGTCGTTGCCGTCCTTCAGCAGTTCCATCACCCCGTGCAAGCCCGCGGCGGCGATGATAGGTACCGCCAGCAGGAACGAAAAACGCGCGGCGGCCTGACGTTCCAGGCCGAGCAGCAGGCCCGCGGTCATGGTTACACCCGAACGCGACACGCCCGGAATCAGCGCCAGCGCCTGCGCGCAGCCGATCAACAGCGCCTGGCCGATGCTCAACGAACGCTCGCCGCGTGTGCTCTGTCCGGATCGGATGAAGGCAAAAAACAGCAAGGAACCGAACACGATCTGGGTGCAGCCGATGACCAGATAAGTACGTAGCGCCGTGGCGCCGGCATCGCCCATCGCCATCGCCGCCAATCCGCCGGGAATGGTCGCCAGCGTCAGCCCAACCAGGGTGCGTTGTTCGTCGCTCAGCGCGTGTCCTGGCCGCCAGGCAAGCGCCGCACGCGCCAGCTCCAGCCAGTCTTTGCGGAAATACACGACCACCGCCAGCATGGTGCCGAGGTGCAGGCCAAGATCGAACACCAGGCCCTGATAACCGTAGCCCAGCCACTCGCCGGCCAGGTAAAGGTGCGCGGACGACGAGATCGGCAGGAACTCGGTCAGGGCCTGGATAACGGCCAGCAGCAGGACTTGCATGAAATCCAAGGGGAGATCCGGTCAGACGCACGAAACCGCGGATGCTGGGCAGCGATCGCAACGCGGTCAAGGGCGCGGCATCGGTTGTCCCGCTTTCGCCCGGCCTTTGCGCGGGTGGGTCCAGACTTGTCTGGACGCTTTTGGCGTTTGCTCGGGCGCCAGGAGATATCCTTGCCTTTGCCTTTGCCCTTGCCCTTGGCCACCGCCGACCGCACCGATGGAGTCACGCATCCAGGAACTCGAAATCCGCGTCGCTTTCCAGGACGACCTGCTGACCAGCCTCAACGGGCAGGTCCACGCGGCGCACCAGGAAATCGCCCTGCTGCGCGCCGAACTGATGTCCCTGCGCGACCGCGTCGAGGGCATGAAGGACGGCGCCGCCAGCGATCCGGCGCAGGAACCGCCGCCGCCGCACTATTGAGAGAGTTCCGGTCGCCCCCGTCGGTGCGCTTGTTCGCGCATCGAACCTGGAGCGGGTTTATCCCGCGAAAGCTTTCGCGGAGTAAATCCGCTCCCACATGAAAATCAATGCCCTGCGGTATGTTCGGTGAAAGTCACGGTCGCCCCTGTCGGTGCGCTTATTCGCGCATCAAATTGGTGGCGACCATGCGAATTGCCTTTTCTGTCCGCAAAGGACGCAAAGGACGCAAAGAGAGCCAAGAACCCAGGTGTTGATGTTCTGCTGGCTTTGCTTTCCTTTGCGTCCTTTGCGTCCTTTGCGGAAAAGCTTTTCTTTCAGATACTTGCGTGATGTTTGGTGAGAGCGAGGTGTGCGTCGCCCGCCAGCTCCAGAGCATCGTTGCTCGCGACGTAGTCATCTCGCTCCTGCAGCGTGGGCTCGGGCATTGAGTTGTCACGCCCTCGCCCCTATGTTGGACTGTCCAATCGAACGCGGACGCCACCTTGAGCTCGCCTACTGACACCAAGGACCTGGCGCCGATTTCCGATATCGGCGAGCTGGTCGCCTACCTCGCCGAAGGGGCGCGCGCGCCGGACGAATGGCGCATCGGCACCGAGCACGAGAAGTTCGGCTTCCGCAACGACGATCTGCGTCCGCCGACGTATGAAGGCGCGCGAGGTATCGGTGCGTTGCTGAACGGCATCGCCGATCGTTTCGGTTGGGACCGCGCTTACGATGGCGACCATGTCGTTGCGTTGACGCGCAAAGGCTCGGGTTCGATCACGCTGGAGCCGGCTGGACAGTTGGAGCTGTCCGGTGGCCAGTTGCGCACCATCCACGAGACCTGCTGCGAGGTCGAAGGCCACCTGCGCGAAGTGCGCTCGGTGGCCGACGAGCTGGAACTCGGTTTCCTCGGCATGGGTTTCCAGCCGAAGTGGCGCCGCGAGGACATGCCGTGGATGCCCAAGGGCCGCTACAAGCTGATGCGCGCCTACATGCCCACGCGCGGCGGGCTGGGCCTGGACATGATGACGCGCACCTGCACCGTGCAGGTCAATCTGGATGTCGGCTCTGAGGCCGACATGGTGAAGAAGTTCCGCGTGTCGCTGGCGCTGCAGTCGATCGCCACGGCGCTGTTCGCCGATTCGCCGTTCACCGACGGCGTGCCGAACGGCTTCCAGAGTTACCGTTCGCACGTCTGGACCGACACCGATCCCGACCGCACCGGCTTGCTCGACTTCGTCTTCGAAGACGGCTTCGGTTACGAGCGCTATGTCGACTACATGCTCGATGTGCCGATGTATTTCGTCTATCGCGATGGCAAATACGTCGATGCGCTGGGCCAGAGTTTCCGCGACTTCATCGGTGGCCGCCTGCCGGCGCTGGAGGGCGAGCGACCGACGCTCAACGACTGGGCGGACCACCTGACCACTGCCTTCCCCGAAGTGCGCCTGAAGCGCTATCTGGAAATGCGCGGCGCCGACAGCGGCCCATGGAACCGCATCTGCGCGCTGCCGGCGTTGTGGGTCGGCCTGCTCTACGACCAGACCGCGCTGGATGCCGCCTGGGATCTGTGCAAGGACTGGACTCTGGAGGAGCGTCATCACCTGCGCGATACGGTGCCGCGGCTTGGACTGCGTACCCAGCATCGTGGCGAGAGCTTGCGAGCGGTGGCCGAGCGCGTACTCGCGATATCCGCCGAAGGCCTGCGTCGGCGCAATCGGTTGAATCGCAACGGCGTCGACGAGCGCATCTATCTCGAGCCGCTGCTGGAATACGCCGTCGCCGGCATTTCCCCGGCCGATCGCAAACTGGCGCTGTACCATGGCGCCTGGGCTGGGTCCATCGACCGCGTGTTCAACGAGTTTGCGTATTGAGGCCCGGGATATTCGATCTTTTGAGGCACGCAGAGACCCTGATTGGGGACGCAAAGGACGCAAAGGACGCAAAGGGGCGCAAAGGACGCAAAAACAGCAAACGCGAGAAGGCAGACATGCAATCCATGGCCTTTGATTTCCTTTGCGTCCTTCGCGTCTCTTTGCGTCCTTTGCGTTCTGCAATACAGGCCTCGTTCTTGCCACAGCCAGCAAGAAGCGCGAGCGAGCAAATCTGCTACTGCGATCGCTTCACAACGCACCATCCACCGAGACTGCAGCCGTGACCGAACCTGAATACATCGAACCGCCGAGCCGCATCGCGCACCTGTTCACCGACGAGGAGGGCGAGGAACTGGCTGGTTTGATGATGTCGTTCGACGACGGCATGCTCGATTTCGGTGAGCTGGATGGCTTTCTCAGCGCGCTGGCGGTGGCGCCGCAGCCGAGCACACTGGATCGCTGGTGGCCGACCCTGCTGGGCCTGGAGCCCGATTGGGAAACCGACACCGATCCGGAGCGCGCGAAAGCGCTGATCGAGCGCTATTACGCCTTCGTCCAGGCGCGCGTCGCGCTGTCGCCGTTCGAACTCGGTCCGGATGCGGTGCCGCCACTGTGGAGCATGACCGATACCGACCACGACGACGAGGGCGAAGACACGTCATTCGACTTCGAGGACGACGACAACCACGACCCGTTCGTCATCGAGGGCGAAGTGGAAGGCCGCGGCACGCAGCTCGCAGCCGGCTACGAGAACCACGTCGAAACGGACGACGACGATGAGCTCGATGACGATGTCGACGAGATCGGCGAAGATGACGATGAATTCGACGACGAAGACGAAGATTTCGCCGACGACTTCGATGGCAGCTTCGCGGTCGCCGAGACCTGGCTCAGCGGTTTCCGTTATGCGCTGTCGCTGCAGTCCGACGAATGGCGCCGCGTGGTCGACGAAGATCCCGGACTGGCACGTTGGCTGAACGCACTCTGGCAGGCTGCCGACGAAGTGCGGGGTGATCATGGTCCGCTGGATTCGCTGCCCGGCATGGCGCCGACACCGGCGGCTCCGGAAGACGCCGGATTCCTCGCACTGGAATCGACGCTGCGGGCGCACAGTCGTGACGCCGACCCGGTACCGGACATGGACGAGGGTTACCTGGTCGGACTGATTCCGGCGCTGCTGCACCAGTTGTGGCGGCGCCATCGCGAGCAGGTCGGATCGGTGGTGGAGGCACTCGAGGCCGACATCGCAACCGGCATGGCCAATCGCCAGTTCGCGATTGCCGATGAGCTGGACGAGCTGCTGGAAAAACACGCGGTTCCGGCTGGCGGCATGAAGCTGGAACGCCTCGATGGCTTCTGGACCGCACAGCGCGCTGCGGCGCTGGACGTGTCGCCGTTCGAGAACCTGGTGCGCATCCTCGGCGCAGACAAGGTTTGGGACAATGCCGAAGGGGCGCGCGAAATGATGACCGCGCTATTCAACTACTGGCAGTCGATCGGCGAGCGCCTCGCGCGCAAGCCCGACCCGGAGGACCATCTGTGTTATCCGTACATCGATCTGCCGTTCGACCAGGAGCCTTCGGAGCAGCCCAATCGTCCGTATGGTCGTGACTTTGCGCAGGGCTTCCTGCTGGCGATCGAGGATTTTCCGCGCTCGACGAAACTGCTGTTGATGGATCCGGAGGCAAAACACTGGCTGGCGCCGATCGAAGCACTTGCCGCCGGGCACAGCCTGGAAAAGCGTGGCGCCCGGCTCGGCTTCGACGAACGCATGGCGTTGATCGCCGAACTTCCGGAATGCATCGCCGAACTCAGCGGTTTCTGGACTGCCGCCGGCGGTGCTGCGCCGCGCGAACCGCTACGCAAGCAGCCACTGCCCGGACGTAACGACCCGTGTCCGTGCGGCAGCGGCAAGAAGTACAAGAAATGCCATGGGGCACCGGAACGGCTGAACTGACCGATCGCCCGCGGCCGCGGGCGATCGGTCAGGTTGTTGGCTGCTGGCAGAGGTAGGTCACGGTGCCCGCAGGGCTACGTGACAACACGCCGCGAAAGTCACGTTGCCCGCAGGGCTACGTGACCTACGGAGCTGGCAAGCCACTGGGACGACGGCCCTGCAATCCTCAGCCGCCCTTCTGCTCCAGCCCACGCCGCTTCAGCAGCGGCTCGATCGCCGGTTCGCGGCCGGCGAACTCGACGTATTGGTCCATCTGCGGCTTGGTGTCGCCGCGCGACAGCACGAGGTCGCGGAAGCGCGCGCCGTTTTCCGGCTTGAGGCCACCGTTGGCTTCGAACCAGGCGTTGGCGTCGGCGTCCAGCACTTCCGACCACAGGTAGCTGTAGTAACCGGCGCCGTAGCCGCCCGGCCAGATGTGCATGAAGTAGGTGCTGCGGTAGCGCGGCGGCACCGGCGCGAAGTCGACGCCGTACTTGGCCAGCGTGGCCTTTTCGAAGTCCTGCGCATTGGCGATCGAGGCATTCGCAGGCTGCAGATGCCATTCGAGGTCGAGCAGCGAGGCCGCGATGTACTCAACGGTCGCGAAACCCTGGTTGAACTTGCTGGCGTTTTCGATCTTCTGGATCAGTTGTTCCGGGATCGGCTCGCCGGTCTGATAGTGTCTGGCGTAGTTGCGCAGCACGATCGGATGCAGGGTCCAGTTCTCGTTCCACTGCGACGGAAACTCGACGAAGTCGCGCGGCACGCTGGTGCCGGTCAGCAGCGGGTAGCGCACATTCGACAGCAGGCCGTGCAGCGCGTGTCCGAACTCGTGGAACAGCGTGTTGGTGTCATCGAAGCTGAGCAAGGTCGGCTCGCCGGCCGGCGGCTTGGGCACGTTCAGCACGTTCAAGACCACCGGTTTGGTGCCGAGCAGGCCGGCCTGGTCGACGAAGCTGTCCATCCAGGCGCCACCGCGCTTGCTCGAGCGCGCGTAGAAATCGGCGTAGTACAGGCCGAGCGTCGAGCCATCGGCATTGAAGATCTCGAACACGCGCACATCCGGGTGGTAGACCGGGATGTCCTTGCGCTCTTTCGCGCTGATGCCGAACAACTGGTTGGCGGCGAAGAACACGCCGTCGTTGAGTACGCGTTCGAGCTCGAAATAGGGGCGCACGGCGGAGTCGTCGAGGTCGAACTCGGCCTTGCGCACCTTTTCGGCGTAGTAGGCCCAGTCCCACGGCTCCAGTCGGAAGCCGCCCTTCTCGGAGTCGATCATCGCCTGCAGCTTGGTTGCTTCGGCTTCTGCGTTGGCTCGCGCCGCCGGCACCAGACCGGTCAACATGTCGAGCACCCGTTGCGGCGTCTGCGCCATCTGCGCTTCCAGAGTGAACGCGGCATGATTGGCCGATCCCATCAGTTCGGCGCGCTCGGCGCGCAGCTTCGCGATCTCGACGATCAATGCGTTGTTGTCTTCGGCATTGCCCTGGTTGCCGCGCATCGAGGCGGCCTTGAACAGGCGCTCGCGCACACTGCGGTTGGTGAGGTAGGTCAGCGCCGGCTGTCCGGTCGGCAACTGCAGCGCAATCACCCACTTGCCTTCGAGGCCGCGTTCCTTCGCGGTTTCGGCGGCGGCGGCGATGTCGCCGGGCGACAGCCCATCGAGCTCGGCTTCGCTGTCGACGACCAGCGCGCTGGCATTGGTGTCCTTCATCAACTGCTCGGAGAAACGCGTCTGCAGCGTCGACAGTTGCTCGTTCAGTGCGCGCAGCCGGTCCTTCTCGGCGTCGCCAAGGGTGGCGCCGCCGCGCACGAAATTCTGGTTGTAGCGTTCGATCAGGCGCGTCGATTCGGCATCCAGACCGAGCGTTTCGCGGCTGTCGTAAAGCGCCTTGACGCGCGCATACAACGCCGCATCGAGGTAGATCGCATCCTGGTGCTGCGCCAGTTTCGGCGCAACCTCGGACTGCACCTTCTGGATCGCTTCGTTGGTGGTCGATTCGGTCAGATTGAAGAACACCTTGGCGACCCGGTAGAGCACCGCGCCCGAGCGCTCCATTGCTTCAATGGTGTTGCTGAAGGTGGCTGGCTCCGGATTGGCGGCGATGGCGTCGATTTCGGCGCGATGCTGCTGCATGCCCTGCTCGAACGCCGGCAGGTAGTGTTCGTCCTTGATCAGGTCGAAATGCGGCGCCTGGAACGGCAGCGTGCTCTGCACCAGGAAGGGATTCGCCACAGCCGCCGGCGGCGCCGGCGCTGCGGCAGTGGCGGCAGCATCTTTGGGAGCCATGGTGGTATCCGAGGCAGGTTCAGAGCAGGCGGCGAGGGCGCTGACGATCAGCGCAGCGAGCAGGGTTTTGCGCATGGGCAATGGCGACCGGCAAAAGGAAGGTCGCGGATGCTAGCGCGCTGCGCTGCGCGGCGCTTGTGCCTCACGAGCATCAAGTAGTGAGTAGTCAGTAGTGAGTAACAACCGGCGGAGGCGGAGTTTTATCTCTTTGCAGGAGCGAGCTGGCGCGCGATTGGCATGTCGTCTCGCGAGACCGATAGCGCCCAAGGACGCTTCTGCAAGGTCCCGCGAGCTTTCACGCAACCCCGGCCCGCTATGCTCCGCTCGCCCATTGGCCTCGTCCGCGCCAGGGTTTACTCACCACTCACCACTCACTATTCACCAAAGAGATGACCGACCTCCTCCTAGTCCGCCACGGCCAGGCCGGCGCCACGCCGGAGAACTACGACGAACTGTCGCCGTTGGGCCACCAGCAGGCGCGACAGTTGGGACAGTGGCTGCTGTCGCATCAGCGCGACTTCGCCACCCTGGCGGTCGGCCGCATGCGGCGCCAGCGCGAGACCATCGAGGGCATCTGCGACGTGTTTGCCCAGGCTGGACGGCCGTTGCCGGTGATCGAGGCGCTGCCCGGGCTCGACGAATATCGCTTCGTCGACATGCTGCAGGCGTTCGCTGCCGACCATCCGCAGCATGCGGAACTGGCAGCCGTGCGCGCATGCCCGACCGACCGGCGCTTGTGGGTCGCACTGCTGCGCACCACGCTTTGTGCGTGGACCGGCGGTACGCTGACGGCGGTGCCGGAGTCCTACGCGGACTTCCAGCGGCGTACCCGAGCAGCCCTGGTCGAGATCGAGCGCAAGCTGGCGCAAGGCCCGGTGCTGGCGGTCAGCTCCGCCGGGGTGATGGCGCAGGTCGCCCAGCAGGTACTTGGCTTCGACGATGCCACCTTCATCGACGTCAACCTGAGCTTCCAGAACACCGCGTTGTGCGAATACCGACTGACCCGCGTCGGGCTCAGGCTCGCGAGCCTGAATGCATTGCCGCACCTGGCGGCGCCCGAGCTGCGCGAGATGGTGACCATGGTTTGAGGCCGGCGAATCGTGGGGTGAATCCGCCGAAGGCGAATCCACCGGGGATTGCTGCGTGGCCGACGGCTGAATTCCCGCTGTGCGGGGGTTCAGTTCTACGTCGACTGTTTTTTGTCCGCAAAGGACGCAAAGGACGCAAAGAAAGCAGCAGGCAGGCTTTGCGCAGAAGCTCGCTTTCTCCTGCCACATCAGCTGCAGGCTTTGCTCTCCTTTGCGTCCTTTGCCGCGCGCTGGGCGGATCGCGATAGAGTGAAAAGCTCGCGGAACAAGCCCGCTCCCACGGAAGGCCGAGGTCAATCGCTGCGCAGCGCCGCGATCGGATCCAGTTCTGCCGCCTGGCGCGCCGGATAAACGCCGAACGCCAGTCCCACGGCGGCGCAGATCGCCGCCGACAGCAGCACCGGCACTGGCGCCCACGCCACCGGCCAGCCGGCAAGTGCGGCGATGAGGTAAGCGAGCACGCCGCCGAACAGCAGGCCGAGGCCGGCGCCGATGGTGCAGATCAGTGCGGTCTCGCGCAGGAACTGCTGCACGATGTCGCTACGGCGGGCGCCGATGGCGCGCATCAGGCCGATCTCGCGGCGTCTTTCGAGCACGTTGGCGAGCATGATGTTCATGATGCCGATGCCGCCGACCAGCAGGCTGACCGCGGCGATCGCCGCCATCACGAAGCGGAAGATGCGCTGCGTCTGCTGGTGCTGGCGATACAACTGCGCCGGCACGATCAGGCTGTAGTCGTCGACACCGCCGTGGCGCTGGTCGAGCACCGCGGACAGCACCTTCGATGCCGCGACAATGCCCTCCGGATCCGCGAGGCGCAGCCAGAAGCGGTCGATCTCGTCCTCCATTGGCAGGAAGCGCAGGCGCAGGCGCGCGCTGGCGAGCGGGATGAACACCCGGTTCGCCTCCAAACCCAGCTGGACCCCCTCGAACTGGTCCTTGGCGAGGTCGCGATCGGCGAGCACGCCGACCACCTCGAACCAGGCGTGGTTGATCTTCACCGGCTGGCCGATCGGATCGGTCTCGCCGAACAGCGTGCGCGCCGCCTGGTAACCAAGCACGGCGACCGCGGCCAATCCGGTTTCGTCGTCGGCGTTGAGCGCGCGTCCACTGGCCAGCTTCAGACTCGAGAGTTCGAAGAAGCCTGCGTCGACCGCGCTTGCCTGCACATCGCCGCCGCCGTGATCGCTGTACACCTGGTGCGAACGGATCTCCTTTTCGGCGGCGACCTCGACGGCGCCTGGACCACCGACAGCGCCGCCTGCGCATCGGCGCGGGTCAGGCCGAGGCTGCGCAGGCGGATTTCCTTGAGCGATTCGCTGTCCTGCGGCTTGGCGCGCACGATCAGGTTCTTCAGGCCGAGTTCCTCGACCAGTGCCAGCGCTTCCAGCCGCGAGCCTTCGCCGACGCCCTGCATGGCGACGATCGCGCCGACACCAAAGATCAATCCGAGCAGCGTCAGCCCGGTGCGCAGCTTGCGCCGCCACAACTCGGCCAGCGCCTCGCGCCAGATATGGCCCATGCCGACGTCGCTCATGGTCGCACCGGCGCTGCCGGCGTGAGGATGATGGCATCCCCCGGCTGCAGTCCTTCGACCACCTCGGTGCGCGCCAGCCCGCGTTCGCCCAGCGTGACCGGGCGCAACTCGCGCTCGCCGTCGCGCCAGAGTTCGACGCGCGTTGCGCCGTCGGCGGAAACGATCGCGATATTCGGCACCGACAGCCCGGCGTCGACGCGCAATGCATAAACGCGCACGGCCAGCGTCTGGCCGGGCACCAAGCCCAGCCGCGCCACGTCCTCCGGCGTGACCGCCGCCTTCATGCGTACGTACTTGACCGGATTGCCGCGGCTGATTGCTTGCGCTGCGGTGGCCACCCAACTCAGCTTCGCAGTCACGCGCGGTTCGTTGCGACCGGCCGGTGTCAACTCCAGTTCGGCGCCAACTTTCACGCCCGCGGCATCCAGTTGGGTCAGCGCGAACTGCACTTCCATTGCGCTCTCATCCGGCAGGCTGCCCAGTTCCTGGGTGGCCCACAGCGTGGAGCCGATGCGCGGCTTTTCGCCGGACCAGTCTGCACTCAGCATCAGCAATCCGGCGTGCGGCGCCACCAGTTCCAGCGCCTTCAGATCCTCCTCGCGCACCTTGGCGGTCAGCGCGTGGGTCTGCTTCTGGCTGTCCAGCACCGCCAATTCGGCGCCGCCGCGCTCGCCGGTCTGGTTCTTTTTCCAGCCGAGGAAATCCTGCTTGTCGCCGAGGAATTCTCGATCCTGGATCGCATCCAGCAACTCGTTGCGTGCGATCGCCAGTTGTTCGGCCGAGGCATAACGTTCGGCGATCGACAGATCGGTGTCGACCTGCGACAGCTCGGCGTCGATGCGCGCCTCGCTGCCGCCGAGTTCCGCTTCCTTGGCGGCGCGCATCAACTGGGTGCGCAGCAACTGCACGCGCGCCTGTTCCAGGTCCACCTCGCTGCGCTGCGCCGAGAAGCGTGCGACCACTTCGCCGGCCTTGACCGGCGTGCCTTCGGGCAACATCCAGATCAACTGCCGCTGGGCAAAATTGGTCCCCGGCACGGTCAGCGGTGTCGCTTTCGAAGAGCGCAACTCGCCGAGTGCGTCGATGCGCAGTTCCAGCGCCTGCGCGCGCACCACTTCCAGCGGTGGGGCCTCGTCGGGTGCCTCGGAGCAGGCGACGGCGAGCACCGCCAGCAGCGCGACCACGCAGCGAACGCAGGGTGAAAGCCGCGCAGCGGATTCCACCGGCAGAGCCCGCTCCCACTGGGTGCTCGTATTGCGATCGATCACGCCTGCCTCTCCCGAACCAGTTCCACCCGCACCGGTTGGCCCGGCTTGAGCCGCGTGCCCTCGGGAATTGCATCGAACTCGATCTCGACGTCGATCACCGGCACCGGTTTCACCCGCGAGCGCGAGCGCACCACGCGGCCGATGCCGACCACCCGGCCGTGCAGCGTCGGCGCCGCGCCACCATCCACTTCGATGCGCGCGGCCTGCCCCTGACTCACCTGGGCGATCTGGCGCTCGGGGACCTGCATGCGTACGGCGAGGCGCTGCATGTCGGGAATCTGCGCAATCGACTGGCCGCGGAAGATCTGGTCGCCGACGTCGAACTTCTCGCCCTGCCAGTTCGACAGGTGCAGCATCACGCCGGGTCGCGGCGCCTTGACGTTGAGCTTGTCGAGGCCGGCGCTGATCTCGCGCACCTGGGCGTCGAGATCGGCCATTTCGGCGTCGATCTGCGCCGCCTCGGCGCGACGCTGCTGCGCCGCCAGTCGTTCGCGGCGCTCGACCAGTTCGGTCTCGATTTCCGCCAGTTTGCGTTCGGCGACCAGTTTTTTGTAATCGATCGCCCCGATCAGGTCGGCTGGCTGCGTCGCCTTGCGTTGCGCCTTGGTCAGTTTCGCCCGCTGCTCGGCGCTGGCAATCGCCTCGGCGCGCGCGCGCTCGGCGTGCTCCAGCGCCAGTTTTTGCCGCAACGACTGTTTTTCGTTCAGGGCGCTGCGCTTCTCGTTCAACTGCCGCGTCAGTTCGTTGCCGTCGAAGGCGGCGACGACCTGGCCAGCGCTGACCGTGGTGCCGTCGGGGATCAGTTGCGTCAGCGACAGCATCCAGATATCGCCCACTTCAGGCGGTGTGATCGCACTGGAATCGCGCGCGATGATCTCGCCTTCGAGGCGCCTGGTGGCGGCGGCCGCGGATAGCGGCAACCCGCCGGCCCCGCTACCGCCGGCAAGCGCGATGCGTGCGCTGCTGCCGGGGCGCAGCACCGCGCGGGCGGCGGCATCCAGCTCGACCGCGATCTCGAACTCGAAATAACGACCCTCGCCCCATTCGGCCTTGCTGGTCGGCGCGCCGCCGAGCCAGCTGATGCGCGCCGGGTAGCTGCTGCCGGCGATGGCATCGAAGGCGACAGTGACGGCCTGGTCCACCTCGAGCCCCGGCCGATCCACCTCGAGCACCCATGCGCGCACGCCAAGACTGGCGCTGTCCTCGGGGTCGACGATCTCGCCCACTCGATTGCCCGGATGCGACTGCGAGCCTTCGTCGAAGCGATTGCCGCGCCAGGGGTCGAAGCCGTGCACGACAATGCCGTCGCGCTCGGCGCGCAGTTCGGCCGCTTCCAGCTCGGTCTGCCAGAATTCGATCTGCGTGGTCAGCTGGCCCTGTTCCAGTCGCGCATCCTCGCGACGCCGCGTTACCGCAGTCTCGGCGGCTTGCCAATCGCCGCGCTTGACTTGCAGGTCGCTGCGCGCGCGCAACTGCTCGCCCTGGTACCGGTCGTGGTCGAGCGCCGACAGGAAGTCCTTCGGGATGCCGGCATCCAGGTCCGCCTTCTCCAGCGCCAGTTCCGCATTACGCAACGCGCGTTCGGCGTCCACCGCCTTGACCATCAACTCGGCAACTTCCTTGTCGGCGCGCGCCTGCGCCTGCAGCAGTTGCGAGCGGAAGTTGCGGATGCTGGTGGCGGCGGCCGCGCCGTCGATGCGCAGCACGACGTCGCCCTTGCGCACCATTTCGCCATCGGCCACGTAACTGCGCAGCACCACCGGTGAGCTCTGCGACGGCGGCGTGCGCAGGATCTGCGAGCCGAGCGAGTAGACCTCGCCGCTGATCAGCAGCGGCGCGGCCGGCGCCGAGGCGGTCGCCGCGCCGAGCAGCAGCCACAGCAGCAAGCGCAGATCAATCACGGCGGTCATCGCCTTCGACACGTCCATCGCGCAGCCGCACATGGCGCGGCGCGCGCGCGGCGACATCGGCGTCATGGGTGACCAGCACGATGGTCTGTCCCTCGGCATGCAATTCCTCGATCAATCCCAACACGTCGGCTGCACTCTTCGAATCGAGGTTGCCGGTAGGCTCGTCGGCCAGCAGCAAACGAGGTTGGCGCACCAGGGCCCGCGCGATCGCCGCGCGCTGCTGCTGGCCGCCGGAGAGTTCATTCGGACGATGATCGAGCCGGTCGCTCAGGCCAACCCGCTGCAGCAGCGCGCGCGCACGAGCGGGAGCGCCAGGATCCGGCTCGTGCGCGTAACGCAGCGGCAGCAGCACGTTCTCCAGAACATTCAGCCGCGGCAGCAGGAAGAAGCTCTGGAACACGAAACCGATCTTGCGGCTGCGCAACGCGCTGACGCGCTCGTCGTCGAGCGCCGCCACCGCCTCGCCATCGAGGCGGTACTCGCCGGAGCTCGGCTTGTCGAGGCAACCGAGCAGATTCAACAGGCTCGACTTGCCTGAACCCGATGGCCCGGTGATGGCGACGAACTCGCCGGCAGCGACGTCGAGATCGACGCCCGCCAGCGCGCGCACCTCAGTGCCGCCCATGCGATAGCTGCGGGTAATGGCGGACAGTTCGATCATCGATTGGGCTGCGGGGCCAGGTCGCATTCAGAGTAGGCGGAGACGTCGAAGTTCCCCGTTGCATAGCCGCAAATCGCGGCAGAAATTACAGCGGCGCGCGCCGCTTCGCGTTGCTCTCATCGAACGTGCTGTAAGCCGTTGATTCTCATGTTGAATCGGATTTGTTCCGCGAGCGCTTTCGCGGGATGAACCCGCTCCCACAGTTTCGATGTGCGACGAGGCGCACCGCCAGGGGCGACCGGGACTCTCGCCAAACATAACGCAAGTGCCTGAAAGAAAATCTCTTTCGCAAAGGACGCAAGGAACGCAAAGGAAAGCAAGGCCTGCAGAACATCAACACCTTGGTTCTTGGCTCTCTTTGCGTCCTTTGCGTCCTTTGCGGACAAAAAAGGCAGTCCGCATGGTCGCCGCCAGTTCGATGCGCGAACAAGCGCACCGACAGCGGCGACCGGGACTGTCGCCCAACATGCCGCACCGCCAGCGGCAACCCCTCACAGATGCCGTCGCGCCGTCGGCACCACGCGCGCCAGCAGGGCTATGAAACGCCGGCTCCAGCTGGAGGTGGGCTCGCGCGTCTGCCGCCGCGGCTGGCCGTCCTGCAGGTCGTACCAGACCACGCGCCCGCCGCGCCCGCCCTCGAGCGCAAGCCGGAAGCTGTGTTCGCCGCCGAGGCTGGCCTCGTAGCCCTTGCGCACCTGCGCGGCGAAGCGCGCGTCGCCGACGAACACGCCCATTTCGGTGTTGATCCAGGTCGAGCGCGGATCGAGGTTGAACGAGCCGACGAAGGCGACGTGCCCGTCGACGATCACCGCCTTGGTGTGCAGCGAGGCGCGCGAGGAGCCGCGCAACGCCGGTTCCAGGTGCAGCCGCGACGAGCGTTTCAGCTCGTTGATCTCGATGCCGGCGCGCAGCAGGCGCAGGCGGTAGTGCGCGTAGCCGCCGTGCACGGCGGGGATGTCGGTGGCGTTCGCCGAATTGGTCAGCACGCGCACGCGCACGCCGCGTTCCTTCAGTCCGCGCAGCCAGGCGACGCCGTCCTTGCCGGGCACGAAGTAGGGCGAGATCAGCACGACTTCGCGCTCGGCGCGATCGATCGCGGCGCGCAGGTCGGCGGCGACGCCGATCAGCCGGTCCTGGCGCTGCCGCCATTTGTCGGGCGGGTCGCCGACCACCTGCACGCCGGCGCCGACGTAGCGGCCACTCGCGCTGCGGATCTCGGCATCCGCCGCGGCGGGCGCCAGCAGCGGCTCGAACTCGGGCAGCGCCAGCGCTTGCGCGCGCTCCTCCTCGAGCGCGCGTTGCGCGGCCGCCAGCGTCGGCACTGCCTGTTTCGACGGGATCGCCGCCAGCGGAACCACGATCGGTGAATTCCAGTAGGCGTCGAAGATGGCGCCGACCTCGGTCGCCGCGACGCCGGTCAGCAGCACGCCGAGATCGCGGAAGTCGAAGCCCTCGTGCAGGCCGAAGTAAGCATCGCCGATGTTGCGGCCGCCGAGCAGCGCCACCCGGCCATCGGCGATCCACGCCTTGTTGTGCATGCGATGGTTCAGGCGGAAGCCGCTGAACACGAACTCGAACACCGCCGCGGTCGCCGAATCGCGCGTTCGATACGGGTGATAGATGCGCAGCTCCACGGACTCGTGCTGGTCGAGCGCGGCGAGTTCCACTGGCAGCTTGCGCGCGTACATGTCGTCCACCAGCACGCGCACGCGCACGCCGCGATCGGCCGCGCGCAACAGCTCGCAGGCGAGCAGGCGGCCGCTGACATCGTCCAGCCACATGTAGTACATCGAATCCAGGCTGCGCGTAGCCAGTTGCGCGGCGTGCAACTGCAGGGCCAGCGCGTCGGTGTTGGATTCGATCAGGCGGTAGCTGGATTCGCCGGGACGCAGGTCGATCGCAGCGACACTGTCGGCGATGCTTCCGGCGCTCGCCGGCGGCAGCGACGCCTCGTGCACGCGTGCTCCGCGCCACTCGACCGGTGCGCAGCCGGCCAGCGCCAGCATCGCCGTCAGCAACAGCGCCATGGCGGCGCCATCCTGTGACCATGGTCTCATCGAGGATCCCGGCAGGCGCATCCAGAGCATGATTCTCCCGCCACAAGGCCGAATTCCGGGTGAATACGCTTCGCCATGCCCGGCGGCAACCGCATTCCGCACCTCGTCTGGAACGAGGCCCAGACGGCGCACCGCTCGTGCAAGCCGAGTTGACCGGAACTCGCGCGAAAAGGGGCAGGGACCAGGGAGCCGAGCCTCGCGACCGAGGTCGGACCAAGGCGCGAACCGGGCTCTCTGCCCTTGCCGCTGGTTCCACACGCGAATCCGAGCAACAGCCTGGCGCGACGGGGGCTGCCAACGCCCCGCATTGCGAGTTTTGACAACTCGCCGCGCGCCGGGCTACCATGCCGCTCTTTTCTTCGACCGATCCTTGGAGTTTGCGATGAAGCGCACTTTCCAGCCGAGCAAGCTCAAGCGTGCTCGCACCCACGGCTTCCGCGCGCGGATGGCCACTCCCAGCGGCCGCGCCATCCTGAATGCCCGCCGCGCCAAGGGCCGCAAGCATCTGATTCCGTAAAACGCGGGTGATGCCGGGAGCGCGCTTTCCGCGTCGGGCCCGGCTGCTGCTGCCGCGCGAGTTCGATTCGGTGTTCCAGAGCGGTCGGCGTGAGCGCGGCCGCTTTTTCGTTTGTGTCGTGGCCGTTGGTGCCTGCGAGAGTGCGCGCATCGGGTTCGCGGTCGGCAAGAAGCATTTGCCGGCAGCGCACGATCGCAACCTGGTCAAGCGTTTGGCGCGCGAGAGTTTCCGTCTGCGCCGCGAGCGCATGCCGGCCGTCGATCTCGTATTGTCGCCCGGTCGCGAAGTCAGTCGCGGAGATCGCGCGACCTTGCGCCGCGATCTCGACGCCCTGTTCGATCGCGTGATCGCAACCGCGACGTCCCATTCCGCATCCGTTCGCACGCCGGCGCCAGCAGGCGGCGAGGAGAGCCATCGATGAGCAATATGCGTCTGTTCCTGCTGCTGGGCCTGGCATTGGTCGGCTTGCAGTTGTGGTCGGCATGGCAGGCTGACTACGGTCCGCGGCCGGAGAGTGCAGCGAGCGCGGAATCGGGTGCACCGCCCGCGACCGGCGATGCGGTCCCGCTGGCGGACGTATCGGCGCCGGGCGGCGAGGTGCCGGACGCGCCCAGTGAGACGCCGGCCACGCCGGAGGCCAGCGAGGAACCGGTCGCTACGGTAACGACAAGCGACGATCGTCGCATCATCATCAGCAGCGATGTGCTGCGTCTGACCGTCTCCACCCGCGGCGCCGAAATCCGTCAGGCTGAGCTGGTCAGTTACCCGGTGAGCCTGGAACGCAAGGATGTTCCGGTCAAGCTGCTCAATGAGGACACCCAGCGCTATTTCGTCTCGCAGACGGGCCTCGTGGCCAAGGACCTGCCGGCGCCGGATCACACTGCGATGTACGCTGTCGAGGGCGACAGTTTTGCTTTGGCGAACGGCAGCGACTTCATCGAGGTGCCGCTGACCTGGACCGATCCGTCGGGCGTTTCGGTGCGCAAGGTCATTCGCCTGGAGCGCGGCAACTTCGCCGTCGGCATCCGTCACGAGATCAGCAATCAGAGCGCAACGCCGTGGCGCGGCAGCCAGTACCGGCAGATGCAACGCGTGCCGCCACCGCGCCCATCGGCATTCGCGTTCAACGACCCGGAGCTGTACGCCTATGTCGGCGCCGCCATTTACAGCCCGGACGAAAAGTTCCAGAAGCTCGCCTTCGACGACTTTCTCGAAGAGCCCTATCGGCGCACCTTCGCCGGCGGCTGGTCGGCGATGCAGCAGCATTATTTTGTCGGTGCCTGGGTGCCCGATGCGACCGAGCAGACCAGCTACGAAACGGCGATCCTGCAGCCCAACGCGACGCTGCCGACGCGTTATCTGATGCGCCAGAAGTCGCCGCTGATCGAAGTGGCGCCGGGCGCAACGCAGAGCATCGGTGCGCGCCTGTACCTCGGCCCCAAGCTGCAGAACGAACTGCCGAAGGTGGCGCCGGGCCTGCAGTACACGGTCGACTACGGCATGGTGTCGTTCATCGCCCAGCCGCTGTTCTGGGTCCTGAACCAGATCCACAAGCTGGTCGGCAACTGGGGCGTCGCCATCATCCTGCTGACGCTGCTGGTCAAGCTGGCGTTTTATCGACTCTCCGAGTCGCAATACCGGTCGATGGCCAAGATGCGCAAGCTGCAGCCGCGCCTGGAGCAGCTCAAGGAGCGATTCGGCGACGACCGCCAGAAGATGGCGCAGGCGCAGATGGATCTGTTCAAGCAGGAGAAGGTCAATCCGATCGGCGGCTGCCTGCCGATCCTGCTGCAGTTGCCGGTGTTCTTCGCGCTGTACTGGGTGATCTTCGAGGCGGTGGAACTGCGCCAGGCGCCGTTCTTCCTGTGGATCCACGATCTGTCGTTGAAGGATCCGATGTACATCCTGCCCGTGCTCAACGTCGCGGTGATGTGGTACACGCAAAAGCTCTCGCCGACGCCGGGCATGGATCCGGTGCAGAAGAAGGTGTTGCAGACCATGCCGCTGATCTTCGGCGTGATGTTCGCCTTCTTTCCGGCCGGCCTGGTGCTGTATTGGCTGTCGAACGGCCTGCTCGGCCTGATCCAGCAGGTGGTGATTACCAAGCGGATCGAGGCGGCGAAGTGATCAACGCCGGCCGTTGGCCGGCGTTAGTGTGATTCGTCGAAGGGCGTCTGGTGAAACGTGAAAGGTGAAACGTCAATTGGCGTGAGGCGAACGGACGCCGCTCACAATTGACGTTTAACATTTCACTTTTCACCCTGCTTGCCGCAAGGCGCGAAATGACCGCAAGTCCCGCCCCCGCGGCCCCCACCACCGACACCATCGCCGCGATCGCCACGCCCGCCGGGCGTGGCGGCATCGGCGTGATCCGCGTGTCCGGGCCGTTGGCGCTGAACATCGCCGAGCACTTCCTTGGCCGCATTCCGAAGCCGCGCCTGGCCCATCGCTGCCGCTTTCGCGACGCCGGCGGCAAGCTCATCGACGACGGCCTGTTGATTGGCTTTCCGGCGCCGCGCTCGTTCACCGGCGAGGACGTCATCGAGCTGCAGGCGCACGGATCGCCCGTGCTGCTCGCGGTGTTGTTGCGCCGCTGCGTCGAACTCGGCGCGCGCCTTGCGCGACCCGGCGAGTTCAGCGAGCGCGCCTTTCTCAACGACAAGCTCGACCTGGCGCAAGCCGAGGCGGTCGCCGACCTGATTGCTGCCGGCTCGGAGGCCGCGGCTCGCGCCGCCCTGCGCTCGCTCGATGGCGAGTTCAGTCGCCGCGTCGATGCGCTGTCGCGGCAGTTGATCGAATTGCGCGTCTATATAGAGGCGGCGATCGACTTCCCCGAAGAGGAGATCGATTTCCTGCGCACCGACGAGGTGCGCTCGCGCTTCGCGACCATCGAAATGACGCTGCACGAACTGCTGGATGGTGCCCGCCGCGGCCAGCGCCTGCGCGACGGCCTGCATGTGGTCATCCTCGGCGCGCCCAACGTCGGCAAGTCGAGCCTGCTGAACGCGCTCGCCGGGCACGATCGCGCCATCGTCACCGCGATTCCCGGCACCACCCGCGACGTGCTGCGCGAGCCGATCGACGTCGACGGCCTGCCGCTGACCATCGTCGATACCGCGGGGCTGCGCGACACCCACGACGAGATCGAGCGCGAGGGCATCGCGCGCGCATCCCGCGAGGCAGGTCGCGCGGATCTGGTGTTGTGGGTGGTGGATGGGCGCGACCCGGGTCGCGGGTCCCGGGTCGCGGGTCCGGTGCTGCATGTTCACAACAAACTCGACCTTAGCGGCGGTGAGCCACGCATCGAGCGCCGCGATGATGGAACCCACGTCCACCTCTCGGCGAAGACCGGCGTCGGCATCGATCTGCTGCGCCGCGCCTTGCTCGAACACGCCGGACTCGGTGAGGGCAGCAGCGGCGACTTCAGCGCTCGCTCCCGCCATGTCGATGCGCTGGAACGCTGCAGAGAACAACTCGCCAGCGCGCGTTTTCACGCGCTCGATCTCGGCCAGGGCGAACTCGCCGCCGAAGACCTGCGCCTCGCCCACGACGCCCTCGGCGAAATCGTTGGCCGCTTCCGCGCCGACGACCTGCTCGGCGCGATCTTCAGTTCGTTCTGCATCGGCAAGTAGCGGTCGGTGTGGGAGCGTCCTCGCGCTGCGAGCTTTGCAGTCGGAACGCGCGCGCCCCGCCCGTCTCCGCGTTGCGCTCGGCGCATTTCACAGGCTGCGTCGACCGTGTCAGCACACGCGCCACACATTGCTTGTCGCATCATGCTTGCATGCGACGCGTCCGATGCCATCTGCGGGGAACATTTCTGGCGGCACTGCTTGCCGGCGCGCCACTGGGCGCCTGCCCGCTCAGCGCGGTCGACGTCATTCGCGCCGACAGCTTCGAGGCCTGCGCGCGCCCGTTGTCCAGCTTCAAGCGCATCAGCGAAGACCTGCTGATCCAGGGCACTGCGCCGACGGTGGTGCTGGCGCACAGCTTCACGCTGGCCGTCCCCACCCGCGTGCTGGCGATTGCCGACGGGCGCCATTTTCCGGTCGATGCGCCGGCCGCTGCGTTGCGCATCCGCTTCAACGGCGACGAATCGAGCACTTCGGTGTCGGTTACCGATTGGGGCTCGTCGCTGCGACCGGTGATGCACGGATTCAACGTCTTGGCGGACGCCTGGCTGGACGCCGGCACGCACACCGTGGATCTGGTCGCCAGCGCGCATCCGTCGCGACCCGGACGCTTTCGCATTGGTTCCGGCAGCGGGCTGTCGGTTCTGGTGCAGCCGTTGTCGCAGTTGCAGAGCCAGGCGCTGCCCGGTGCCAGCAGCAACATCAACGTGACCACCTACGCGCCGGCCCAGGGCATCGATGTCAATGAGGGCGATGCCGACCGTCCCTTGCTGCCCTTGCTGGCGCATGCGTTGCGCAATCCTGGTACGCGCACGCTCGACGTGATCACGCTGGCCGGCGGGCGCGCCTTTCATGCCTGCAACAGCGGTATCGACGATGGCCATGGCGATGCGCTGCTCGGTTTGGTGGCCGACGGCATTTGCCAGGACACCCACTCGGCGTCGTGGGCCGTCACCGATATCGACCCGGATGCTGAACTGCAAGCGCCGCTGATGCTGCATGGCGTGCAGCGCCTGTTGCCCGGGGAGCAGCGCAACCTGGCGCTGGTGGGTAGCGAACTCGCGTTCGGCAGCGACCAATCCATGTCGCCGAGTGGTGCCCACGAGAACGGCGTGTGCTGGGGCCTGGGCAGCGCGCGAATGCTGAGCGCCAGCGGCGGCGGTGTCGCCGGTGCCGCCAGCAGCGGCGTCAATCGTTTCTGTTCCACCTACTCCTGGCGTTGCGTCGCCACCACGATTGGCACGGCGGGCTGTCCGGCGTCCGCCAGCGATGTGGTGATCGCCAGTGCGTGGGTGCAGATTCCTGCCGGACACGACGGCATCGTGCTGTTCAACGCGCGTACCCGCATCCAGGCCGACAACGCAGACAGCCAGGCCACCGCGGTGCTCGGCATTCGGGTCGATGGCCAGCCGGTGGCAGCGATCGGCATGCAGCAACTCGCAGCCGGCGCCGCGCAAGCCAGTCGCACGCTGAGCGCCAGCTACCTGAGCGCGCCCGATGCGCCTGGCGGCAGGCTTGCGGTTGGCATGCACCTGGTCGAAGTCACGATCAACGTCAGTGGAAGCCGCCTGGCGCACCCCAGCGTGCCGACCGACCTGGCGCTGACCTGGTTCGATTGAGGGCCGCGGCGATCAGGCTGCGACCCATGGTCCAGCCGCGTGCGCGCCGGAGCCGCGCGACCAGAGCCAACTCGCGATCGCGACAATTTCTGACCGCTTTGTCGGAAATTTCCGACAGCGCGCTCGCGCCGGTCGGACTAGACTTGCCCCAATCGCACTACCGACGAGCCCCATGTTGATCGACTTCCGCATGATCGATGATCTGAGCCAGCGCCTCGGCGCCCTGTTGCCGCCGTCGGTCGGGGAGGCGCGCGCAGACTTGACGAAGAATTTCAGAAGCGCGCTGCAGGCTGGTCTGTCGCGGCTGGATCTGGTGACTCGCGAGGAGTTCGAAGTGCAGCGGCTGGTGCTGCGGCGGACTCGCGAGAAGCTCGAGGCACTGGAGCAGCGCCTGGCCGAAATGGAGCGCGCCGGCACGGCGAGCTGAAGGGCCAGTTCCTGGTTTCTGGTTCCTGGTTGTTGGCTGCCAAAGCCCGCTTCCTTGCGCCGTCGATTGCGCCGCGAACCCAAGCCAACAACCAACAACCGTCTTCCAGGGGGCGACCATGTCGCTGGCTGTGGTCTACACGCGCGCCGAAGAAGGCGTTCAGGCGCCGCTGGTGACCGTCGAGGTGCATCTCTCGGGTGGGCTGCCGGGCCTTGCCATCGTTGGTCTGCCCGAAGCCGAGGTGCGCGAGAGCCGCGATCGCGTGCGCGCGGCGCTGATCAATTCGGCCTTCGACGTGCCGCAGCAGAAGATGGTGGTCAATCTGGCGCCGGCCGATCTGCCGAAGGAGGGCGGGCGTTTCGATCTGCCGATCGCCATCGGTGTGCTGGCGGCTTCGCGACAAGTTCCAGCCGACGCCGTCGCACGCTACGAATTCATCGCCGAGCTGGCGCTGTCGGGCGAACTGCGCGGGGTGCGCGGCGCGCTGCCGGCGGTCTTGCGCGCGCTGGAGAACGGGCGCACGCCGATCGTGCCGCAAGCCAATGCAGTCGAGGCGGGATTGGTCGCCCGAGGTGCTGCGCTGTCGGCGCGCACGCTGCTCGAAGTCGCTGCGCATTTGCGCGGTCGCCACCAGTTGCCCGCCTGCCCGTCGCCGCCGGAGTCGGCGGCTGACCTCGGCTGCGTGCCCGACCTCGCTGACGTGCGTGGTCAGTTCGCTGCGCGCCGCGCGCTCGAAGTCGCCGCCGCCGGTGCCCACAACCTGTTGATGGTCGGCCCACCCGGCAGCGGCAAGACCATGCTTGCCAGCCGCCTGCCGGGCGTGCTGCCGCCGCTCGACGACGCCGAAGCGCTCGAGGTGGCCGCAGTGAACTCGATCACCGGCGCCGGCATCGATGCCGCACGCTGGCGTCTGCGCCCTTTCCGCGCACCGCATCACACGGCGTCGAGCGTCGCCCTGGCCGGTGGCGGGGGTCATCCGCGGCCGGGGGAGGTGTCGCTGGCTCACCACGGTGTCCTGTTTCTCGACGAGCTGACCGAGTGGAATCGCAGCGTTCTGGAAGTCCTGCGCGAGCCACTGGAATCCGCCCGCATCGTGATTTCGCGCGCTGCACGCCAGTGCGAGTTTCCGGCACGCTTTCAGCTGGTGGCGGCGATGAATCCGTGCCCGTGCGGTTACGCTGGCGATCCGTCCGGTCGTTGTCGATGCTCACCGGAACAAGTGTCGCGCTATCGCTCGCGGATATCGGGGCCGCTGCTCGATCGCATCGACATCCAGATCGAAGTGGCGCGCCAGCCGACCACGGCGCTGGCCAACCAGGCTGCGCCGGGCGAAGGCAGCGCGCCGGTTCGCGAACGCGTGATCGCCGCGCGCGAGCGACAACTGCAACGTGCCGGCAAACCGAATGCGCAGCTCGGCACCCGCGAAATGACGCGCGATTGTGAGCTCGCCCCCGGCGACCAGCGTCTGCTCGAACGCGCCATCGACAAACTCAATCTTTCGGCGCGCGCCTATCACCGCATCCTGCGACTGGCGCGCACCATTGCCGATCTGGCCGGTGTCGATGCCATCGATGGCCAGCACCTGACCGAGGCCATCGGCTATCGGCGAATGGAGCGCACCTGAGTTGTGAACGATTGCGATGCACCGGGCATCCGGCCACAATTGCAGGCTGAATGGCGCGGGGGTCGATCAATGTCCAGGCTGAAGATTGCGGCGAGCTGCCTTGCGCTGTTCGCGCCATTGGCGTCGGCGGCGCCGTTCGATCCGAACAACCTCGCCGTGCTGCGTATTGGCACCGGCGCCGCGGCCCTCAGCAGTGCCTGCACCGCAGTATTCATCGACGAGTACGATGTGTTTGGCACACTGCAGCAGTCGATCGCCCTGCCGACCGCAACGGTTGGCGATCAGCGGCGTTTCTGCCTCAGCGGAACGGCCACCAGCGAGGGCATGCTGACGCGATCAGCCGATGGCAGCGTGTTGCTGGTCGGTGGTTACGACGCTGCGCTCGGCACGGCCAGTGTCAGCTCGGCGGCCGGCATCCCGCGCGTGGTGGCGGTGATCCGTCAGGACGGAAGCATCGATACGAGCACGGTGTTTACCGACGGCTTCAGCACCAGCAATTTTCGTGGCGTGGCCAGTGACGACGGTACTCGGTTCTGGCTGTCCGGCACCGGGACCGGCGGCGGCGTTCGTTACATCGCTGCGCTCGGCGCCACCACCAGCGCCCTGGTGTCTTCGACGATCACCAATACGCGCGTCGTCGAGGTCTTCGAGGATGAATTTGGCCCGCGCCTGTACGTCAGTTCGCAAAGCGGCGCTTTTCGCCTGAGCAGCGTTGGCAGCGGCCTGCCGACCACCAGCGGACAGGCTCTGAGCAATCTGCCGGGTCTGCCAACGGCGACGACCTCGCCCTATCAGTACCTGTTGGCCGACTACGATTTCGGCGTCTCCGGTTTCGATGTGCTGTACGTCGCCAATGATGACGCCACGGGCGTACAGAAGTGGTCTTCCGTGGGCGGCACCTGGGTCAGCAACGGCAGCATCGGCGTCGCCGCCGACAGCTACCGTGGCATCGCCCAATACGCCGACAGCCTGTATGTCACCGGGCGCGCCAGTGGCGTCGGCGTGATCCGTAGAATCGACGATTTCACCGGCTATAACGGCGCCTTGTCGGGCACCGCGACGACGCTGGTCACGGCCTCCGCCAACCGCGTTTTCCAGGGCATCGCGTTGACGCCGGATCCGCCGCCGCCGCCCGCCGTCACCGTCGCCGACGTCTCGGTGGTCGAGGGCAATCCGCCCGGTACCACGACGATGACATTCACCGCGACCCTGGCGCAGGCGATCGCGGACGACTGCGATTTTTCGGTCGAAACCTTCGACTCCTCGCCGGATGCCACGGCGACGCCCAACGTCGACTACACGCCGATCAGTCTTGAACTCTCGATACCGGCGGGCGACACATCGGTCACCTTCGACGTGCCGATCATCCGCGATACCGATATCGAGGCCGACGAGGTGCTGGTGATCGATGTCTACGGCGAGCCGCAGGCGTGCGACATCTTCGGCATCGACACGGTGTTGGGCACCATCATCGACGATGACGCCGTCGGCCCGCCGGACATCAGCATCAACGACATCGCCTTGTTCGAGGGCGATGCCGGCAGCACGCAGGCGACCTTGACCGTCAGCCTCAGTGCACCGGCACCGGCCGGTGGCGTGACGGTCAACTATTCGACCGCCGACGGCAGCGCGTCGACGACGCTGACCGATTACACGGCCACCTCCGGTACGCTCACTTTCGTCGCCGGCGATGACAGCGAGACGATCACGGTTGACCTCACTGGCGACACCCACTTCGAAGCCGACGAAACCCTGTTCGTCAACCTGAGCGACGCCGTGGGTGGCAACCTCCTCGATGCCCAGGGCCAGATCACGATCCTGAATGACGATGACCTGCCAACGCTGACGATCGACTCGCCGAGCATCAACGAGGGCACGCCACCCGGCGCGACCACGCTGGTCTTCAGCGTGACCGCGTCGAACTCGCCGGCCCCCGGCGAGAGCATCAGCGTCGACTACGCGTCGAGCGGCGGCACGGCGGCGAGCGGCATCGATTTCACGGCGGTCGGCGGTACGCTGACGTTCACCCATGGCGGTGCGCTGACGCTGCCGATCAGCGTTCCGATCACGCGCGACAACGTCGACGAGGACGACGAGTCGTTCACCGTTGCGCTGAGCAACGCCAGCAATGCCGGGATCTACATCGGTGTCGGCGCCGGCACCATCATCGACGACGACACCGCGGTGGTGTCGATCGACAGCGTCACTCAGGCCGAGGGCGACAGCGGCACCAGCAGCTTCGGTTTCACCGTCTCGCTGAGCGTCCCGGCGGCCAGCGTCCGCGAGTTCGTGGTCCATACCAGCGATCTCACTGCCACCGCCGGCAGCGATTACGTCGGCATCCCCGTGGTGCCCGGACAGTTGGTGCAGTTCCCGCCACTCAACATCAGCCAGCCGGTGGTGGTGACCGTCAATGGCGATACCGATGTCGAACCGGATGAGAGCTTCGAGGTCCGGGTGTCGCCGGTTGCCGGAGCCATCGAGGGCGGCCCGCCGGTGCTGGCGACCGGTATCGGCACCATCCTCAATGACGACGTCCAGATCGATGTCGCCATCAACGACACCAGCGTTACCGAGGGTACCGGCGCCGGGACCACCACCGCGCTGTTCACGGTGAGCCTTTCGGCGCAGCCGCCGGCCGGGTCGCCGCTGACCGTCAACTATGCGACCGCGGGTGGAAGCGCCACTTCCGGCGTCGATTTCAGCGCGACCGCCGGCGCGCTGACCTTCAGCAATGGCGGCGCCCTGACGCAAACCGTCAGCGTGCCGATCACGCGCGACAACATCGACGAGAACGACGAGAGCTTCGTCGTCGACATCACGGCGCCGACCGCCAACGTCACCGACGCCCAGGGCGCGGGCACCATCCTCGACGACGACACCGCAATCGTGTCGGTGAGCAGTCCAAGCCAGAACGAGGGCAACAGCGGCCAGTCGCCGATGCTGTTCACCGTGTCATTGAGCACGCCGTCGGCGAGCACGCTGACTTATGTGGCGTTTACCGGCAATGGCACGGCGATCGCACCGGGCGACTACATCGCCATTCCGCCGTCGGCGACGCAAGTGACCTTCGTGCCGGGAGACGTCACGGAGTCGGTTGCCGTGCAGATCGTCGGCGACAACGTCGTCGAGCCTGACGAAACCCTGGTCCTCAACTTGTCCGATCAACTGCCGACGATCGAGGGCGGTCCGACGATCATCGCATTCGGCACCGGCACCATCGTCAACGACGACGTGCTGGTCGACGTCAGCATCAACGATGTCAGCGTTGTCGAAGGCACCGGCGCCGGCAGCAGCAACGCGGTGTTCACGGTAACGCTGTCGGCGCAACCCGCGCCCGGCGCTCCGGTCACCGTCAACTACGCGACCGCCGGCGGCAGCGCCACCTCGGGCACCGACTTCACCGCCACCAGTGGCGCGCTGACCTTCACCAATGGCGGCGCCCTGACGCAAACCATCAGTGTGCCGATCACGCGCGACAACATTGACGAGAACGACGAGGGCTTCGTCGTCGACATCTCGGCGCCGACGGCCAATGTGACCGACGCCCAGGGAGCCGGCACGATCCTCGACGACGACAACCCGCCGACGCCGTCGATCGCCAATGTGCAAGTGACCGAAGGCAATGCCGGCAGTGTCGCGGCGACGTTCACCGTCACGCTGAGCAACCCGTCGGCGTTCGCGATCAACTATCAGGCCAGTACCGCCGACGGCACCGCAGTGGCGCCCGGCGACTACCAGGCAATATCCGGAGGCAGCAATAACGTTGCCTTTGCGCCACTGCAGACCAGCCAGACGATCAGCGTCGATGTGCTGGGCGAATTGCTGGTAGAAGCCAACGAGAGCTTCGTGCTGGAATTGCGCTCAGCGGGCGCGCCGACGGTGCTGGCGAGCGCCAGCGGCACCATCAACAACGACGACAGCGCCACGCTGAGCATCGCTGGCAGCAGCGGCCCGGAGGGCAACGCCGGCCTCACGCCACGTCAGTTCACGGCAACCCTGTCCAATCCGGTGCAGGCCCAGGTGCAGGTCAGTTATGCCACCGCCGACGGCAGCGCGACGCTGGCCGACAACGACTACCAGGCCGTCAGCGGCACGCTCACCTTCCCCGGGTCGAGCACCACGCAGACGCTCGATGTGAACGTCGTCGGCGACATCGAGGTCGAGCCGGACCAGAGCTTCGTCGTCAACCTGAGCGGACTCAACGCGCCGGCGGGCGTGACTCTGGGCACCACGAGCGCCACCGGCACCATCGTCAACGACGACGCCACCAGCTTCAGCATCGCCGGCGCCAGCGTCACCGAAGGCAGCGGCAGCAACTCGACGCTGAGTTTCACGGTCAGCCTGTCGGCGCCTGCCAAGGATCCGGTCAGCGTCCAGTACACCACCGTCGACGGCAGCGCACTGGCCCCGGCCGACTACCTCGCCGCCAATGGCACCGTCACCTTCAATGGCGGCCAGACCACGCAAACCATTGCCGTGAGCGTGATCGGCGACAGCCTGGTCGAGCCCGACGAGACGCTGCAGGTGCAGCTCGGCAACCCGATTGGCGGCAGCATTGCCAACGGCACGGCGACCGGCAGCATCATCAACGACGACTTCGCGGTGCTGTCGATCAACGACGTCACGCTGCCCGAGGGCAGCGGCAACGGCACCACGGCATTCGTGTTCGAGATCTGCAGCAGCAACCCGTCGACCATGCCGATCACGGTCAACTACCAGACCGGCAACGGCAGTGCGCAAGCGCCGACCGACTACCTGTTCGCCAGTGGAACCGCAACCATTCCCGCGCTGGCGACCTGCGTGACGGTGAGCGTGACGGTGATTGCCGACAACGTCGTTGAGCCCGACGAAACCTTCAGCGTGACCCTGTCGGATGCGCAGGGTGCGACCATCGGCGACCCGGTCGGTATCGGCACCATCCTCGGCGACGACGATCTAATCCCGGTACCGACGCTCGACCCGCGGTCACTGGCACTGCTGCTCGCGCTGATGCTGGCGATCGGGATGATCGGTATCGCGCGGCGGCACTGATTCAGCGCGACTGTGGGAGCGGGTTCACCCCGCGAGCTGTCTGCACGGCGGGGCGAAAAGCTCGCCTTACGCGCAGGCTCCCTCAGGTAGTGCGCCCTGGGGGAATCCCCGGCGCACTGCTTGGGTGCGCACCTTCGCGCGTCAAACAGTCAGCGACCATGGGGCCTGTTTTTGTCCGCAAAGGACGCAAAGGACGCAAAGAGAGCCAAGAATCAAGGTGTTGATGTACTGCTGGCTTTGCTTTCCATTGCGTCCTTTGCGGAAAAGCTTTTCTTTCAGATACTTGCGTTATGTTTGGCAAGAGCAGGTTCACGCCGGAGCTCTGGCACGGCGGGGCAAAGCTCGCCGGGCAATCCGACTGCCACCGGCGAGCCTTAGTGAACCTCTGAGCAAGTCGTCATTGCGAGGAGCGAAGCGACGCGGCAATCCAGAAATGCTCTGAAAATCAAATGCCTGGATTGCTTCGCTGCGCTCGCAATGACGAGTCGCGGGACTTGTTCAGAGGGTCCTTAGCGCGTCAGGTATTTGATGACGAAATCCGCGAGCCGCTTGTACGGCGGCTTGAGCAGCGAGAACGACGACCAGCGCGCCTGGTAGAACACGGGCTTCTGCTTGGAGAAGGTCAGGAAGCCGTGGTGGCCATGGTAGTGGCCGATGCCGCTCGGGCCGATGCCGCCGAAGGGCAGCGCCGACTGCGCGATATGCAGCACGCAATCGTTGATGGTGACACCACCGGCGATGGTGCGGTCCAGCACCTGCTCGACGCGGCTGCCGTCGAGGTCGAAGTGATACAGCGCCAACGGTCGGTCGCGCGCGTTGACATAGGCGATCGCCTCGTCCAGATGCTTGTACGGCAGGATCGGCAGGATCGGCCCGAATATCTCCTCACGCATCAAGCGCGAATCGTCGTGGGCGCCCAGCACCAGCGTCGGCGCCATCACCCGCGTTTCCGGTGCCAGCGTCTCTTGCGCCGGATTGATTCGCATGACCTTGGCGCCGCCAGCCTCGGCTTCGGCCAGCAATCCCTGCAGCCGCGCGTACTGACGATCGCTGGCAACGCTGGTGTAGTCCGGCGTGGTCGCCAGCGACGGATAACGCTCGCGAATCTCACGCTCGAAGGCGGCGACCAGTTCGTCGACCTTCGATTCGTGGCACAGCACGTAGTCGGGCGCGATGCAGGTCTGGCCCGCATTCAGGAACTTGCCCGCAGTGAGTCGCGCGGCAGCGGTCGCGATCGGATAATCCGGCGCGATGATCGCCGGCGATTTGCCTCCCAGTTCCAGGGTCACCGGCGTCAGGTTCTTCGCCGCGGCCTGCATCACCAGCCGACCGACCTGGGTCGAGCCGGTGAAGAACAGATGGTCGAACGGCAGCGCCGAGAATTCCGCGGCCACTTCCGGGCCGCCCAGCACCACCGCCACGCGTTCCTCCGGGAATACTTCGCCGAGCAGCGCCTTCAGCAGATCCGAGGTCTTCGGCGTCAGCTCCGAGGGCTTGATCATCACGTGGTTGCCCGCCGCCAACGCCGCCGCCAACGGCATCAGCGCCAGGTTCACCGGATAGTTCCACGGTGAAATGATGCCGACCACACCGACCGGCTGATAACGGATCTGAGCGCTCGCCGGCAGGAAGTTGATATCCGGCAGCACCCGCCGTGGCTTCATCCAGCGCTTCAGCTTGCGCACCGCATGATCGATGTCGTGCAGCACCGTCATCACGTCGGAGATCAGCGTCTCGTGACGCGAACGCCGTCCGAAATCGGCAGCGATCGCGTTCACGATGTCTTCCTGACGCCGCTTGACCGCCGCGCGCAGGCGCTTCAGGTCGTCGATGCGTTGTGCGTAGTCGGGCACTCGCCGCGCATGCGCGATACGTTGGCGCTGCAGCAATGGAGTCAGCAGATCGGGAGTTGCGCCGTCCATCGGTTTACCCTCAAACGAGTTGCCCCGAGTATAGGCCTGCCCCACCGAGCCCCGGCTCGGCGGGCATTTCGCCCGCGTGGGTCCGAACCTTGTCCGGGACACCCTGGCCTTTGATTGTGTGGGTCCAGACTTTGTCTGGACGCCTTTCGGCACGCGAAGCGAGAAGCGTCCAGACAAGTCTGGACCCACCAAAGCATCGAGCACCCCCGCGTCGGTCCGAATCTTGTGCGTAGCCCTGGCCTTTGACTTTGTGGGTCCAGACTTGTCTGGACGCCTTTCGGCACACGAAGCGAGAAGCGTCCAGGCAAGGCTGGGCCCACCGAAGCTTCGAGCACACCCC
>ERZ761602.615-NODE-615-length-74548-cov-5.209845_pt1 | contig 74548 bp, 74 predicted proteins | sample MGYA00512165_ERZ761602 | MGnify/ENA primary metagenome ERZ761602 (study PRJEB28899, sample SAMN02445085) | bioreactor sludge metagenome | biome: EBPR sludge; isolation source: Thorneside wastewater treatment plant | place: Australia: Brisbane, Thorneside Wastewater...
CCCGGATCGCGCGGGCCCGGCCTAAGACGCGAAGTTCAATGCCGCCGCCGCCACGCTGCTCGCGCGGGTCTTCGAGCACCAGCCGCGGCACGGCTTCTACCACTGGGACGCGTCCCTCTGCCTCGCCGGCGCCGCGCCGCTCTTCACCCGCGCCGAGGTGATGACCGGCCTGCGCCAGCTCGCACCCTTCCGCGACGCCACGCTGCTCGTGACCAACCTCCGCCCCGCCCTGCTCCCGCCCGGCGCCCGCGCGACCGCCCGCCGCCGGCGCGACTACGAGGAAGCGCTCGCGTTCATCCGCGACCTCGCCGCCGCCCGCACGGTGCGCGGTACGAACCTGCAGCTGCTTTTTCTTTAGTAGCGAGTAGTGAGGAGCGAGCCGCGAGCATGGAAGCCGGAGCAACCCTTCGACCCAACACTTCCCACTCCTCGCTACTCGCTACTCACTACTCACTCCTCGCTACTCACACCTCAATGAAAACCATCTTCCAACGCATCATCGACCGCGAGATCCCCGCGAAGATCGAACACGAGGACGAGCACTGCATCGTGTTGCACGACATCCAGCCGCAGGCACCCGTGCACCTGCTGATCGTCCCGAAGCGGGTCATCCCGCGGGTCGGCCTCGCCGGCGCCGACGATCAGTCCCTGCTCGGGCACCTTCTCCTCACGGCCGGTGTCGTCGCGAAGAAGCTCCAGCTCGCCGACGGCTTCCGGCTCGTCGTGAACAACGGGCCCCACGCCTGCGAATCGGTGCCGCACCTGCATATTCACCTGCTTGCCCGCCGCCAGATGTCGTGGCCACCGGGCTGACCGGCACGGAGAGACGATCCCTGCCGGATTGCGGCGAAAGCCTGTAACCCCGGCGTTGCCTGCCGTGTAGTGAGAGTCGCCGCGTGCCGCCTTCTCCTTCTTCTCCGCCCTCTCCGACCCTTCCCGCGGGCCGGCCGGCGGCCGATTTCATCATCGAGACCGACCGGTTGGGAAAGACCTATGGCGCGCACGCTGCCCTGGCGGACGTGACCCTGCAGGTCCCCCGCGGCACCGTCGGCCTGCTCGGGCCCAACGGGGCCGGCAAGAGCACGTTCATCAAGTGCCTGCTCAACCTCGAGGTGCCGACGAGCGGCACCGCGCGCGTGCTCGGGCGCGACATCCGGCAGGACGCACGCGCCTCCCGCGAGCGCATCGGCTACAGCCCGGAGCGCGACTGCCACATCGCGGGGCTCGCCGGCTGCGAATACGTGACGTACTGCGGGCAGCTCTCGGGCATGCCGATGCGCCTCGCCCGCCAGCGCGCGCACGAGATCCTGGATCTCGTGGGCATGGGACAGGAGCGGTACCGTCCGGTCGACACCTACTCCACCGGGATGAAGCAGCGGGTGAAGCTCGCCCAGGCGCTGGTCCACGATCCCGACGTGGTCTTCCTGGACGAGCCGACCAACGGACTCGATCCCTCGGGCCGCGAGCATATCCTCGCGCTCGTCGGCTCGCTGTGGCGCGAACTCGGCATCAGCGTCGTCATGTGCTCGCACCTGCTGCGGGATATCGAGCGGGTATGCGACCGCGTCATCATCATCGGACACGGCCGGCTGCTGGAACACGACACCATCGCGAACCTGAAGAACCGCCACCGGCGCGTCGTCGAGATCGCCCCGGCGGGGGCGCGGGAACCGTTTGCCGCCGCGCTCCGGGCGACCGGCGCCGGGGTGGTCGTCCTCCCCAATGGCAGACTCCGGGTCGAATCCACCTCGGAATCCGTCGAGTGGATACTCCAGCTCATGCAGGCCCACCGCCTGCCGCCGGCCGAGATCGTCGCCAACCCGGACGCGCTGCACGAGTTGTTCCTCAAGTCGATCGCCGACCACCATGGAAACGAGCCCCGGTCTTGACCTGAGCCGGTGGCGCGAGGCGCCGCACGGGGTCGGCTACCGCCGGCTGACGATCGCCCTGGCCGGATTGCGGCAGTTGTGGCGCACGCGCTTCTTCCGCCTGCTGCTGGCGGCCGCGTGGTTCGGCGGCAGCCTCATCGCCGCGGGCGGATTCGTCTTCAGCCAGTCGATCGCGACCGGCGGATGGCTGGAGACGCTGGCCGCGAAGATCGGGCCGCGCGCGGAGGCGGTCGTGGCGACGGCCGGCGCCGTGGTCGCGCTTTATCCGGACACCTGCGTGCACGGCGTGTTCACCGTGCTGTTCTGGGCGCACTCGTTCCTGGGGTTCTGGATCAGCCTGCTCGCCCTGACGTCCCTCGTGCCGAGCCTGATCACGCGCGATCGCTCGAGCCACGCGCTCGTGGTTTACCTTTCGCGTCCCCTCACCTCGTCTGACTACCTGCTCGGCAAGCTCGGGACCATCGTGGGGGTGCTGCTGCTCGTGTGGACCGGACCGCTGCTCCTCGGGTGGCTGCTGAGCATGCTTTTCGCCACCGATCGCGACTTCGTCGTCTATTCGTTCGGCCCCCTGCTCCGGGCGCTGGCGTTCAACGGCATCGCGACCGTGGTGCTGGCGGCGATCGCGCTCGGCGTCTCGGCCGCCGGCCGGAGCGCCCGGATCACGGTGCTGTTGTGGATCTGCCTCTGGACCGTTTTCAGCGCGATGGCGCTGCAACCGCGGGCCCCCGCTTGGGTGACGCGGATGAGCTACACCCACAACCTGGGTCAGGTGCGGCAGGAAGTGTTTCAGCTCGACCGCGCGCTCGGGGCGGCGAGCGCGGAGCTGCCGCTCCTGGACCGGAACCTCAAGGACAGCCTGGCCAGGGCGGGCCGGAAGGCCGAGTCGACGGATTTTGGCGGTGCGCTCGCGGCCCTCGGCGCTTTCGTCGTCGGCGCGTCCCTGGTCTTTCTCCGCCGGCTTCGACCCGAATGAACGCGATCATCCAGGCCGAGAATCTCAGCCGCTTCTACGGGATGATCCTGGGGCTGAACAATGTCTCGTTCACGCTGCGCCCGGGGATCACCGGCGTGGTCGGCCCCAACGGCGCGGGGAAGACCACGCTTTTCCGCCTGCTGCTCGGGCAGATCCGGCCCAGTTCCGGGCGGCTCACCGTCTTTGGCGAGGAGCCATGGAACAACCCGTCCGTCCAGGCGCGGATCGCCTACTGCCCCGAAGGCGAAGCGGTGCCCGCGGGCCTGCGGCCGCTGGAGTGGCTGGTCGGCCTGGGCATGATCTCGGGGCTTTCGGCCGGCGAGGCCGAGTCGCGGGCGCGCGCGGCGCTCACGCGCGTGCGGCTCGCCCCGGAGCACTGGCGCAAGCGCGTCACCGCGTATTCCAAGGGCATGAAGCAGCGCGTGAAGCTCGCGCAGTGCCTGCTGCACGGGCCCCGCCTCGTCATCCTCGACGAGCCGATGAACGGTCTCGATCCTATGGGGCGCGAGGACATCGGCCGCATCCTTCGCGAGCTCTCCGCCGCCGGCACCAGCGTCCTGGTCTCCAGCCACATCCTGCACGACCTCGAGGCGCTCTGCGGGGATTTCCTGCTGCTACGCTGGGGCCGCGTGCCGCGCTCGCTGAACGACGCCGCCTCGCCCGAGGCCCGCAGCCGCTGGCCGGAGGCGACGACCTTCCGCTGCGACGCGCCGGATCGCCTCGCGCGCTTCCTGTTCGACCGGGGGCTTGTACGCGGCGTCGACATCGTGGCGGACGAGGGCGTGCTGCACGTCCGCTGGAACGACCCGGCCCGTTTCTACGCTGACGGGCACTTTCCCGAGCTGCTGCTCGAGAGCGGCGTGCGCATCCTCGAGGTGCAGGCGACCGCCTCGTGGCTGGAAAAAGCGGCCGACCCGACGGTTTCCCCCGCGGCATGAACGCCCCCCCACCGCTCGAACCTCCGCCCGCGCCCGTCGCCCCGCACTGGCGCCACGCCTTCGGCGGCGTGTGGCGGCTCACGCTGCATCGCTACCTGCTGCCGGGCCGCTGGATGCTGGTGCTCGGCGGCCTCGCCGTGCTCTCCGTGCTCTGCCTGGCGGCCAGTCACCACAGTGACCCGCACGAGTATCTCGAGTGGGCCGGTGTCTTCCACGTGACGTTTCTCGTGCCCGCCCTCGCCTTCGTCGGCGCGGCCGGCGCGATGCGCGAGGAACTGAAGGCGACCGCGGTCGACTACGTCTTCACGCGTCCGATCCGGCGGCCGGCCTTCGTCGCGGGCAAGTTCGTCGCGCACCTCGTCGGCGCCCAGCTGGACCTGCTGCTTGCGCTCGGCGTGGTGGTAGCCGTCGGCGCGGGACGTGGCATCCCGATTCCCGCCGGGGCGCTGCCCACGCTGCTGCTCGGGCAGGCGCTGCTGGTGGGCGCTTTCGGCGCGCTGGGCTTCCTCGCCGGCATCGTGACGTCGCGCTACATCATCCTGGGCCTCGCGTACGCGGGGATCGTCGAGGCCGGGCTCGGGCAGATTCCCACGCAGATCAGCCGGCTCTCGCTCACGCATCAGGTGCGCGAGCTGCTCGACTCCAACCCGCTGACCACGGGCGCGGCGCTGGGGGTCGCCGGGAGCCTCGCGCTCTTCACCCTCGCCGCCCTCGCGGCCGCCGCCATTCTCCTGCACCATCGAGAACTCGGCGATTCGCCCGATTCCTGACTCCGCTGTAACCGCAGCCGCCGCTTCGGGGTACCCATGGCAGCAAACCACTTCGACCGCATGAAATCGCCTGTTCGCGCCCTCCTCTCCTCCGTCGGTCTGCTGGCCGCCCTGGCGGCCAGCGCCGCGCCCAACCCCGCCCTGGTTTCGGCCGATGCCCGCTGGCTCGTGCACGCCGACCTCGATGCCCTTCGCACCACCGTCCTCGGCCAGGAACTCGTCGCCGCCCTGGCCAAGGCGCAGAGCGGTGCGCCGGTCGGCCTCGACGCCGGGAAGCTTCTCAGGACCGTGGGCCACCTGACCGCCTACGGCAGCAACCTCACGCCCGATCCCAGCGCGATGGACGGCGCCCTCATCGCGCAGGGCACGCCCGAGCTGCGCCAGATCGCGGAAAGCGCCCTGCTCCAGGGAACGCTGGCGGAGCCCAAGGTGTTCGCCGAAGACACCACGTTCCCGTTTCCGGCCTACTCGATCAGCGATCCGAAGGCGCCGGCGGGGAAGCGCGACGACCTGCGCGTGTACGTCGCGTTTCCCCCGGGGTCCGCCATCATCGTCGGCAAGTCGCGGGCCCAACTGCTCAAGGCGCATGACGTCCTGCGCGGCGCCGCCCCCTCCCTCGCCTCCGCCGCCGCGTCCCCGCTGCGCCGGTTCGTCAGCGAGACGCCGGACGCGTATCTCTTCGCCGCCACCGTCGTCCCCACCGAGAACGTCTTTCCCGAGAACGCACCGCAGACGCGCCTGCTCCGGCTCGCGAACAGCGGGGCGCTGGCCCTCGGCGAGCGGGGAGAGAACATCGTCGCCCGCGTGGAGCTCGTCGCCTCCTCCGGGGCCAACGCCGAGAAGCTCGCGAAGATCCTCCAGGGCATGACCGCCGCGCTCTCCCTCGCGGAGACGTCGGACAAACATTTGTCCGAGTTCATCCAGGCGGCCACCGTCGCGCGCGCGGGTGATACGGTGAAGCTCGACCTCGCCTACTCCAGCGCCCGGCTCGGCGCGATGGTGCAGAGCCTGCGCACGACCATGGAGAAGCCGGCCGCGGCTCCCCAGCCTGCGCCGATCGTCAGTGGTCGCCCGCTCGCCGAGTGGTCCGCGGCCCCCGGCGAGACGCCTGCCGGAGATTCCACCGACGGCATGATCACCCGCACGATCGAGCACGCCGAGCTCAAGAACGGCGCCACCATCACGCTCGGCTGGCGGCAGGGCGGCGGCCGCGGCATCCCCTTCAAGCGCGTGGAGATCACGCCGGCGCAGGGCGGCCCGGCCCTGGTGTTCCGCCCCGACACGATGCGCGTCATCAACGTGCGCGGCGCACAGAGCGTCCAGCTCCTCTTTCCCGGCGCCGATGGCGCGCACACGCTCAAGGTCGCCTACGTCGACGATCCCGCCCGGCGCACCGCCTACGCCGTGAGCGTGCGCGACCCCCGTCCCGCCGCGTCCGAAAACAAGTGACGTCGACGTTCGCCCCGCACCGAGCCGTCCTCCGCGGTTGCCCCGAACCGAGCGCACCCGCGGTGGGCAGCGCGCTCACCGGCTGACGATTTCAACCCGATGACCCTGGCCCGGCCCGCGCCCTCGCTGGATCCGTGTTCGCCGCCGGAACCGGAACCGTTCGGACCGGAGGAAGCCGCCCTGCTCCGCGCCGCCATCGCGGGGGATCCGCCGGCCCGCGAGGAACTCGTGCGCCGTCACCACCGGCGCGTCTACGCGTACCTCCTCCAGCTGACACGCCATCGCCAGGACGCGGAGGATCTCACCCAGCACACGTTTCTCAAGGCGCTGCGCCACCTCGCTCGCGTGGACCCGGCCCGGCCCGTGCTGCCCTGGCTCATCACCATCGCCCGCCGGACCGCTCTGAACCACTTCCGCGACGGCCCGCGCTGGTCCGAGCTGCCCGAGGACTCCACCGCGAGCAGCACCGCCTCCCCCGCCCGCCAGGCCGAGAACCGCGAGCGGGTCGACCAGCTCTGGGAGAAAGCCCGGCGCGTCCTTTCGGCGCGCGAATACGAGATCCTCTGGCTGCGGTTTGCCGAGGAGCTTTCCGTCGCCGATATTGCCGCGGTCGTCGACCTCACCCGCATCCACGTCAAAGTGATCATCCACCGCGCCCGCGAGCGCCTGCTGAAAGGAGAATCTCCGCCATGAACCTGCCGCCTTCGCTCCGCCCGCGTTTCGTCTGCCGCGCCGTGCGCCACTGGCACGCGCTGTCCGGCGGGAGTTCGCGCCATGCGACGACCTGCGCGGAGTGCCGGGCTTATTTCGCCGCCGCAGCGGAGTTCGACCTTGCGCTGCGTCGCGGAGCTTCGGCCTGGAGAGCGGCGACGACTCCCCCGCCTTCCGCCGGTTTCGAGCGGCGCCTGCTCGACGCGGTGAATGCGCCCGCGAGACCGCCGCGGTCGAACCGCGTCCGGCGCTTCGGCTGGACGGCCGCGGCGACGCTGGCCGCCGCCGTGGCCGTCGTTCTCCTCCGCCCGGCGGGCCAACCAGCCGGCCGTGCGGTGGGTGACGAGCTGGCCCTGCTTGGCGAGGCGGTCGATCGCGCGTCGCGGGGTCTGGTCGAGACCGTGATCCCCACCACCGGCGCCTTCGTCGCCGACAATCCGCTGCAGCGCGAATTCGGCGCGCTCTACGCCGACGCCCGCGCCGCCGTGGGCTTCCTCGCGGCAAATTTCCTGCCGGTCCCGGCCGGAGCCGTGCCCGCCGCTCCCGGCGCCGAGACGGCCCAGCCGCTGTAGCGGCGATCCGGGAAGCGCATCTTCAGTCGACCGACCACGCGACCCGGTCCAGCGCTTGTCCCCGAGGCGCGCCGAAGCCAGCGGCGTGAGGACACGCCGCTCCACCGCGACTCCGCCGCCCGGCTCACCGCAGCTCAAAGGCGCCGTCGGCCCGCTTCGCCAGCACGCGCCGCAGCTCGAGCCCGAGCAGCACCACCGCCAGCTGCGCCGCGCCGAAGCCCGTCAGGCCCACCAGCGCATCCGCGCCCAGGATCGCGCCACCGCGGAAGCAGGCCACCACCCTCGCCTCCTCGGGTGTCAGGTCCGGCCCGGCCGGCTTTCCTGCGGCAGCCGGCTTCTCCGCGATCGGCGGGGGACGCAATCCGTCGAGGTAACTGAACTCGGCCAGCAGGTCGTCGACGCTCGTCAGCAGCGTCGCTCCGTCCCGGATCAACTGGTGGCAGCCCGCGCTCGTGGCCTGATCGATCCGCCCCGGCACGGCGAAGATCATCCGGCCGTACTCCCCGGCGAAGCGCGCCGTGATCATCGCGCCGCCATCGACATCGCTCTCGATCACGACGGTCGCCTCGCACATGCCCGCCACGATCCGGTTGCGCATCGCAAACGACTGCCGGTCCGCCCGACGACCGAACGGGAATTCCGACAGCACCGCCCCGGCGGCCTCGATCCGCCGGTAGAGATCGAGGTTCTCCGGAGGATAGATGATGTCGATGCCTGCGCCCAGCACCGCCGCGGTGGCGCCGCCGGACTCGATTGCGCCTTCGTGCGCCGCGGTGTCGATGCCGCGGGCCAGACCGCTGACGACACAAAACCCGAGCCGGCCGAGTTCCGCGCCAAAGCGCCGCGCCACCGCCTGCCCGTAGAGCGTGGTCCGGCGCGAGCCCACGATCGCCACCGTCGGACGCGTGAACTCGTACCGCCCCTTCCGATACAGCCCGATCGGCGGATCGTGAATCTCGCGCAGCAGCCGCGGATAGCCCGGATCGCCCGGCGTGATGAAGTCGGCCCCGGCCACGCCCATCCGCTCCAGTTCCCGGCCGAGGTCGAAATGATCGCGCCAGCACTCGATCGTCGCGGCGATCACCGGACCGACGCCTTTCACCCTCTCCAGTCGCTGGCGCCCGGCGGTGAGCACGGCGCCCGGATCGCCCCCCAATTCCGCGAGGAGACGGTTGAGCGTCACCGGGCCGATGTGGGGCAGCGCATTGAGGACGAGGAAGGCGTGGAGGGACGGGAGCGTGGCGGTCGACATGGGCGCCGGCGCCTCCGGGGAGACGCGCGACGCCTAGTGCTCTCGCAACGCGGCCGGCAGGAAGTCGAGCAGCCGGGTAACACGAATAGAGGTGGGACCGTCCGCCCGCGCCGCGAGGTCGGCCGCCCGGCCGTGCCAGGCCACCCCGCGGGCTGCGGCCAGCAGCGGCTCGGCGGGCGCCTGCGCCAGCAGGCCCCCGATGACTCCGGCCAGCAGGTCTCCGCTGCCGCCGCGCGCCAGGACGGGACCGCCAAACAAGGACAGGTACGTCGGGTTCCCGGGGCCCACGATCCGGGTCACGGGCGCCTTGCACACCAGGGTCGCACCCGTCTCCGCCACGAGGGCTTCGGGCTCCCTTCCGTCCGCGATGCGGGCGAGCTCGCCCGCGTGCGGGGTGAGGATGCGCGGCGCCGTGCCGGCCCGCACGATCGCCGGCTGGAGGGCGTCGGCATCGATCACGACCGGCACCGTCGCGGCCGCCACCAGGCTCCGGGCCAGCGCGAGGGTTTCCGGTTCGCGCCCCAGGCCGGGGCCCAGCACCAGCGCCGTCGCGCGGTCCCACCGCTGTCGCAACCGATGTTCGCCTTCCAGGGCGAGCGAACCGGAGGGCGTCTCGGGGCACCCGATCCACATCGCTTCCGGCGCGCGGGCCGCGAAAGCCGGCACGAGCGTCTCCGGGACGAACGCCGTCACGAGTCCCGCGCCGCTGTGCAGGGCCGCGAGCACGGTCATGAGGATCGCGCCGGGAAAGTCGCGCGAGCCGCCGACGATGAAGACATGGCCGAACGTGCGCTTGTCGCTCGCCCCTGGCCGGAGCCCGGCCAGCGGCGCGAGGATGTCGCGCGTCAACACCCGTACCGCACCGGGCTCGCCGCCACGGAAGAACCCGAGGTCGAGATAACGCAGGCGCCCGGCGGCGGGAGCGCCGACGATCGCGTCCTTCACGGCGCCCGTGGCGTAGGTGAAATCCGCCTGGAACAGGCCCGCGCTCGGCAGGTCGACCGCGGCCCGCAGGGCGACGCGCGCGGCGTTCGCCCGCGCGAGCAACGCCGCGACCCAGGGCTCGGCCGGGGCGCGAAACTGAAAGCCGAACACGCCGTCGAGGCACAGCCACCAGCCCGCCTCCGAAGCGAAAGTGTCGGGCTCGACCACGCGCACGCGCGGCCCGGCGGTTTCCTCCAGCCGGCGCCAGGCGCGCGCGGCGAGGGGGCGCAGCGCGGCGAGGCCGAAGACGAACAAGACGTCCACCGCCACGTCCGGGTGCCGGCGGCACACCTCGGCGGCGGCCAGCAGCGCGTCGCCGCCGTTGTGGCCCTTGCCCGCCAGCACGAGCACGCGGGCTCCGGCAGGCCAGCCGCCGGCTTCGAGCGCATCGGCCAGGACCGCCTCGGCGATCGCCCGGCCGGCCCGCTCCATCGCGGGCCATTCCCGGGCCTCGTCACCCGCGAAGAGCGTGGCCTCGAGCCGGCGCGTCTCATCGCAGGTGAGCACGGGGACGGACGCCGCGAGCGGGATCATGGGCTACTCCTTCGCAGCCGGCGCCGGGGGCAGCAGGTCTGCCCGCCATTCGCTCCGCCCGTGCTGGCGCCATTCCTGGTATTGCTCCTCCGTCTCGGTGAAGCGGAGGGGGGACTCGGGCATCGGCCGGCCCCGGGAAATCAGCCGCCGCGTCAGGGCGGGGATGCTGCGGAAATAAAAGACGCCGTCGACGCGGCGCACCTCGTAGCAATCGGAGAAGGCGCGGTCCTGCGCGTTCCACAGCGCGATTTCCGTGACGTGATCGCTCCACACCGCGAAGCGTCCCCATTCGGCAAACACGGCCTCCACCGTCGTGAGCAGCGGCGCGGCGCGCGGCACGGGCGGCGCCGGCGGCGGGACGACGCCCACCGCCGGAGGCTCGGGCACTTTCCGGCGGGAGGGCAGCGCGGTCACGAACAGGGCTCCAAGCACGAAGCCGAGCATGATCCACGAAGGCGTCTTCGACAGCTTCGCCGCCGGCGGCGCGCCCGGGCGCCGTTCGGGCGGAGGAGCATCGTCGTCCATCGGCGGATTCACGCGCGGACGAGGGCAGCGACGGCCATCGCGACCGTGTCGGTGTGGGAAAGGCTCACGTGCACGTGCGTGGCGCCCACCTGCCGGAGCAGCGCCTCGCCCTGGGCGTCGAGTCGCACGAGCGGCTGGTGGCGTTCGCCGTGATAGATCGAGACCGACTTCCAGCCCAGGTCCGCGCCGATGCCGGTGGAGAAACACTTCGAGACCGCCTCCTTGGCCGCGAAGCGGGCGGCATAATGCTTGTGCGGGTACTTCATCGCCGCGCAATACGCCCGCTCCTCCTCGGTGAAGACGCGCTGCAGGAAGCGCTCGCCCTGCCGCTCGAGCACGCCGCGGATCCGCTCGATCTCGATGACGTCGGTGCCGAGGCCGATCAGGATGCCGCCGGGCGGAAGGGAGACGGCCGCCATGCTCACCCCTTCATCCGCGCCTTCATCTCGCGGACGGCCTCGTCCACCCCGGTGAAGACCGCCCGGCTCACGATGCTGTGGCCGATGTTGAGCTCATGGAGGTGCGGGAGGGTGCGGACCTCGGCGATGTTCACGTAGTTGATCCCGTGCCCGGCGTTGACCACGAGCCCGCGATCGTGGGCGCGCACCGCGCCGAGCCGCAGCCGCTGGAACTCGGCCGCGCGGCGCGGCGTCGGGTAGGCGTGCGCGTAGGCGCCCGTGTGCAGCTCGACGTACGGCGCGCCCAGCTGCGCGCTCAGCTCGATCTGCGGTTCGTCCGCGTCGATGAAGAGACTCGTCTTGATCCCGGCGCCATTCATCGCCTCGAGGCAGGCGCGGACCCGGTCGCGGTTGCCCACCACGTCGAGGCCGCCCTCGGTCGTGACCTCCTGGCGGTTCTCCGGCACGAGGCAGACGAACTCCGGCTTCAACTCGAGCGCGAACGCGGTCATCGCCGGCGTGCAGGCCATCTCGAGGTTGAGCCGGGTGGTGACCGCCTCGCGCAGGCGCCAGACGTCGCGCTCCTGGATGTGCCGCCGGTCCTCGCGCAGGTGGACCGTGATGCCGTCGGCGCCGGCGCGCTCGGCCAGCGTGGCGAACGTGACCGGGTCGGGCTCGATGAAGGTCCCCGTCGTCGCCCCGGCGTCGCGATACCGCGCCTGCCGCAACGTCGCACAGTGGTCGATGTTCACGCCGAGAAGGATCATGAGGAGGCCTTCGACTACGCGCGCGGCGACGGAGTTGGCAAAGGAATTGTCGGCCGGCGGCGACGGAGCCGCTGCTCCCCGGCCGCGGGAAGGACGAGCGGCTGCCATCCGTAGATTTTCCGCTTCCGGCCCACGCCCAATCCGCGTTGGCTGGGGGGATGCCCGCCGTGCCCCCGAAACGCGAGAACCTGTTCCTGAACCTTCTCTGCAACATCGCGGTGCCGACGATCGTGCTGATGAAGTTCAGCAGCGACAAGTGGCTCGGGCCGCAGTGGGGCATGCTCGTCGCGCTGGCCTTTCCCCTCGGCTACCTGGTCTACGATCTCATCAAACGGAGGAAGACGAATGTCTTCTCCGTCGTGGGCATCGCGAGCGTGCTGCTCACGGGCACGCTGAACCAGCTCAAGGCCGATGGCTTCTGGTTCGCGGTGAAGGAGGGGGCGGTCCCGCTCGTCTTCGGCGCCGCGGTGCTGATCTCGATGCGGACAAAGCAGCCGCTCGTCCACGAGATGCTCTGGAACGACCAGGTGATCGACACCGCGAAGGTCAACGCCGCCCTGGCCGAGCGCGGCAACCAGTCCGCGTTCGCCCGCCTGCTCGACCGGGCGAGCTACGGCATGGCGCTGTCGTTTCTCCTCAGCTCAGTGCTGAACTTCGGCCTCGCGCGCTACCTGCTCCGCAGCCCGCCGGGCACGGAGGCGTTCAACGCGGAGCTGGGCAAGATGCAGATGCTGAGCTGGCCGGTGATCGTGCTGCCGACGATGGCGGTGACGATCGTCGTGTTCTACCGCCTGATCACGGGCATGACGCAGCTCACGGGGCTCGACTTCGAGGCGATCATCCACGGCGGCAAGCCCAAGCCCGACCCCGCGGCGGGTGCGGGCCGCTGACGGCGCCGACCGCGGCTCAGCGGCGCTCGGCGATCGCGACGTAGTCGCGCTTCGTCGCGCCGACGTACACCTGCCGGGGCCGGTAGATGCGCCCCTTGGGCTGCGAGGCGACCTCGCGCCAGTTGGCGATGTAGCCCGGCGAGCGGCCGATCGCGAACATCGTCGTGAACATGTTCATCGGGATGCCCAGCGCGCGCATGATGATGCCGGAGTAGAAATCCACGTTCGGGTACAGCTTGCGCGAGATGAAGTAGTCGTCGCGCAGCGCGGCCTGCTCGAGGTTCTTCGCGATGACGAGCAGCGGGTCGTCGATGCCGAGCTTCCCGAGCACGGTGTCGCAGGCCTCGCCGATGATCTTCGCCCGCGGGTCGAAGTTGCGGTACACCGCGTGGCCGAAGCCCATCAGGCGGTTGCTCTTCGAGCCCGACTTGGCGGCGGCGATGAAGCGCGTGCCGTCGTCGCCCTCGTCGTGGATCGACTGCAGCATTTCCATCACGGCGACGTTGGCCCCGCCGTGCAGCGGGCCCGAGAGCGCGCAGATGCCGGCCGAGATCGAGGTGAAGAGATTGGCCTGGCTCGAGCCCACCATGCGGACCGTCGACGTGGAGCAGTTCTGCTCGTGGTCGGCGTGGAGCAGGAGCACGAGGTTGAGCGCCTTGGCCACCTCCGGCATCGCGATGTAGTCCTTGTACGGCTCGGAAAACATCATGTGCAGGAAGTTGTCGCAGAACGGCAGCTCCTGCTTCGGGAAGATGTACGGCAGCCCGCGCTGGTAGCGATAGATCATCGCCACGAAGGTGCGGATCTTCGAAATCGCGATCGCCGCCGCGAGGTCGAAGTTGCGCAGGTCGCGCTCGAAGTTGTTCGTCGCCAGGTCGGCATGGTACGCCGGCAGCGCGCTCACGAGGGCGGAGAGCATCGCCATCGGCGACGCCGTCGTCGGGAAACCCTCGAGGATCTTCTGCATCTGCGTCTCGACCGCGGCGTTCTTGCGCAGCAGCAGGCCGAATTCCTTCCGTTGCACCTGCGTCGGCAGCTCGCCGTAGATCACGAGATAGGCGGTCTCGACGAAATCGCTCTGGTTCGCGAGCTGCTCGATCGGATAGCCGCGGTGCCGCAGGATGCCGTTGTCGCCATCGAGGTAGGTGATCTTGCTCTCGCACGAGCCGGTGTTGCCATAGCCCTGGTCGAAGGCGATATGGCCGCTGGCGGATCGCAACGTGCGCGTATCGATCGCCTTTTCCCCTTCCGTGCCCTCGATCACCGGCAGGGGGTATTCCTTTTCGTCAATTTTCAGCGACGCAGTCTTGGCCATATCACGACGAGCGAACGCAAAAGCGCGCCGCTGGCAAAGAAAAGTTTGCCGCGGGCGCACGCCGCGCCGCGGAATTAGCGCGCGCCGCCGACGGAAGTGCACCCGCTGATGGAAACGAATGGCCGCACGCACGCGCCGCGTGGCCGCGCGCGGAGCGCGTCGCCCGCCCGTTCCTCGCTAAGGCGCGCGCCCGGGACTTTCGCTTTCGCCCGCGCCGGGTTGAAACACCGGCAGCGTGCCGTCGAGCACCGCCTGCATGCGCGCGAGCGCGCCGGCCTCGCCGTCGGCGAGATCGGTTTGCAGGAGCACGTACGCCCACCGGTCCACTCGCGCGCGCGCGACCCGGTTCCACGTGTCCGTCCAAAAACGTCCCCAGTGCGAGGGCGTCACGGTGTCGCGTCCGGCAAACCAGTACGCCACGAGCTGCGGCACGCTCACGCGCCCCTGCGGCGTCGGCCGCTCGCGCCGCACGCGCAGCACGGTCGCCGGCACCGGCCCGCCCCCGGCGCCGCGAAACGCGTGCCGGGTCGCACCCTCGATCGTCCAGCCCTGTCCGACCAGGCAGAGTTCAGGCCGGTGAATCGACGTGCGGTCGCGCCCGCTCAGCACGATCGAAAGGAACACGTCGCGCCGCCGGTCGGCCAGGTTGGCGTACCAACGCCGCGAATAGCCGGTGTCGGGTGGCAGGATCTCCCGCTCCACGGGGCTGACCTCGACGCGCTGCCCGATCCACTCGGTGCCGAGGAACGCGGGGAGTTCCACCGGATTGAGTCCATCCGCGGCGAGCCGCACGCCCGCCTCGCCGCCACCCGGCCGCTGCGCGAGGCGATGAAGAAACGCCATCTCGGCGCCGGCCAGCGCCACGACGACCGCCGCGACCGCCGCGCCGGTCGAACCGGCGGGGCGCATCCCGGCCCGCGCGCTTCCCGTCGCCGGCGCAGGCGAGTCCGGCGCGTCCCCCGCCGCCGCTTCGGGCCGGAAGCGCTGGAGGACTGCGATCGCCGCCAGCACGCCGCCGAGCACGATCACGAACACCCCGTAGCCCATGATCGCGTGCACGCGCTCGCCCCATGCCGAGCCGGCCGCGTGGGCCGCGAAGATGATCGCGACGATGCGGACGACGTTGCCCAGGTACACGAGCGGCAACGCCAGCGCGAGGATCAGCCCGCGCCGCCACGCGGAACGGAAGTTCAGGTAACCGAAAAGGAGGGTCAGCGCCGTCAGCGCCATCAACGAACGCACTCCCGAGCACGGCGCCGCGACGTCGTAGTTGAAGCGTCCGTCGGGCGCCAGCAGCTGCGTGCCGCTGCGCAGCACGGGAATGCCCGCCGCCCGCGCGATCGCCTCGCCGGCATCGGTCACCCAGACGCGCAGCGGCAGCCCGATCTCGTCGAGGATGCCCACCGGAATGGCGAAGACCAGGAAGCCGAGGGGGAACAGCGCCGCCGCGCCCCAGCGCGGGCCGCCGGCGAGCCGGATGACGCCCCAGGCGTACACCAGCAGCGCCACGATCGAGATCCGCGCCTGCTGCGCGGCGAAACCCGCCGCATGCAGCAGCAGGGCCGCGAGGAGCGCGAGGGCCGCCGGCCAAATCGATCCTGCCGGCGAGGGGTCGCGCGCGAGAGCGGCCCGCTGCCGCCACATCAGCCAGCCGCTGAGCGCAAGGATCACCCAGCCGTGCTCCGTCTCGGACGCCGGGTTCAGCCACTGGTAACCCCACCAGTAGAACAACGACGCGGAATCGATGTAGCCACGACCCGCGTTGCCGAAGAACTGGAACAGCGCCAGGCCCGCCAGCGCGCACGCCAGCGCGCTCCAGGCCTGCGGCGCGACGGGGCGGCGGGAGGGGGACACGGGCGCAGAGAAGACATGCCGTCCCGACTTTGGCAAAAAACTTTCCCGCGGCCCGCGCGCCCACGTGCTTCCGGGCACGGCTTGCCAGACCCGGGCGCCCCGCGCTATCGCTCCCCGCGCCCCGACCGATGCAACTCTACGTCTTCGCCCACCCGCCTCCGCCCGTGCACGGGCAGAGCGTGATGGTGAAGTTGCTCCTCGACCGGCTGCCGGCCGAGCCCGGTTTTACGGTCCGTCCGCTGGCGGTGCGACTCTCGCGCGACAGCGCCGACATCGGCCGCCTGCGACCGGGAAAGCTGTTCGCGCTGCTCGTCGCCTGCGCCCGCGCCTGCCGCGCGCGCGCCCGGCACGGCCCCGGCTACCTGTATTACGTGCCGGCGCCGGGCAAACGCGGCGCGCTCTACCGGGATTTCATCGCCCTCGCGCTCTGCCGACCCTGGTTTCGCGGCCTGATCCTGCACTGGCACGCGGTCGGGCTCGGGGCGTGGCTCGACACGCACGCGAGCGGCCTCGAACGCTGGCTCGCCCGCCGGCTGCTCGGCGGCGCCGCGCTCGCCCTCGTGCTGGCGCCCCAGGTGGCGGACGATGCCCGCCGGCTTTCCCCGCGCCGGCTCGCCGTCGTGCCGAACGGCGTGCCCGATCCGTCCGGTGCGCCGGCACCGCTTCCCGCCGGCCCGGTCTGCCGCGTGCTCTACCTCGGGCTGTGCAGTCGCGAGAAGGGCGTCTTCGACCTGGTCGAGGCGTGCGCGCTGCTCGCGGCCCGCGCTCCCGGACGCTTCCACGTGACGCTTGCCGGCGGCGCGGCTTCGCCCGCGGAAGCCGAGGCGCTGCGCGCAGCGGTGGCCCGGCTGCCGGACGGCAGTGCCGCGTGGATCGGTTTCGCGGACGCAGCCCGCAAGCAGGCGCTGCTGGCCGGTTGCGACGTGTTTTGTTTCCCGACCCGTTATCCCCACGAAGGCCAGCCGCTGGTATTGATCGAGGCGCTGGCGCACGATCGAGCGATCGTCACGACCCGCTGGCGCGCGATCCCGGGCATGCTGCCCGCGGAGCACGTGCAGTTCGTTCCCGCCGGCGACCCGGAGGCACTCGCCGCCGCCCTCGAAACCGCCGCCCGCACGCCCGCGCCGGTCGGCGCCCTTCGCCGGCACTACCTCGCCCATTTCACCCCGGAGCGCCATATCGCGGTCCTGGCCGCGGCGCTGCGTTCGCTCGAAGCCGCCCCGCCGGCCTATCCGGACTCATGCAGTCGGCCTTCAAATCAGCCGTGAGAACGGCCGCACTCAAAGGTGGAGCGGCTTGTCCTCAAGCTGCCGCGGACCGGTCCATCGCACGTCAGCCGCCTGGGGACAGGCGGCTCCACCGCAACGGCATCATTCCGGCTGAGCAGGCGAATCAGCGCGGGTGGAGGACCTGCCGGTAGAATTCGAGATGCCGCCGCGCGCTCGCCGTCGCGGTGAAACGCTCCAGGGCCGGGCGGTCGATGGATGCCGGACCCTCCGCCAGGGCGGCGGCCGCGGTGTCCAGGGCGCGCGCCAGGTCCACCGGATCGTCGGTGCGAAACAGCCAGCCGTTGACCGGGGGGTGCACGAGGTCCCTGGCTCCGCCGGAATCCGCCGCGATGACCGGCACGCCCGCGAACAGCGCCTCGAGCATCGCCACCGAGAAGGGTTCGTACGCGGAGGCGACGACGAGCGCGTCCGCCTGGGCCAGCAGCGGGGCGGCCGACGGCTGCTCCCCGCCCCACTCGACCGCCGCGGCGAGTCCGAGCCGGGCCGTCGCCTGGCGCAACTCCGCCGCGTAGGCGCGGGCATCGTCGCTGCCATCCGCGCCGCCGATGTGTCGGAAACGCACACCGGACCGCTGCGACGCCGGCAGCGCGGCCAAGGCCTCGAGCACGAGGTGCCAGCGCTTCCAGCGCGTGAGGGTGCCCACGCCCGCCAGCCGCAGTCCTTGGCTGGACCCGGTGGTGCGCGGCAGCGGATTCGCCGCCAGCTCCGGTACGCAGCCGGGCAGGCAGCCCTGCCACGGATCGGAGCCGCTGCCCGCCAGCCCGTAGTACGCGCGCATCGCCGGGCTGAGCCAGCAGAGCCGGCCGGCCAGCCGGCGGGCGGCGCGGCGGTAATACCAGCGTTGCCGGCCGTAGCAGTGCACCGTCGCGGCCACCCGCCGCTCGCCCGCGGCGTGCAGGTGCAGCGCCACGGCGAGACCGGCGCGCGAATGGCCGTGAAACACGCGCGCCGGATCGGCCGCCAGCCAGGCCCGCACCTCCCGGGCCACCGCGCGCGCCCGCCACCAGGTGCGCGGACCGAGCCGCTCGCCGGCCAGCGGGGGAAACTCGAGTCGGGCCAGGGCGGGGAAACGCCGCGCCACGTGACCGCGATTGACGCCCATCACGCACGGAAACGCCTGCGCCCCGGCGAGCGTCGCCAGCACCGACGCGATCCCACCCCGGTCGTCATCGTATCCGGTGTAGTGAAGAACCGTCGGCAGCGGGGGCTCGGCCATCGGGCCGAGAAAAGCGGCCGCGGCCGCGCGGGGAAATCCCAAATGCGTCGCGGTCACTTCGGCCTGTACGGTTCGCTTCGTCCGCGGCAGCGTGCACGCGCCGCATGTCCCCTTCCCGGCTACGCCTCATCCCGATCGCGCTCGCGCAGGGCTTCGGAGTCGGCTGCGGAATCGCGGGCGTGAAGATCAATTCCAGCCTCGTGCCGCCGGAGGTGCTCGGCGTGTACGGCGTGTTTCTCACCTTCGCTCCGATCGGCATGTGGGTCGTGCACGCGGGGCTGATGAAATTCACGGTGCGCCACTGGGCCGCCGCGCCCTCGCGGCCGGCGCTGCTGCGCGTCGTCGCCGCCGCGTGGGCGCGGCGGCTGCCATGGCTTGCGCTGCCCGCCGCCGCGGCGGCGTGGGCGCTCGGGGGGCTGGCGCCGGGACACGCCCTGGCGCTGGGCGGCGCGCTCTTCACGGCGGCCGGCCTGCTGGCGGCGACAGCGCTGGCGCAGGCGGCACTGCAGGCGGAAGGCGCGCACTGGCGCGACAGCGCGGTGTCGATGGTGCTGTCCGTCACGCGCACATTCCTCCCGCCGCTGCTCTACGGCGCCACGGCGGGGGCGCTGGCAGCCCTGTGGGGCGGCTTCGCGCTGCACGCCGCCATCGGCGCGGTGGCGGCGGCGGTCATGCTCCGGCGGTACTGGCATCCGGCCGGCGCCGAAAGGGGGGCGCCGCTGGGCCGGACGTACGGCGGGCTGTTGTTCATCATGCTCGCGGCGGCGGGCTGGGCGCTGGCCGGCATCAACCGCTGGATCGTCGCGGGCTTTTTCGGCGAACTCGCCGCGGGCTACTTCACGCTCGCGGGCGGCGCGGCCACGGTGCTCGCGTCGTCGCTGGGCGCGATCTTCATGCAGTACTTCCAACCGGGCATCTTCGCGCTCGCCGATGGCCCGGCGCCGGATCGGGCGCGCGTGGCCGCCCGCGTCGATCGCGTTGCCCTGGTCTACGCGGCCGCGGGCTTCGCCGCGGCGGGCGGGCTGGCGTGGCTCGGGCCCTGGCTCGTGGGGCCGCTGATTCATCCCAGCTACGCGGCCGCGCTGCCCTGGCTACTACCGGCGGGCTGTTTCGGCGTGGCCCTGATCACGCCCCAGTTCTACCAGACGCTGCTGCTCGCCGGACGCCGGGAGGACGCCTGCGGGACGGTCGAGATGATCAGCGCGCTCGTGCTCGCCGCCGGCTGCGTGGGCACGGCGCTGGCAGGGCAGGAATGGTTCGCGCGGTGGCTCCTGGTCACGCCCCTCGTCCCGTGGCTCGTCACGCGTCCGCTGGCACGCGCGGCATTTTTCCGTCCCGCGCGCGGCGGGATTGCGCCCCGCGAAGCACGCTGAAGCGCGGCGGCAGCATCGCCCGGACGCGCCCTCCCCCGCCGGCCGCGTCGTGCCGCGGGCGGGGTTCAACCGCCCGCGGGCCGCAGCCTGAGGGCGCGCACCGGCCCCTGCCGGAACATGCGGCGCACGAGGGCCCGCTCCCCCGCCGAGGCTTCCTTCAGGGCGCGCCGGTACAGCCGCCAGGCGCTCCAGGCGGAGACCGGGGTTCGCTCGAGGGCGAAGGACCGCCGGGCCTGGTAGGCGGCGAAAACCGGCTCCCCGTCGCCGAGGCACACCGCCGCCCCCCGGCGCCAGCAGCCGGCGGCCGTGGGGGCAGCGGTCGCGTCCAGGACCGCGGGCAGTTGCTCCGGCCGGTCCCGGCGACGCCGTCCGGCGAGGATCTGGATCGCGGCGCGGCTGTGCTCGATCTCCTTCGCGCGGGCTCGGGTGGTCTGGCCGGCATAGGCGCGATAGTGTATCAGGATTTCGGGCACCACGGCGCCGCGGGCGCGTTCGAACAGCCGCGCCTGGAAATCGAGATCGGCGGCAAAGGGGAACTCCGCCCGATAAGGCAGGGCGGAGAACACCTCGCGCCGCGCCATGGCCGCGGGGGTGATGAGCGGCGCGGCGTAGGCGGCATACGCGGCATGGGCGGCGGGGTCAGGCAGGCAGAATTCCGGGCCGAGGTCGCGGCCGGCGGCGTCGATGCGCCGGGCGAAGGCGGAAACGCAGGCGAGGCCCGGATCGGCCCGGAACGCCGCGACCTGGCGTGCGAGCCGGCCCGGCAGCGCGAGATCGTCGTAGTCGAGCAGGGCGACCAGCTCGCCCCGCGCCTCCGCGATGCCCGCGTTGTGCCCGCCGGGGATGCCGGTGTTGCAAGGCAGACGGACCCAGCGCACGCGGCGGTCGGCGCCGGCCGGACCCAGCTGCTCCGGGGTGAGGCCCGTGCCGTTGTCCACCAGCAGCAGCTCGAAATCCGTGAAGTCCTGCGCCAGGACGCTCGCGATCGCCGGGCGGAGAAACTCCGTGTCGCGGTGAAAGACGATCAGCACGGAGACGAGGGGCATGCGGGGCGACACAGGCGCAATCGGCGCGCCGCGGCAATCCCGCGGCGCGCGCGGTCCGCCCCGCAGGCCCGCGCCTCCCGCCGGCCGGGATTCCGGTTGTCCCGTGCGGCCGTGCGCGTTCAGGCTTCCGGCTCCCATGAGCCTGCTTCTTCGCGCGCGCCTGATCGCGGCCGGCGCCCTCGTCGTCGCCGTGTGGCTGGCGTGGGAGCTGGCGACGGGCAGCTACACCTGGCCGGCGCTGGTCGCGGCGGGCGCGGCCACGGCGGCGGTCGTCTACCTGCTCGAAGTGTCGCTGGACCGGCTGGTGATCGGCGTCCTGCTTTTCGGCTATCTCGTGGGCAACCGCGGCTTCGCGCAGATCATGCCCTCGCCGCAGCTCCCGCTGCTGCCGGCGGAAATCGGGCTGGTCGTCGCCGGAGGGTGGATGCTGGTGCACTCGGCGCTGCAGCGGATGCTGCCCCTGCGACGCGACCTGCTCAACGCCGTCATCGTGGCCTGGCTGGTCATCGGGACCGTGCGGGTGGCGTTCGATGTCCGTCCCCACGGCTTCGTCGCCCTGCGGGACTATGCGATGGTCTATTACGCCGGGTTTTTCTTCATCGCGCAGCACGCCGCGGTTGGCGACGCGCGGGGCTTCCTGCGGGGCGTCCTGCTGGCGGCGGCGGTGGCGCAGCCGGTGGCGGCCGTGCTGGTCGAGGCCTTTCCCGACTTTTTCCTTTCCACCCTGGTGCTGCGCGGCGTCCCCCTGATCTACTTCAAGGGCGACCTCGCGCTCACCTTTACCGCGGCGAGCGCGTTCCTGCTGTTCCTGCTGCCGCGCGGCGCCCACCGGTTCTGGGCGTGGCCGGTGGCCACCGCGGAGCTGCTCTATGTGGTCGGAGGGGACAACCGGGCGTCGATGCTCGGCGCCCTGACCGGCCTCGCCTGGCTCATGTTTTCCCGGGCGCGGCGGCTGGTCGCGGTGCAGGCGGCCGTGCTGGCGGCGGCGCTTTTCGTCTTGTCCGCGGCCGCATTGCTCACGGAGCAGCGCTGGGCCCGGCAGAAATTCGAGGGATTGATGGAGCGCGTCGGCTCGCTGGTGGATTTCACCGGGCAGCGGGTTTATTCCCACGACGAGAGTGGCGCTAAGGGCGACAACAACCGCTTCCGGACCGTGTGGTGGCGGACCGTCGCGGCCGACACCCTCGAGCAGAATCCGCTGTTCGGCCTGGGCTTCGGGCACGACCTGGCGGCGAGTTTCCTCCGGGAGTATAATCCGGACATGGCGGAGGATTTCACGGCGCGCAGCCCGCACAGCATCGTGGTCAGCGCGTTCGGCCGGATGGGTGCGGTCGGCCTGGCGTGCCTGCTCGTGCTGTTTGTCGTCCTGGCCGTGCGGACCTGGCGGGTGTTTCGCGATCCGGGAGCCGAGGAGGCCCGGCTGGGGCTCTGGGCGGCGGCCTGGGTGATCCTGGTCAGCGCGTGTTTCGGAGTCGTGCTCGAAGGCCCGATGGGAGCGGTGGTTTTCTGGAGCCTGCTCGGCCTGGCGTGTGCGCGCTCCGCCGCCCCGCCCGTGCCGGGGACGACGCGGGATTCGCGCGAAATCGCGTCATTCACGGGTGCGGCCTTGCAGCCTGCGGGAACCGGGGATGAAGTGACGCTTTCGCCGTCCCGCCCGACGTGAATCGCGCCGCACCCGCCCAGCTTCTCGGAGCCCTGTTCAAGCCCACGACCCGTTCGAACTGGGACCTGCTGACCCCGTTCGCCCTGCTCGGCCTGGGCATCGTGGGCGTGGCCTTCATCTACTCCGCGCAGTATTCGGTGGCGGATGGCGCGACGGTCACGGGCTGGCGGTTCCTGCTGCGGCAGGAGTGGTGCAAGCAGCTCCTGTTTCTCGCCCTGGGTACCGGCATTTATGTCGGCGTCTCGCTGATCGACTACCGTTTCTGGCTGAGCGTGGCGCACTGGTTCTACCTGGCCTGCCTGGTGCCGCTCCTGATCGTCCTCATCCCCGGCGTGTCGGGCGAAGCCGCCTCCCGCTGGGGGGCGCAGCGCTGGATCCCGCTCGGCCCCTTTTCGTACCAACCCTCGGAAACCGCCAAGATCGCGGTGCTCCTGATCACCGCGACGATCCTGGTGCATTCGAAAATCGGCACCGTCAGGCAATCCCTGGGTACCCTCGGGAAATTGGCCCTTGCGGTGGGTGCGCCCATGTTTCTTATCCTGCTCCAGCCGGACTTGAAGTCGGCCATTGTCCTGCCCCCGATGGTGTTCTCCATGCTCTACGTCTCGAAGCTCTCGCCGCGATTTTTCGTGGGGGCGCTCGGGGCATTCATGGTGCTCCTGAGCCTGGTGGTGTGGGACAGCGTGCGCTACGTAACCTTCATGGAGGCGCACGGTTACTCCTACGGGCGCGACAACGGGAAGTTCGAGCGCGACGGCAATCCGATCATCCCGTTCCACGATTATCAGCGCAACCGCATCCTGGCGTTCGTGGCGCCGGAAAAGGTCGATCCCAAGGGGATCGGCGTGACCTACAACCTGCAGCAATCGCTCATTTCGGTGGGCAGCGGCGGTCTGGTGGGCAAAGGCTGGACGGAAGGCACGCAGGCACAGCTCGGTTACCTGCCCCGTTCGGTCGCGCACAACGATTTCATCTTCTCGGTCATCGCCGAGGAAAAAGGTTTTCTGGGAAGCCTCACGGTCCTGAGCCTGTTTGCAGTGGTCTTGTTCAACGGCATACGCATCGCCGGTTCCGCCCGGGACCGGTTCGGCACCCTGCTCGCCATCGGCGTCACGGTGCTCTTCACGGTGCATGTGTTCGTGAACATTGCCATGACCATCGGGCTGGTGCCCATCACGGGCATACCGCTTCCCTTCATCAGCTACGGTGGCTCCTTCGTGCTTAGTTGCTGCATGCTGCAAGGACTGGTCCAGAGCGTCTGGCGTTTCAGGAAGGATTTCACATGAAATCCCCGGCGTCATTGACCGCCCTGCCAGGATTTCCTGCGCCGCAACCGTCGCACCCAGGTGCCGCCGTCACCCAAAGACACGACACCCACCATGAGCGATCAGCCACAATCGCGCGCCCCCTCCGATATCCCGCCGGACGCCGCCACGAAATATGACGAGGAACTCGTCAATCCGCCCCCGCAGAAGGAAGTCGAGCCCGTCAACGCCGCCGAGCTGAAAGCCGGCGCCGCCGAACGGTCGAAGCAGCGCCCCCTGCTGCAGAAGATCCTTGCGGTATTCCAGAAGGAGAAGACCACGTACCGCGAACTCATCATCAACTCCGAGCCGCTCGAGAAACGCGTGGCTCTGCTGGTCGACGGCCGCCTCGAGAAGTTCGAGATCGAGCGCGATTCCGACAACCGGATGGTGGGCGGCATCTACAAGGGCCGGATCAAGAACCTCGACCCCGGCCTCAAGGCCGCGTTTGTCGACATCGGGTACACCAAGAACGCGTTTCTGCACTACTGGGACATGCTGCCCGCCGCGGCCGACTCGTCGGTCGAAGTCGTGCGCGTGAACAAGAAGAAGAGCGCCCCCGACCGTCCCGCCGAGCCCACGGTCAAGGACATCCCGCAACTCTACCCGCCGGGCAGCGAGATCGTCATCCAGGTCACCAAGGGCCCGATCGGCACCAAGGGCCCGCGCACGACCACCAACCTCTCGATTCCCGGCCGCTACCTGATCCTGACGCCGTTCAGCGACGGCTGCGGCATCTCGCGAAAGATCGAGGACCCGCACGAGCGGAAGCGCCTCAAGACGCTGATCAACGAACTCACCCTGCCGGAGGGCGTCGGCGTCATCGTCCGCACCGCCGGCGAAGGCAAGAAGGCCCGGTACTTCGTCCGCGACCTACACATCCTGCTCAAGACGTGGGAGGACATCCAGGCGAAGATGAAGAGCGACCGCGCCCCGGCGTGCCTCTACATGGAGCCCGACCTCGTCGAGCGCACCGTGCGCGACTTCCTCACCGAGGAAGTCGACCGCGTGCTGATCGACAACCGCGACGACTTCGAGCGCACGCAAAAGCTTGTCGCCCTGATCTCGAAGCGCAGCGCCAGCAAGATCGCCTTCTACAAGGACAGCATCCCGATCTTCGAGCGTTTCAACATCGAGCGGCAGATCGAGCAGACCGGCCAGCGCAAGGTCCCGCTGCCGAGCGGAGGCGAGATCATCATCGACGAGACCGAGGCGCTCATCGCGATCGACGTGAACACCGGTTCGCACAAGAACCGCGGCGGCGACGAGAAGAACGTCATCTACGCCGTCAACCTCGAGGCCGCGGCGGAAATCGCCCGCCAGATCCGGCTCCGCAACCTCGGCGGCCTGATCATCATGGACTTCATCGACATGAAGGAGCGCCGCCACCGCAACGCCATCTACGAGAAGATGGTCGAGCTGATGGCCTCCGACAAGGCGAAGAACCACATCCTGCCCATCTCGCAGCTCGGCATCATGCAGATGACGCGGCAGCGCCAGCAGGAGTCGCTCTCGAGCAATCTCTACACCGACTGTCCGTACTGCCGCGGCCGCGGGATCGTGAAATCCGCGACGACGATGTCGGTCGAACTGCAGCGCAAGCTCTCGTCCGTGGTCCGCCGGTTACAACTGCGCAACGACGGCAAGGAGTACTCGTTACGCGTGCTCGTGCACCCGAGCATCCTCGAGCGCCTGCGCAGCGAGGACGCCGACCTGCTCGTGCGGATGGAGAAGCTCTTCGGCGTGAAACTGGCCTTCCGGGCCGACCTCAACTACCACGTCGAGAATTTCAAGATCATCAACGCGCTCACGGGCGAGGAGTATCGGTAAGGTTTCTCGCGCTGAGACGCGAACCCGCCGGACTTCGGCCTGGTCCGCGCCTCCGTCGCACGCGCTGCGACCCCGGTGCAGCTGGCACCGCCTTCGTCGGCGGCCAGCTGCGCTTCGCTCGGAACCGCACCCGGAGCGGGCGACTCTGTGCACGGGAAGCCATGAAACTCTTCCGGTGCGCCCACTGCGCGAATCTCGTCTATTTTGAGAACCACCAGTGCGTGCGCTGCGGGCACGCGCTGGCGTATGTGCCGCCGCTGCGCCTCGTCACCTCGCTCGACGGGGACGGTGACGAACGCACCAGCCCGTCCGCTCCCGGCCGCCGGTTTCGCCTCTGCGCCAACTACGCGACGCACCAGACCTGCAACTGGGTGGTACCCGCGGATTCGGACGACCCGCTGTGCGAATCCTGCGAGCTGACGCGGGTCATCCCGGACCTCTCGCTTCCCGAGTGGCATGCGGCGTGGTATCGCCTCGAGGTCGCCAAACGCCGGCTCGTCTACGAACTGATGTCGCTCGGCCTGCCCGTGGCGCCGAAATCGGCTGAAAACCCCGAAGGGCTGGCATTTGAGTTCCTCGCGGCTCCCGCCGATCCGACGGCGCCTCCCGTCCTCACAGGGCACGCCGATGGGGTCATCACGATCGCCCTGGCGGAAGCCGACGACGCGGAACGGGAGCGCCGGCGACTCCAAATGCGCGAGCCCCTCCGCACCCTGCTCGGACACTTCCGACACGAGATCGGCCACTATTACTGGGATCGGCTCATCCGTGACGGAGGGAAGGTGGACGCGTTTCGCGCGGTGTTCGGGGACGAAAGCGACGACTACGCTGCCGCACTGCAGCGGCATTACGACCAGGGTGCGCCTGCGGGCTGGCCTGGCGAGTTCATCTCGGCTTACGCGAGCGTGCATCCCTGGGAGGATTGGGCGGAGACCTTTGCGCACTATCTGCACATGGTGGACGCGCTGGAAACCGCGGAGGCCAGCGGCGTGCGCATCGATTCGCCGGTCGCCGCCGGGGAGGCACCCGACGACTTCGGTGCGATGCTGCAGGCATGGCACGGGCTGACCCACGTGCTGAACAATCTCAACCGCAGCCTCGGGTTGAACGATGCCTATCCCTTTGTCCTGCCCGTCGCCGCTCTCACCAAGATGCGATTCGTCCATGAGGTGGTGCGGACGGGTGCGGAGCCCCGGCACTCCAACGCCAGCACCTCAGGCCTCACCCCTCACCCTTCGGCATCGGACGCGCGGGAAACCATCATTAATGAGGGGTGAAGCCTGAACCAACGATGCCGTGGCGGTGGAGCCGCCTGTCCCCAGGCGGCTGACGTGCGACGGACCGGTCCACAGTGGCTTGAGGACATGCCGCTCCACCGTTCGGACGACCGTCTTCAGGGCTGACTTGACGGCCAGCGGCATGACTCCGGGTGAGGTGATCGGCTTGAACCTGGGGAAGCGCGCGGAATTTCTTCCCGCTGAGACGCAGAGATCCCAATTTCTGGTGTCTCTGCATCTCTGCGCGAGACGACGTAGCCATTCACGCCGGGGGCGGACCCCGCGTCGTCACAACAATTCCAGCGGATTGCCGGTCCCACCAAACGGCAGCTCGACCCGCGCGCCACCGCGGCGGTGCGACTCGAACGTCGCCATGGTCAGCTCCACCAGGGTGCGTGCATCGTCGATGCTGCAGAGCGGCGCCCGCCGCTCGCGAATCGCGGCATGGAGGTCGCGCGCGGCCAGTTCGTGACTGCTCACGAGCCGCGCGACCTCCGGGATCGGATCAGGCACGCCCAGCCCGCCGCTGGTGATCGGCGTCCACGCGCGCGGCGATTTCACCGGTCGGAACGGGTTGCCCGCGAGAAGCTGCGCGAGCGGCGTCTCGTCCATCCGCAGGTCGATCACACCCTCGGTGCCGATGAGCTGCAGGCCGAAACCGGCGCTCGGCACGCCTGTCCCTTTGCGCGAATCGAAGAAGATCGGCACATGCGTCGCGGTATCGATGCGCGCGTGGAGTGCGTCGCCGGCTACCTTGCCGATCGCGTCGCCGCCTTCGTGCAGGTCCGCCTTCGTCGCGGGACGCCCGCCCGTGAGCAACGTACCCGCGCAAGCCATGGGCCGTCCCGTGAAACAGAGCGCGATATTAAGCACGTGCGAGCCCAGCACCCAGAGGTCGGTGCCCGGACCGCGATTGTCCTCCTTGCCGCGTCCGCGAATCTCGAGCAGCCGGCCAATCACACCCTCGCGCACGAGCCGCTGCACCACGGGCAGCGCGGGATGATAACGATTGCGGTGCGCCACCGCGACCGCGACGCCGCGCGGCGCGCAGGCGGCGATCATCGCGTCGGCCTCCCCGAGCGTGCGACACAGTGGTTTCTCCAGGTAGATGCCCTTTGCTCCGGCCTCGGCCGCGGCCTGCGTCATTGCCCCGTGCTGGTCGGCATGACGTGGCGTGACGAGGACGATGTCGGGCTTCACCTCACCGAGCATCCGGCGGTAGTCGGTGAAAAAACGCGTTCCGGCGAAACGCTTCTGCGCCTTGGCTTGCCCGTCGCGGCCGGCGTCCGCGACCGCCACGATCTCGGCCTCCGCCGATTTCCGCCAGGGCGTCTCGAGCCCGTGTCCGAAGTCGCCACGGCCCGTGTGGCCGATCACCGCCACGCGCCACTTCGGCGGCGGCTCGCCGGCTCGCACCGCGCCGGTGAGCACCAGGGCGCCGGTTCCAGCCGCCAGTTTGAGAAACGACCGACGGGAGGAGGGCCATGTCCGGGGCGCGACGGGGTTCACGAAACCACGACAAAACTCGCGCGCGTCAGTTCTGCGAGCAGAACGCGCGATGACGCCCTCGGGTTCTCTTGTTCGATCCAGTCTCGCGCGGAGACGCAGAGGCGCTGAGCCCCAGGAAATCGATCGAACACCTCAGGCCTCACCTCCCACCTCCTAGGCACCGTAACGAGCGAGGCGGTCGAAAAGGGTGAAGGGTGAGGCGCGAGATGTTCTGGTCGCCCTGGCTGCCCGATGGCGGGAACCGGTTACGGCACCTCGTAGACCTCGACCAAGCCGATGCCGGAGCCGCCGACGCCGCTGACCTGCACGCTGTAGTTCCCGGCGGAGAGCGTGACGAGGAGCGCGGCGTCCTTGGAAGCGGAGGGAAGGGCAAACGCCCCGACCTGCGCGAAGGCCCCGCTCAATTCGTTCGTCCCGCCCCAGTCGTTGTTTTCGCCCATCTTGCTGGCCCCGGCAAACAGCGCGAGCTGCGGATCGGCGACGGCGCCGTCGACGCCGAACGCCGCCAGCCCCGGGCCGACCGCGCGGATGAGCAGCTTCACGGGCGTGGCGCCGCCCACGACAAACCCCGCCGTGAGCCCGGTGCCGAGCTGCTTGAGCACGGAGACGTTCACCAGGCGCGGTGTCGTCGCGGTGAACGCCGCGGCGGGCGTCGCGTCGTAGAGTTCCGCGATGACCGCGCCCGCGCCGGTGCCGGAGACTTTGACGGAGTTGTCGCGGGAGGTGATCGTGGCGGTCGCGGCGGCATCGCGGGAGGTGGCACTCGCATACGCGAAGGCGCCGACGGCGGTCATCGCGTTGGCGAGTGCGGGCACGCCGCCCCAGTCGTTGTTTTCGCCGGTCTTGGCGGCGCCGGCGAAGAGCTCGAGCTTCGGGTCGGCGAGCGCGCCGGACACCCCGAGCGCGCCCAACGACGGGCCGGCCGCGCGCACGAGCAGGGGCTTGGCGCCGACGGTGCCCGTACCTCCGACGACATAGCCCATGGTGAACGCATCGTTGGCATCGGCGAGACCGGTGAGAATGGAGAGGTTCACCAGGCGCCCGGAGCTGCTGACCGGGCCAACCGAGAGCGTGGCGGGCTCACTGGTCGTGGGGCCTGCGGCGTTGGTGACCACCAACTGATAGTTGCCCGCGCTCGCGGCGGTGACGTTGGCGAGGCTGAGCGTCGCGCCAGTCGCACCGGGGATCGCCACTCCGTCCTTCATCCACTGGTAGGTGGGCGAGGTCACGCTGGTGACGGGCGGGGCGAGGATGACGCTGGTGCCGGTGCCGACATTCCGGGAGGCGAGAGAGCCAATTTCCGGACGAGCGGTGGCGAACAGATTGCCGGCGGGAGGATTGAGCGTGCTCAGGATGGGATTGAGGGCGGCCTGGACGTCTCGCTCCATGCTGCCGGGATCAGCCGTCGCCGTGTTGAAGAGGAGCATATAAGTCACGCCGTTGCGTTGCCTCACCATGAAAGACTTGGCGCCGGGCAGGGAACCTTCGTGGGTCCACGAGGCGTTGGTGCCGAGACCGTTCGTGAAGTTGAACACCTCGATGCCACTGGCATAGTGCTGACCGGAAGGGTAGGCGGTGATGACGTTCGCAGGCGGCGGAGTCGTCCATTGGACGAGTGAGGCCGGCGTGAGGATTTCCGCGGGACCCCGGTTGCTCCCGTCAAGGGCACAGAGCATCCGGACGTAATCCACGGCCGAGGAGGTCCACCCGCCGCTGCCGAGGCGCACCTCCAGCGACAAGCCGCCGTAAGGATAGGGCACGAGTGCCGCGGTCGGTGGGAACACCGAACGCACGAGCGGGGCACCGGGGTAGTCGTAGTAACGCACCTCCCCCGGGTGCCGATCGGCCAGCAACGAGCGACCGGGGAGCAGGCGCGTGACGCCGGCCTTGGCGAGAATGGCCGAGCGCGTGAAATCGGCGTAGGTCTGGCCGCTGGCCTTGGCGATGACGGCCTCCAGCACGCCGTAGCCGAAGTTGCTGTAGGCCTGCCTCGTGCCCGGATCGTAATCGAGGCGCTGCCCGATGACGTAGCGAATGGTGGCGGTCAGGTCGCCAGGAGAGGCCAGCCCGGAAGCGGCGGCGATCGCCGCGGTTTGCGCCATGTAGTCGGGGCTGATCGTCCGGTCCCAGCCGCCGGTATGCTGGAGCAGGTGCTGGACGGTGATATTCTGCACCCGAGGGTCGACGTTGGTCGCGCTCGGGAAGGCGGTGAGCCCGAGATAGGGAAACACCTTGAGGTCGAGGGTCAGCCTGCCCTGTTCGAGCAGGACCAGGGTGGCCAGGGCGGTGAGCGGCTTGGACGTGCTGGCGATGCGAAAGAGCGAATCGGGCTGCACCGGAGTGCCCGCCTCCCGGTCGGCGAGACCATAGCCACGCGCGAGCATGAGCCGCCCGTTGAAGGACACCGCGAGCTGGGCTCCCGGGCTGCTGAAACGCGCCATCAGGCCCAGCACCGCAGGGTCGAAGCGCTCCATGCCGGGCAGCGCGGGCCCGGTGATGGTGGGAGTTTGCGCGGGAAGCGGGGCAAGGCCGATCAGCAGCGCGAGTCCGGCCGGGCGTAGGAAGGAATTCATGGCAGCGAAAAGGTGCGGGCGCGAGCCGACGAAGGGCAGGCGCGTCCGAGCTTTCTTCCCGATGCGCGGGCCCGGGTTTCAGGAAATCTCGCCGTTGCCGGCGCCTTGCGGAAACGGCGCGCGGAGCGGGCGCACACGGCGGCGACATCCCGTACAGGCCAGGCGGGATTTGGGCTCGCATCACCTCGCGGTGGAAAAATATCCCTGGGGCGTGCAGTTTCCGACCACGCGCTGGGATGAACTCGCGATGGCATCGCTTCATGGCGACGCGGAGTCGCGCCGCGCGCTCGACGAATTCTGCCGTCGTTACTGGGGGCCGGTGAACAAGTTCATCCGGCGCCAGGGCCATTCCGAAACCGAGGCGGCCGATCTCACGCAGGAGTTCTTCCTGAACTTCCTCGAGGCGCGCTCGTGGCGCCGCGCGGATCCGCAGCAGGGCAAGTTCCGCACGTTCCTGCTCGGCGCGCTGGTGCACCGCCTTGCCAAGGCCCGTGCGCACCGCGACCGGCTGAAGCGCGGCGGAGGCACCGAGATCGTCGGCTTCGAGGAGTCGGCCGGCCCGCGCGACGGGGAGGCGGGCATGCCCACCGTGGCACCCGCGGAAGCGGAGCACTTCGATCGGGAATGGGCGCTCGAGATTCTGGGTTCGGCGCTCACCGAGGTGCGTGCCGACTACGCGGCGCGGGACAAGCTGCGGCTCTATGAGGCGCTGAAATGCTACCTTGGCACGCAGCCGACCGCTCCGGCGTATGAATCGGTGGCGGCAGAGCTGGGCCTCGCGCTTGCGGCCTTGAAAACGGAGGTCTTCCGCATGCGCCAGGCGTTTCGCACCGCCCTGCACCGCGAGATCGGCCGCACGGTGAACGATCCGAGGCAGGTGCAGGACGAGCTGCGCTACCTGCGCAACGTGATGGCCAGCCAGCTGCCGGGCATGCGCGGATCGGACGAAACCTGAAGTGCTGAAACGGGAAGAACTCCTGCGCGGAGGGTTCCGGCCAACGCCGCGCCGACCGCAAATGCCCGCCATGCCGCGCGAGAACTCTTTCCCCGCCTGCACCCAATGCGGCTGCACCGTGAGCACGGCCGAGACCGAATTCCTCTGCCCGGTCTGCCTCTTCGACGGCCTGGACCTGCCCGAGGAATCCGACGCGGCCGCGGCGCTGACTCCAACCCCCGAACGTCCGCGTTCGCTCCTGCCCATCCAGGGTCACACCGTGGTGGCCGAGCTTGCGCGGGGCGGGATGGGCGTGGTCTATCGCGCGCGCCAGTGGGAGCCGGAACGCGAGGTCGCGCTCAAGATGCTGCTCCCGTTCTCCGCCGCGTCGGCCGACATGCGCGCGCGCTTCCAGCGCGAGGCGCAGGCGCTCAGCGCGCTCGAGCACCCTGCCATCCTGCCGATCTACGGCATGGGCGAGCACGACGGGCTGCCCTGGTTCACGATGAAGCTCGCGACCGGCGGCAACCTCGCCGAGCGCGTGTCGGCTCTGCGCGGCCGGTGGCGCGAGATCGCCGCGCTCGTGGGAACCCTGGCCGACGCCGTGCAGTTCGCGCACGACCGCGGCGTGCTGCACCGCGACCTCAAACCGGGCAACATTCTCTTCGATGAGGCGGGCCAGCCGTACGTCGCGGACTTCGGGCTGGCGAAACTGATCCACGAGGATGCCGCGCACACGCAGACCGCACTGGCGCTCGGCACACCCACCTACCTCGCACCCGAAGTCGCCGCGAGCTCGGCGCACCGCGGCACGGTGGCAAGCGATGTCTACAGCCTCGGCGCGGTGCTCTTCGAGCTGCTGGCCGGACACCCGCCGTTCCAGGCGGACGGCCTGCCCGCGCTGCTCGCGCGCATCGTGTCGGAGGAGGCGCGGTTTCCCGACGCGGTGGCGGCCGCCGCGATCCCGCGCGATCTCCGCGTGATCGCGCTCCGCTGCCTCGCAAAGAATCCCGCGCACCGGTACGCCAGCGCGCGGGAGCTGGCGGAGGAGCTGCGCCGCTATCTGGGAGGCGAGCCGATCCTGGCCCGGCCCGTGGGCGCGGGGGAAAGACTGTGGCGCTGGTCGCGCCGCCAGCCGGCGTTGGCGACGGCCCTGGCCGCCTGTGTCGTGATCGCCATCGCCGGCGCCGCGGGCGTCTGGCGCCAGCTAAGGCAGACCGAAGCCGCGCGGGCCGTTGCGGTCCAGAAGACCGAAGCGGAGCAAGCGCAGCGAGTCCGGGCGGAGACGGCCCAGCGCCAGGCGGAGCAGAGCGAGCGGGTGATGCGGCAGAATCTCTATGCCGCCGACATGCTCGCGGTGCAGCGGGCGCTCGCCGAGCACGACCTCGGCACCGCGCGGCTGTTGCTCGAAACCCATCGGCCGCCCGCCGGCCAGCCGGACCTGCGCGGCTTCGAGTGGCGGTATTTCTGGGGGCGGGCCCAGCCGGGAAACTTCCTGACGCTTGCGCACGAAGGCCACGAGGTGAGCGCACTCGCGTTTTCCCCCGACGGTGCGTCGCTGGCGTATGCGAGCCGGCAGGTCATGGTGCATGACACGGCGACGTTCCAGCTCCAGGCGCGCATCCCCATGCCCAGCACCCAGTCGTTCGCGTTCGTGCCCGGGATGAAGCACGTGATGTTCCTGGGCAATCGCGAGCACGATGTGCATATCTGGGCGGCGAACGCCCCCAACCCGTTCCAGATCGTCAGGCCGCGAGTGGGACGCTGGCCCAACGTCGCGATCCGGCCGGCGGTCGGCCCGCTCGTGCTCGCGGTCGGAACTCACCCCAACTTCACCACGAACACCGAGGGCCGGACGGTGATCTTCACCATCAATCACCCGCGCGAACTCACCACGGGCGGACGGCGGCAGGTCCTGCCGGACGCGGGCGGCGTGGTCGCGTTTTCGCCGGATGGCCGGCTGCTCGCGACCGGATCGTGGCAGGGCAAGATCACGCTCTGGGAGCCGCTGACCGGCGCGGCGGTGAAGACGCTGGGCAACGCCCGCCGCGTCATCAGTCTTCGGTTTTCGCCGGACGGGCGGACCTTGGTCGCGTGCAGCCACGACGACAGCGCATGGCTGTTCGACGTCGAGAGCGGCACGCAACGCCCCGTCGCTCGCGCGCACGCCGGCCGGGTGGTCGACGCCGAGATTTCTCCGGATGGCCGGACCCTCGCCACCGGCGCAACCGATCAGACGGTGCGGCTCTGGGACATGGCGACCGGGCGGGAAACCGCCCGCTTTGCCGGCCATAGCTACACGGTGTCGCGCGTCGCGTGGTCTCCGGACGGGAACGTCCTCGCGAGCGGCGGGCAGGACGGCACCGTGCGACTCTGGCGGGTGGACGGCACCGCCGCCGCGGAGGAGGAGCCGATTCCAGGACACAGTTCCCGGCGCATGTTTGCACCTGACGGTCGGCGATGGGTGGTGAGCCATCCCGACGGCAAGACCGCGCTGCACGGCTACCCCAACCTCGAGCGAATCGCGGGCCCGAACGAGCTGGGTCGACCGGTGGGATTTGGCCGCAGGGAGGGCGAAAGCGCTTTCTTCACTCTGCGGACGAAGCGGGATAACGACTCCGAACTCGCCCGCTGGGCGTCGACCGACTTGCGCGCGCTCGGCGCCACGCCGTTGGCCGGAGCGGAGATGCCGCTGCTGTCACCGGTCCTTTCCGCGGATGGCGGCAGATTCGCCGCGGGCCTGGGCCGGGGAGAAATCGGCCTTTGGGATCTTTCATCGCCCCAGCACGCCCTGCAGCGCTTGCAGCTGCCGGTCCCTCAGGCCAGCACGACTCTGGCATTGGAGTTCTCGCCCGACGGCCGCCGGCTCGCCGCAAGCTTCATGGACTCGACCAGCGTTTACCTCTGGGAAATCGCCGGCACGCCGGGCTACCGCGAGCTGACCGGACACAAAGGCTTCGTGACGCACCTGCTTTTCACCGCGGACGGCCAGACTTTGGCGAGCGCTGATGGCGATAAGGTGATCAAGCTCTGGTCCGTCGCCGACGGAAAGGAAACGGGTTCGCTTCTGGGCCATCGGTTAGGCGTGCTCGGCCTCGATATTTCTTCGGATGGGAGAACGGTGGCGTCGGTCTCCGGCGATCAAACGCTCCGGCTGTGGAATCTCGCGACCCGCCGCGAAGTGGCCCGCTTCGAACTACCGGTCCCGGCCCATACGGTCGCGTTTGCGCCCGATGGCACCGGCCTGCTCTACGAGCGGCGCGACTCTGACTCGCCGCGGATACTCATCCACCGGGCCCCCGGTCTGCGCGCAACGGATACCGGCCCGTCGCCAAGCCCGGGCGCGCCGTAGTGCGTCGGAGAACCATCGAGCCTGAGGTGTTATCCTTCTTTCTGCGAGCAGAACGCGAGATGACGCCCTCGGCTTCTCTTGTTCGATCAAGTCTCGCGCGAAGACGCAGAGGCGCTGAGAGCCAGAAAAACCAGTCCTTCTCCGCGCCTCCGCTGCTCCGCGCGAGCCATCTGTCAGGGCAGCGCCTTGCCGAAGAAGTCCTGGTACGCGGAGTCGATCTGGAATCCCTCGACCCCGATCCGCCGCAGTGCCTCCACGTCGCGTTTCGCCTGCGCCCGCTCCGAATCGTTCTCGTACCGGAACAGGTTGATGGCTGGAAACACGAGGGCACCGGCGCGCTGCAACTTCGGGATCATCTCCGGCGGCAGCCACGCGGGAATTCCGAACCAGTGGCGGCCCGCCAGCGCCAGAGTCTCCCCGGCCTTGGTCCGCTCCAGTTCCTCGGGGCTCACGGGCACCAGCGCGACGTCGCCCAGCTCCGCCCGCACCAGCGGATGGCCGGAGATCGCCACGGTGGATTTTTCGAGCCCGTGCTTTCGCACGAGGGTCGCGACCTTTCGCAGCAACTCGACCTGCGGCGAATCCTTCAGGTCGAGCATCACGCCGAGATGGAGCTGGCGGCAGAGCAGGAGCGCCTGCTCGAGACCGGCGACCGGCTCGCCGTTCCGGCGGAAACGCAACGCGCGCACCTCCGCTTCGGTGAGCGCGCTGACGGGGCCGTCGTGTCCGGTGGCTGCGCGCAGGTTTGCATCATGGAACAGCATGGGCGCGCCGTCCTTCGTCGCGCGCACGTCGAGTTCGACCATGTCGTAGCCGTGGCGCGCCGCCTCGCGGATCGCCGCCAGCGACGCTTCGGGAACCCGGCTCGACACGACGCCGCCGCGATGGGCGATCAGCAACGGACGCCGGGCGCGGACTTTCGCCGCGTCGCGCACGTCGATGAGTTCCTTGTCGCTGCTGTACACCGGCGCGGCCGCGGCGGCGCGGCGGCGCGACTCCATCGGTGCGAGCGGGTCGGCCGGCACGGGCCGGCCGTCGATCAGCCGCGCCACGTCGCGCAGCGCGATCACCTGAAAGCCCTCGCGATGCAGCCAGCCCATGTACTCCTCGAAGCGCTCGCGCGGCGTGTTCACCCACGGATGCTCGCCATCCGGCACCCCGTGAAACTGGAGCACGGGAATCCTTCCCGGGCCGCCGCGCGCGACCGCCCGCTGCAGGTCCGAGAGAGTCCAATCCGGCCGGGCGTCGCCCGTCGTGGGAATCAGGAGGGGATGATCGACTCCGGGCTCGAATGCGACTCCACCGCCGAGCGCATAGGGCCCCTCCCGCTCGCCGCCGCGGCGGGCGAACCGGATCCCGGCCTGCGCGAGGACGGGCAGCGCTGCCGGGTGGAAGCGATTCCCCGGCCAGGCGAAACTCACGGGCACCGGGATCCCATGGGCACGACACTGCGCGGCGATCGCCTCGAGTTGTTCGGCGAGTCGCGGCAAGGTGCGCTCGGTGATGCCCAGGTGATCGCGCGTGTGGTTCCCGATCTCGAAACCGTCCCGGTGCAGCTCCGCGATCTGCTCCCAGGTCATGTAGTCCCGCTTGTTGGTCCGGAACGTGAATCCCTCGGTGATGAAGAAGGTGGCCCCAAAGCCGTAGCGCTTCAGCAGCGGCGCCGCGACGGCGTGGTGCGAGGCGGAGGAGTCGTCGAACGTCAGCACGACGAGTCTGGGCGGAGGCGATTCGGCCGCGCGCGCGGAAGCCAGCAGCGACGAAACGGCAATCAGGCAAGCGACGGGACGCGCGAACGAGGACTTCATCTCGCGGAGAAAAAGCGGGGCGGTCGCGCGGCGCGAGCCTGCGTATCCCGTCACCGCGCCTGCCTGGCCCGCGGTGCCAGCCAGGCGCAGGGGATGTCCACGCCGACGCCAGATAGCAGGAACAGGGGGTAAGCCAGAATGGGCTGAATTCCTTCAGCCAGGTCCTCTACTGAGGTCTGAGCCAACTCATGCTGTTGGCCTTCAAATAAGCCGTGAAGACGGCTGCACCAAAAGAGGGAGCGGCTTGTCCTCGAGCCGCTGCGCACCGGTCCTTCGCACGTCAGCCGCCTGGGGACAGGCGGCTCCACCGCAACGGCATCGGTCCGGCTCAGTTCTCACCTTTCGCCTTCAGGCACCGGACTGGGGGCGACGGTTGCTAACGGTCACGAGGTGAGGCCTGAAGGGTTCACTTTCTTCCCGGTCACTTCCTCCGGAACAACTCGCTCTGCACGAGCGCGTGGACGAGCGAGCGCACGCCGTAGTCCCTTTCCTTCACGCCAGCCACGATCGCGTCCACCGCCGCCCGGTCGCTGAAACGCACCGGCGCGCCCGTCGCGTAGATGGCGAGTTGCCGGGCCAGGTTCGTCGCCACCTGCACGTCGCTCTCCTTCAGGAGCCGCTTGAGCTCCCGGATCTCGGCGAAGGGGCGTCCGTCGGGGAGTTCGCCCGCAGCGTCCACCGGCAACCCCAGGTGGTACTCGAACGGCTGCCCGTTCTTGCCGAGACCTTTCACCGCCGGCTTGTCCGGGTCGATCGCGCGGTACTGCTCGCGCCAGCCGCCCATGACGTCGAAACTTTCCAGCGCGAAACCGGGCGGGTCCATCTTGCGATGACAGGACGCACAGCTCGGATCAGCGCGGTGCTTGGCGAGCTGCTGCCGGATCGTTACCGCGCCCCGGATGTCCGGCTCCACCGCGGCTACCGGCGGCGGGGGCGGAATCTCGATGCCGAGGATCCGCTCCACGATCCATTTACCGCGCAACACGGGCGAGGTCGTCGTGCCATTCGCCGTCACTTTGAGCACGCTGGCCTGCGTCAGGAGCCCGCCGCGCACGTTGTCCGGCGGCAGCGTGACCCGCCGCATCGCGCTGCCGAGCACCCCCGGCACGCCGTAGTGCAGCGCGAGCCGCTCGTTCAGGAACGTGAAATCGGAATCGATCAGGTTTCGCGCCGGCAGATCCCGCTGGAGGAGGTCGGAAAAGAAGTGCCGCGTCTCCAGCACCGCCGCCTCCACCAGCGCGTCGTCGAGATAGTAGTCGTTGTAGAGCGTGGTCGACGGCGTGGAGTCCTCGACCTTCCGCAGGTCGACCCAGTAATCGAGAAAAGCCTCCACGAATCGCGCTGATTTCGGATCGGCCAGCATCCGCTCCGTCTCCGCGCGCAGCGCAGAGGACTGCCGCAGCTCGCCGCGCGCCGCCCGCGCCCGCAGCGCCGGGTCCGGTTCCGAGTTCCAGAGGAACAACGCCAGCCGCGTGGCCAGCGCGTGATCGTCGAGCGGGCCCGGCTGCTCGTCGACAAACACGAAGCCCGGCGACGCCAGCACCGCCGTGTACATCGCGGTCATCGCCTCGGTAAAGCTCAGCCCGGCCCGCGATCGCTCGTCGAAAAGAGCCAGGAACCGCTGCACGTCGCCCTCGACCACCGGTCGGCGGTACGCGCGCGCCATGAACCCGCGCAGGAGCCGCTCCCCGTCCGCCCGCGGCTGCGTCGACACCACCTCCACGGGCACGTCCTCCATCGGCACCACGTTCCGGCCCGCGTTGCGCCCGCCCTCGCGGCGGTCGCCGTTCGCGATCACGGCGATCGTCACGCCCCGCGCTTTCGCCCCTCCGTCCGTGGCCTTGATTTCCCGCAGCGGCAGGTCGCCGAACAGCAGGCGGTAGCCCGCGAGCGTCGCCTCGTCGTAGAGGGGGCCCTCCACTTCCATCCAGCGGAACGCCACCCCGGGCGCGCCCTCGGGCGTCATCAGCGGATTGCGGAAATTATTCGGCCGCGACCGGTACAGCCGCGAGGCGTCCGGCACCAGCGTCTCGTTCGCGAGCAGCCAGATCTCACCGAGATCGTACACCGCGGGTTCCGGCGTGAGGTCGAACGCCCCGACCCGCCGGTTCATCACGCCGTTGCGCGTGTACACCGTCACCGGCTCGTGACGCCGGCCGGGCTGCACGCGGTCATAGTCGCCGACGTTGGGATTCGGCGGACGCGGCGTGCCCTTCCGGTCGCCTTCCCCGTTGAAACGCATCTGGATTCCCCCGGGCGGCAGCCAGAGCGTATAGCCGCTGAACTTGATGCGGTAGCGACCGGCGACCGGCGCGCGGAAGCCGTCCCACCGATAGGTGAAGCCGGTCACGTAGTTGCTCGAGACCCAGCCGACGGCTTCCGTTTCGCGCAGGTCCGGGTTGGCGGCGCCGACCGTCAGTGGCTCCCTCAGCCAGCGTACGTCGGGCTGCGGTGTATTCAGCCCGATCACCGGAAATGTCATCCGGTCCGGGGACGAGTTGAAGATGCTGCCGGTGAACTTGCTCGTGAGGGTGCGCTGGTCGCGCGCGTAATGCCGCACGGTCGTCGTCGGCGGCTGCACGAACTTGGCGCTCAGCACCTGCCGGATGGCGTAGTCCGCGGCCGCCATGTAGCGCGCCATGTGCACGTGCGAGACGTCCAGCGCGTTGCCCAGCTTGTTGAACCGGTGGGCCTCTCCGTCCTCGGGAAACTGCCCCCGCACCTGGAGCCAGGGCGCCGCCAGCAGGTCGCGCAGGGCATGTTCGTATTCGTAGCCGTTGAGCCGCCGCCGCAGCGCCCGCCCTTCCTCCGCTTCGGTCGCGCGCTCGTGCGCGACGATCCGGCCGCCCAGGGCCTCGAGCAGCGCCTTCCGCTCCGCCGGCTCGGGCTGCTTCTTCTCCTGCGGCGGCATCTCGTGCGCCTCGAGCCGGTCGTGCACCCGGACCCACTGGCGGAGGTTCTCCGCATCGGCGGGCTTGAACGCGAGCGACGCAAGATCGAGCCCGGCCTCGCGGTCGACGTCGTTGTGGCAGCCGGCGCAGTGTTTTTCGATGAATGCCGTCACCCGTGGACCGGGGCTCGCCGCGGCCAAGCTCGCCCACAGCGCTGCGCCGGCCACGATAAGCCGTGACCCCGCGCGCCAGGACCCAGCTGGGCATGTGGACCGGTGCGGTCGCGCCGACATGGACGCCGTGCCTTCCCTCCCCTCGCTCGCACTCGCAGCCACGCGTTTCGTCACCCGCGCGCGCCACCCGGCCGTCCGGCTTCCCGCGTTGGGCGTGACCCGTTCGTGCTGCCCGCTCATGCCAGTTCCAGCCCCTTCATCGTCCCCGTCGACGACGCGAAGCGCTCCGACTCAATTCCCATCCGCTGCAGCATCGAGACGAAGAGGTTCGGCAGCGGGTAATTCTGCGTCCGCGAAAACGCGAGATGCTGGCCATGCCTGAAGCCGCCGCCGGCGAGGATCATCGGCATGTTGAAGCATGTGTGCTGGTTGGCGTCGCCGAAGTTCGATCCGTACAGCACCATCGTCCGATCCAGCAGCGGCTCGCCCTCCTCCTGCACCGCCTTCAGGTCGGTCATCAGCTGCGCGAGCAGCTTCATGTGCATCTCGTCGATCGTCTTCAGCTGCGAGCGCTTTGCCTCCGACTTTCCGTGGTGCGACAGGTTGTGATAACCGTCCGAGATCTTCACGTCGGGTATCTCCAGCGCCGGCGTCGACACCCCGTAGAGCATCAGCGTGATGGCCCGGGTCGAATCCGTCTCGAACGCCAGCCGGGCCAGATCGTACATCACCTTGATCTTGTCCATGTACGCGGCCGGCGACTCGGGATCGACCGGCAGCCGCGCGCGCACCACCGGCTTCGGTTTCCGCTCCCACCCTGCCGAAGCCTGCAGCCGGTGCTCGAGGTCACGCACGCTCGTGAAATACTGGTCGAGCCGGTCGCGGTCCCGCGCGGTCAACCCGCGCTGCAGGTCCTTCGCCTGGCCCGCCACGGTGTCGAGGATGCTGCGGCCCGTATCCAGTTTCCGGACCTGCTCCTCGATCTGCTCCGGCGTGCCCTGCAGGAACAGCTGCTTGAACACCTCCGCCGCCTTGTCCTCCGGCGGGATCGCCACGCCGGTGCCGGTCCAGGAGAGCGAGCGGACGCGCGTGTTGACGCCCAGCGTCAGCGAGGGAAACCGCGTCAGCGTCCCGATCCGTTCCGCGATGTGCTGGTCGAGCGAGATCGTGTTGCGGAAGGAGCTGCTGCCCGGGTGCGGTGCCGCCGTGAGGAAACAGATGTCGGCCGGGTGACCGCCGTCGACGTTGGGATGCGAGACCCCGCTGAAGACCGAAAAATCATTCCGGTGCGCCGCCAGGTGCTGCAGGTACGGAGACAGTTCGTATCCCCGCCCGGCGGTCTGGGGAAAAAACTGGTCCGCCAGCAGCCCGAGATCGTTGCACACCGCGAGCATTCGGCGCGGCTTCGCGCCGGGCGCGAGCGGCGACGACGCGCGGGCCGCGCGCGCGAACGGCAAGAGCATCGACTCCAGGAACGGCAGCGACAGCGCGATCCCGGAGCCGCGCAGGAACTGCCGCCGCGACAGCGCCCGCCGGGTGGCAACGAAAGGTGCGGAAAGGGGGGGGGAGATCGGCTTCATGGGGTCGGCGAGGAGAGACGTATCCGGCGAAGTTCGGGTGCAGCATAACGGCCCCGCGCCGGTGCGCGAGACTAGTTCTCGGAGCAGCGTCGCGCTCGACGGTCCGCGTCGTCGGAGCGAGGAGGCCCGGACTCGGAATCTCGGCCGTCATGACGGGCGGAAGGGGGGACCGAGCACGCAATTGATGTGGCGGTACGCCGGTTAACGCCTTTGCGTCTACGCGGTCGGCCGGGTTGTCGTGTGCTTCCCGGCCTCCCATCCGTCCCACGCTTCCCTCATGGCCAAGATTCTGATCGCCGACGATTCCACGGTCTGCCGCACCGTGCTCTCCCTGTTGCTGACCAACCAGGGGCACGAAGTGAAGCAGGCGCACGATGGCCAGGAAGCGTTCGCCCTGCTGCAGCGCGAGGTGTTCGATCTGCTCTTGCTCGATCACGACATGCCGCACGCGAGCGGCATGGAGGTGCTCCGGCGGGTGCGCGGCCAATCGGAGATACCGGTCATCATCGTGTCGGGCACGATGACGCCGCAGCTCTCGCAGGAATATGCCGCGCTCCGGGCAGGCGGAATCTATGGGAAACCGGTGAATCCCATCGTGCTTCGGGATCGAATCGCCGCGCTGTTATCGTCCGCCACGGCTGACGTGATGGCGGAGAAAACGGACCAGGAGCGGGCGTTTGCCCGGGAGATCGCGCGGGTGAAGGATTTTCCGACGACCCTGACGCTGCTGGGCAATCGCAACGCGCCCTTTGCCGCGATCATCAAGCGGATCGTGGGCGATGCCCCCGTCGAGGAGATCGTGCTGCCGAAGTCGGGCGGAGCGGAGCTGCTGGGGAACGTGCGGCCTGACCGGGTGATCGTGATTCCGGCGGCGGCGGACCTTTCGGAGGCGGCGCAATCGGCACTGGAAGACTATGTGGCGAAGCCGCGCGCCCGCGTGATCTTGTGCGTGACGTCGTCGATCGAATTGCTGGAGGACCTCGGATTCAGCCAGACGTTGCTCATGCGGTTTGGAACGCGCCTGCTGGAGATCCCGGCGGATATCTAGCTCGATCGCCGGCACCACGAAACGGCGTCTACCGCGGCGCGTCACGGGGCACCTTGCCGCTTGCGCCGGCGGCCGGTGCAGGTAGCAACGGGGCGTGCGCTTTCTACCCCTGACCGCCGCGCTGCTGGGCGCCGCCGCTTCCCTCTCCGCCGCAGACACGTATGGGCCCGGCCCCGACGCGCAGGTGCGGCCGGTGCCGCACGGCGAGTTGCGCACCGGGACGTTTGCCTCGAGCCAGGTCTTCCCTGGCACGACGCGCGAATATTTCGTCTACGTGCCGAAGCAATATGCGCCGGACCGACCGGCGTGCCTGATGGTGTTTTTCGACGGCGCGGGATTCATGAACGCCTCGGGCGCATTCCGGGTGCCGACGGTGTTCGACAACCTGATCGCGAGGAAAGAAATGCCCGTCACGATCGCGGTCGGGGTGAATCCGGGCTCGATCGCGCCGACGGTGCCGGGCGCGAAGGCGCGCAGCAACCGGAGCTTCGAATACGATTCGCTGGGCGACGCCAACGCGCGTTTCCTGCTGGAGGAGTTGCTCCCGGAAGCGCTGAAAGGGCTGAACGTGACGGCGGACCCGGCAGGACGCGCCGTCGTGGGCAACAGCTCGGGCGGGATCGCGGCGTTCACGGTGGCGTGGGAGCGGCCGGACCAGTTCCGGAAAGTGATCAGCCACATCGGCAGCTTCACCAATATCCGCGGCGGACACGACTATCCCGCGCTGGTGCGGAAGTCGAAGCCGGCACCCAGGCCGCTCCGCGTCTTTCTGCAGGAAGGGCATGCGGACCTCGACAACCTCCACGGCAACTGGCCGCTGGCGAACCGCGACATGGCGGCGGCGCTGAAGTTCGCCGGTTACGACCATCAGCTCGTGTTCGGCTCCGACGGCCACAGCGGCCGGCACGGGGGTGCGATCTTTCCGGATACGCTGCGCTGGCTCTGGCGCGACTGGCCGAAAGAGTGACCGCGCACGCCGAACACCCGCACCGACGGCCCCATTTCCCCTTCCCCACCCTGCTCCGCCCCCGCCCTCCGGCATGCCGTCGAGGCGCGCCACGGTGAGTGCCACCCTGCGAGCAATCCCCCTTTCCCCGCCATGACTCCCTTTCGACTCTCGCTTCTCCTGCTCGCCGCCGTCCCGCTGGCCGCGGCGGACGGTTTCAAGATCACGCCCGACCACGAAGTGCGCGCGGGCGTGGCGCAGGGAAAGCTGCTGCCGATGCCGGCGTGGGGCTCGAAGATTTATCCCGGGACGACGCGCGACTGGTGGGTGTACGTGCCGGCCAACTACCGGCCCGACGGCAGCGCGGCGCTCATGGTGTTCCAGGACGGGCACGACTACGTGAACCCGAAGGGGAACTGGCGGGTGCCGACGGTGTTCGACAACCTGATTGCCTCGGGCGCAATGCCGCCGACGGTGGCGGTGTTCGTGAACCCGGGTCACGATCCGGCCAGGGGCAGACCGGCGACACCGTGGCGCGTGAGCAACCGCTCCCTCGAGTACAACGCGCTCGGCGATCGGTACGCGCGGTTCCTGCTCGAGGAAATCCTGCCCGAGGTGGAGAAGCAGTTTCCGCTCTCGCGCGACCCCGCGCGGCGGGCCATCGGCGGCGCGAGCAGCGGAGCGATCGCGGCGTTCACCGCGGCGTGGGAGCGGCCGGAATCCTTCGGCAAGGTATTTTCCACGATCGGCAGCTACGTGAACCTGATGGGTGGCCAGGCCTACCCGGCCCTGATCCGCAAGACGGAGCGCAAGCCGATCCGCGTCTACCTCGAGGACACCTCCGGCGACCTCGACAACCCTTACGGCAATTGGCCGATCGCGAATCAGCAGATGCACGCGGCGCTGCGCTACATGGGCTACGACGTGCGCTTCGATTACGCGGAAGGCTACGGGCACAACTCCCAGCACGGCGGATCGCTTTTCCCGGCGGCAATGCGCTGGCTCTGGCGGACCGAAAAGCACGTGCCGACGATCGACACGAAGGGGGACCTGGGCGGCGACATGACGCTGCACCGCCTGCTGATCGAAGGCGAGGACTGGGTGCCCGTGGCCGACGGCCTGGGCATGGCCGACGCACTCGCCAGCGATGCGGCGGGCAACTTCTTCTTCAGCGATATCCGCGGCAGCGCGCCGGGCGTGTACCGGATCGGGTTGGACGGAGTGAAGACGAAGCTCAGCGACGAAGCATTGAGCGGGATGAAGTTCGGCCCGGACGGCCGGCTCTACGGCTGCCAGGGCGCGAAGCGACGGCTCGTGGCGATCGACTTGAAGGCCCAGACGCTGGAGGTGCTCGCGACCGACGTGCAGCCCAACGATCTCGTGGTGACCGCGCGCGGCCAGCTGTATTTCACCCACACGGCGAGGAAGGAGGTCGCGCACGTCGACCTCGCGACCAAGCGCCTCAAGGCCGCGGACGGCGGGCTGGCCAACCCCAACGGCATCACGCTCTCCCCGGACGAAGGCACCCTGGCCGTGAGCGAGAGCCGCGGCGGCCACGTCTGGACCTACCGGATCAATCCGGATGGTACGCTCGACGCCAGGGCGCCCTACATGGCGATGCGGCGGCCGATCGATCCGAAGGGGGAGTTCAAATTTAACGAACCACCGCCGTATCTCGCGGCCTCGGGCGGGGACGGGATGACGACGGATGCCCAGGGCCGCTTCTACGTGACCACGACCCTGGGCATCCAGGTCTTCGATCCGACGGGGCGATTGTGCGGGGTCGTGCGCAAGCCGGACGCGGGAAGAAACATCGTCAGTTGCGTGCTGAGCGGACCAGCGCGCGGCTACCTCTACGTGGCGAGCGGCGGGACCATCTACCGCCGCAAGGTGCAAGCGACGGGCGGCGCGCCGTCGACGAGGGGCTGAGCGCGGCGCCCGCGATCCGGCGCAGAAGACCGGGCCCCGCTATTTCCGCGCGAAAAGCTCCGTCAGCAGCCGCGTCGCGGCCGTCGCCAGGATTTCGCCGCCGCCGGGCGCGAGGCGCGCGCTGTCGACTTCGTAGCTTCCTTCCGGATACGCCTTCTCGTTCGGGATGTAGCTGATCGAGCCGTTGGCTGACTGCTCGGCGACGAAGGTGTAGGCGAAGGACGAGTTCCGTTTGATGAAAAGTCCCATCTCCACGAACGAGTCGCCCGGATAGCCGACCAGCGCGAGGTCGCGGCCGAACGTGATCGCCTGCACCTCGGCCGGCCAAAGGCCGTCGGGGCCGTACTCCGCGATGTCCAGCGTGCGCCAGGCCTCGATCACCGCATTGAAGGGCGCGCCCTTTCCCCACCTGGCCACCGTTTCCCGGGCGGTCGCGACCTCCGCGGCCGATGGCTGGTAGCGCACGGGCACGCGCACCGGCTGCGACTCCGCCTGCAGTTTCGATGCGTCGACCGGCTGCAAGGCATGATACGTCTTGAGCACGGCAGCCGCGAGCACCGTGCCGACGCGCGCGGCCTCGGCCTCGCCGCTCAGGCGGCGGCTCGTGCGGTAGATGTCCACGTGGTTGATGTTGCCCGACATTCCATTGAGGAAGACGGTCAGCATGCCCGGTCCCTTCACCCGCGAGAGCGTTTCGGCCAGCGTGTGCGGGTAGTCGGCGGAGATCTTGTCTCCGCCGACGATCGCCACGTGCAGCGCGAAGTTCACGATCGTGACGAGCGGCCTGCCGTCCTTGCCCTCGGCGTAGATCACGCCCACCTCGGGATCGATCGGGCCCATGCGGCGCACGGCGTCGGAGGGGCGTCCGCCCATCGTGACGCGGCCGTCGCGCAAGAGGTAGCGGCGGTTGAAACTGATCGTATCCTCGTGGCCGCGGCCGACGGAGAGCGTCGCCGGCTGCAGGTCCGCCTCGGCGAGCCGGACGCTCTCCGCGATCAGGCCCGGCAGTTTCTCGACGTACGCCGCGCTGATCGCGCGGGCGGCCTCGCCCTGGAGCGCGAAGAAGGGGGGATGCGTCTGCGGTCCGGCATGGCAATGCGTCGCCGCGATCATGACCCGTTCGGGCGCCACACCCGTGTTCGCCGCGATGAGGGCGCGGGCTTTCTCCATGATCGGCCGGTGGATGCTGATCAGATCGCAGGCGACGACCGCGGCCTTCACTCCGCCGGCCTCGAAGACGACGGCCTTGGCGTGGACGTCGGAGGACACGCCGGTGGAGACGGTATTGCCGTACGAGTTGCCCATCACCGCCCCGACGGGAGGCGTGATGACGACCTTGGCGCGGCCGACCCGAAGGTCGGCGCCGGCAAGCGGGGTGAGCAGGACGAAGACGGCAGCGACGAGACCAGGGAGGCGACGCGAGCAGGGCATGGGAAGAGGCAGAGGGTGGACGGATCGCCGCCATCGGCAGCCAACCCCGCTCCGGAGGCAATGCGTCAGTCGAGGCACTTTGGTGGTTCCGCCGCAAGCCGCTGCTGGAGAACTCGTGGCAGATTCCAATGCCACCGTATTCCTTTGCGTCGCTCATCGCTGTGCGCGAGAGAAACGTCGTCATGAATCCCAAGAGCATCATCGGCCTCATCATCGGCGCCCTGGTGATCTTTGTCCTGGTTGTCGCCGGATCCGCCTCGACGTATGTCGTGGAGCCCGGCCACCGCGGGGTGGAGGTCGTCCTCGGGAAGGTCTCACCGGGCTACAAACCGGAGGGCTTCGGCCTCAAGATTCCGTTCGCCACGCGGATCATCCCGATGGTGATCCGCCAGCAGACGGCAAAGATGACGGCGGACTGCTATTCCTCCGACCTCCAGCAGGTGAAGATCGCAGTGCGCGTGCTCTATCGCGTACCCGAGAGCTCGGTGGTGGCGGTGTATCGCGAATATGCCGGCGATGCCTTCGAGGCGCTCATCAAGCCCCGCGTCGCCGAGGCGCTCAACGAGATCACGGCCCGGCGCACGGCCGAGATGATCGTGCAGAAGCGCGAAGAGGTGAAGAGCCTGGCCCTGGAGAGCGCCCGTCGCAAGGTCGGCACGGTGCTCGTCCTGGAAGACGTCGTGCTCGAGGATATCAACCTCACCGACGCGCTCGAGAATGCCATCGAGGCCAAGATGGTGCAGGAGCAGGAGGCCGCACGCGCCCGTTTCGCCCAGCAGCAGGCCCAGGTCGAGGCCAACACGGCCATCATTCGCGCGAAAGGCGAAGCGGAGTCGATCCTGCTGCGCGGCGCCGCCCTGCGGGAGAATCCCAGCGTCCTCGAGTTGCAGATTGTGGAACGGTGGGACGGCATCGCCCCGCTGGTGGTTGGTCCGGGGGTCAGCGGCTCAGGCATGGTCCTTCCGCTTGGAGACACGCCTGCGTCCGCGGCGGGAAAGGAGGGCGCCCGATGAATCCACGTGCCTACGGCGGTCCCCACGACGGTGATGTGGATCCGCGCGCGCTCAAGCGCACCATCGGCGTCGCCCTGCTGCTTTTCGTCGGCGTCCTGCTCCTCTCCTCCGCGACGTACGTGGTGCAACCCGGTACGCGCGGCGTGGCGGTCACGCTCGGCACCGTGTCGCCCGATTTCAAGCCCGAGGGATTCGGGTTCAAGCAGCCGTTCCTCACGACGATCCACCCCATTTCCGTGCGGCAGCGGACCCGGCCGATGCCCGCCGAATGCTATTCCTCCGACCTGCAGCAGGTGAAGATGGAGGTGCACGTGCTGTACCGGATCCCGGAGTCGTCGGTGGTGAAAATCTTCCAGGAATACGCCGGCGAGCCGTTCGACAACCTCATCGCGCCCCGCGTGCAGGAGGCGTTGAAGGAAGTGGCCGCGACCCAGAGCGCCGAGCAGATCGTGAAACGGCGCGAGGAGATCAAGACCCGCGCACTGGAACTCGCCCGGCGCAAGATCGGCGCGGAATTCCTCATCGTGGCCGACCTCGTGATCTACAACCTCGCGCTGTCGTCCGAGCTCGAGACGGCCATCGAGATGAAGATGGTGCAGGAGCAGGAAGCGGAGAAGGCGAAGTTCACGCAGCTCAAGGCGCAGATCGAGGCGGACACGGCCATCATCCGAGCGAAGGGCGAGGCGGAGTCGATCCAGGTCCGCGGTGCCGCCCTGCGGGCCTCGCCCGATTTCGTGAAGCTGCAGATCCTGCAGTCCTGGAACGGACGCTCGCCGCTGGTCGTAGGCGGAGGTGACGCCAACGTCATGTTGTCGCTCGACGAACTCAGCCGTCGCGCCGGAGCGGCGGCGTCGCCGGCCGGCCCCGCGCGCGCGCCGGCCGCCTCGCCGCCACGACCAGTTCCCGGGACAGCGCGTCCGCGATGAACCCGCGGCTGCGCGCCACGATCCAGCTGCTCGTGCTGGTCGGGTTCGTGGCGCTGCTCTTCCTCCTGTTTCCGCGCACGCTCGCGTTCGTCGAACTGGCCGCGCGCGAACTGCGCTACCTCTGGTGGCTGGTGCTGCTGGTCGCGCTGGCGGGCTGGCTCATCTGGGGCGCAGGGCGGAAGCGGAAGTGATCCTGGAGGCGACTATTCCCCGGGCTTCGCTTTCAAAGCGAAGGCGACGTAGGCATCGCCCGCTCCCGATTTGCCGCCCACGCGGCCGCCGCCGGTCGCCGTGATCACGACGAACTGGCGACCGCCGACTTCGTAGGTCATCGGGGCGGCGGTGCCGGCAAACGGCAGCTTGGCCCACCAGAGCTCCTTCCCCGTATCCGCGTCGAACGCACGCAGGCGCTCGTCCTCAGTGCCGGCGACAAACACGAGTCCGCCGGCCGTGACGGACGCTCCGCCGAGCGTCTGGGAACCGGTGAGCGGCACGCCCTGCCTGGTCAGTTCCTCGAGTTCGCCCAACGGCACGCGCCAGAGCGCCTTGCCGGTGCCGAGGTCGTAGCAGTTGAGCAGGCCCCACGGCGGCTTGATGCCCGGGTAGCCTTCGTGGTCCACGAGGAAGTGAAAGCCGTCGAACACGTATTTCGGCGCGTCCGCTCCCTGGCCGCGAGACGGCGGCTGGTTGCGCCGGTAGAGGTAATCGAGCAGGTCCTGTTTCTCCGCGGAGTTCAGGACCAGGTTGGGCGGCATTGCGCCGCGACCCTTCGCGATGAGCTCGAGCACGTCGGTTTCCGCCAGTCGCGCCTTCAGCCCGATCAGCGGCGGCGCGACGCCCACGCCGAGCCGCGTGGGCCCGTGACACGCCGCGCAGTGCTGCGCGTAGAGCTTTTCGCCGGCGGAGAGCGGGTGACGGGGATCGCGTTCTCGCTCGTTGTTCGCGATGACGGTGATCCGGGAAACCCAGCGGTTGGAGGTCACGTAGAGCCGGCCGGTGGGCACGTCGACCGCCGCGCCCGACCATTCGGCGCCGCCGCGCGAACCGATGAAGAGCGTCGCCTTGCCCTCGGTGAACGGCTCGAAGAAGCCGTAGTTCGATCGCGCGACCACCTTTTGCACGAAGTCGCGCGCCTCGGGCGTCCGGTCCGTGATCATGTCGGGATGAAACTCGCTGCGCGAAAGCGGCTCGGGCAGCTCCGGATCGGGCTGGTAGGGCGCGGTGCGTTCGCCAGGCAGGCGCGAAACCGGCGCGCGGCGCATGCGCACGGGGAAGACGGGCTTCCCAGTCATACGATCGAGCACGAACAGGTGGCCCGACTTGGCCATGCAGGTGACGACGTCGACGCGTCGGCCTTCCTTCTCGATCGTCACGAGGTTCGGCGGCGCGCAGACATCGAGGTCCCAGATGTCATGGCGGACATCCTGGAAATGCCACACCCGGCGGCCGGTGAGCACGTCGAGCGCGAGCACGCAGTTGCTGAAGAGGTTGTCGCCGAGCCGGCCGATGCCGACCATGTCGGGCCGCGGCGCGCCGAGCGCGATGTACGCGATGCCGCGCTGGTCGTCGAGGGACAGCCCGCTCCAGCCGTTCGCGCCGGCCTGCGGATCGTTCCAGGTGTCGGCGCCGAACTCCCTGCCGCGCGCGATGGAATGGAAGCGCCAAAGCTGCGCGCCGGTCCGCACGTCGTAACCGTAGATATCGCCGGTCACGCCCGTGACCACGAACACGTGACGATACACCACGCCCGCTGTGGTCGCACCGGTGGGCAGCGGCGTCCGGCCCGCCTCGCCGAAGCCCGGGGTTGGCCGGCCGGTCCTGGGATCGACGGCGTAGATCCACTCGCCGGAGCCAAACAGGATTCGCGCCGGGTGGTCCTCGGCGCCCGGCCAATAAACCAGCCCGCGCCGGGCTGGCAGGTCCTGCAGGCGGTTGCCGCTGCGTTCGAGCTGCACCCGCCACCGTTCCACGCCGGTCGCGGCATCGAGCGCGACGATGGCCCGCCCGGGCGTCGGGCCGTAGACCAGGCCGTCGACCATGATCGGCGTGCACTGGATGTTGGCCGCGCCGTCTCCCGAGCGGTAGGTCCAAGCCACCTCCAGGTCCTTCACGTTGTCGCGGTTGATCTGCCGCAGACTGGAGTAGCGACGCGCACCATTCTCTCCCTGGGACCTCGTCCAGTGAGCGAACGGCGCCGGGTCAACTGCGACCGCGGGCGTGAGTTCCTCCGACCGGGCGGCGGGAATGATGCGGAACTCGGGCAGGGCGGCACGCGCGACCGGATCCTCGATGCCGCTTTCTGCGCCGGTCAAAAGCGCGGCGGTCAGGCCAAGCCAGACGAGTCGTGACGTGATGGCCGGGATTCTACCCAGGCAGCGGGGAGGGATCATGCGGGAACAGGAGACGGGTTCAGCAAACAGCGCCGGCGGGACAGGTCGAGCTTCGCCGCCCCGGCCTGCCCCGCGACCGCGCTTGCCCCCGGCCGGCGGCATCGGCCAGCGTGGCGGCGGCTCACGTTTCCACCGTTACCCCAGCCATGAATCTCGCGGACTTCGTCGCACTCTGGCAGGCCCGCCCGTTCCGGGCCTTTCGGCTGCGCACGGCCGACACCGTGTTGACGGTGGATTACCCGTTGGCTGCCGCATTGCTCGCCGACCAGTCGGCCGTCGCGATCGTAGCGGGCGAAGCGGTCAGGCAGGTCCCGCTCGCGGGCATCACGGGAGCGGAAGCCTACGGGCCGGCACTGGATCTGCCCGAGGCGATCGCGGCAGTCGGTCCGGATCGGGTTGGACGCGACGCCACCCTCCTGGCGGCCGTGCAGCGAGCCAGCGAACCGCCGGCGCCCCCTGCTCCGGCTGCCGACCCCGGGCGCGTGGCGTACACGTCGTCACGCGCGGCGGGCGGACGCCATGAGGTGCACGCCACCGTATTCGACCGCAAGGGTGCCGTGCTCTTCGAGACCGCGGGGACCTCCTGGCGGGCGCACGGACATGACACCTTCGAGAATGGCACGGCGCTCTACCTGCACCACCTGGCGCATCCGACGGTCGAGCAACGCATCCTGATCTGGCCGCCGGAGCAGGGCTCGTTCGAGAGCTTCGCCGAGGCGACAGGACTGCCTCGACTCCGCCAGGATCTGGAAACCCGCGACCGCCGGCTCGCGCGCCGCCCCGCCAGTCCGGAGCAGCCGAAGCCGGCCTGGTTTCGCGCCACCCGGGTGTCGTATCCGGAAATTCCGGACAACGATCGGGCGCTGGCGCTCGGACGGGAACCGGACGAGTTCGAACGTTTCGAAACGCGGCTGACGCGGACAGTGCTGGCCGATGGAACCCGCGTCGTGCAGCCGTCGCTCATCGACCTGGCTGCGGAAGCCATCCTCTTCCACGTGGTTGGAACAGAGTGGACCGGCGGGGTGGAGCGCCGGGACGAGTCGTTCGTATTCCGCCTCCAGGACACGGGCCAAAGCGGTGCCGACCTATCCTTCACCGTCGATCCGCGCCGCCTCACGGCGGTGCTGCATGAAGGCGGACGGGCGTGGCCACTCGGATTTTTCCAACGGGCGCTGCACAACTTCACCCTGCACCGGCAAGAGAGCCTGCTGCGTGCGGAGTTGGTGGCGGGCCCGGCTGCGCCGCGCCAGCCGGATCACAGCTGGTCGATTGCCTCAGGGTACCGGATCGAATTGTGGGGCGGTGACACCCGGCATCCGTTGCCGTTCCTGCAACCATTGATCCTGGATCCCGACGGGAATCCGAGCCTCGACCTGAGGGCTACGGCCTGGGGAGCGAGGGCCGAGCCGGATCCCGTTCGACCGCGCGTGCGGCTGCGCCTCGTCAGCCATGAGATGACGGACCGCCTGGCCGATGCGCGCCTCACGCTCGAAATCGATCTCCGCGCGCAGGTCGTGACGTGCGCCGGGTTCCAGGGCGCGACGTGCCTGGGCATGCTGCAGGCCGCGCTGCGCCATATCCGCGGCGTCCGCTGGCTGCAGGAGGAACTGCCGAGCTGGCTGGCCAAGGGACGCGAGCTGCCGCCGCCCGTCGACGACGCGCCGCCCTGATCAGGGCGGCGGCGGCGAACGTTGATCGCTGGCGGGAGGCGATGCTCCTGATGGCGGAGCCACGCGGAGAAGCGCGTATCCAAAAGCGGCCAGCGCGCCGCACACGAGGACGAACCAGTCGCCGTGCAGCGTGTAGAAGCTGTTTCGTTCGATCCAGCGGGAGTCGCGGGTCACGTCGAGCGCGCGCACGCCGCGGAAGTAGATCGACCCGGTCGCATCCGTGAGCGTCGCGCGCACCACGCCGAACTCGTCGATCCAGCCGCTCCAGCCGGCGTTGCCGCAACGAATGACCGGTCGGCGGTTCTCGACCGCCCGGAGCACCGCGTGCGCTGCGTGCTGGTACGCGGCCCCGCCTTCACCGAACCAGCCGTTATTGGTCAGCACGGTGAGAACATTTGCGCCGGCGAGGGAGCTGTAGCGGGCCAGCGCCGGGTAAACGTCCTCGTAGCAGATAAGCGGCCCCCAGACGATTGGCTGGCCGCGGACCGGGAGCAGCAGGGGAGACGAATCCTCGCCGGGTTGGAAGTCGCCGCCGATGGGAACGAACTTGCTGAGCCAGCCGAGCAGCGGGCGGAGCGGGACGAACTCGCCGAACGGGACGAGCTGGCGTTTGGCGTAGGACCGGGCGGCAAGCCCTCCTTCCGGGGTGACGAGAAACGCGCCGTTGCGCCACGTCTCCTCCGGGGTGCCGGGATTCTCGACCGCGATCGAGCCGAGCAGGACGGGAACGTTGGCCCGCTTCACCAGCCCCTCGACGAAGCCCTGCACGGCGGCATCCCCACGGACCGCGAGGGGGGTGACCGCCTCCGGCCAGAGGATCACATCGGGACGGAGCTTGGCCGCCTCGAGCGTCGTCTGCTGCAACACGTCAAGGATCGCGGGAGCGCGGGACGGATCCCACTTCACATCCTGGGGAATCGCGGGCTGGACAATTGCAACCCGTGCGAGCGGCGCGGTGAAACCACGCCGGTTGAACGCCTCCTGAAAGTGGATGCTGACACAGGTCAGCAGCAGGAACAGCGCGAGAAAGAACTCCTGACTGCGGCGGTTGATGCCGGTCGCGCCTTCGCGGAAAAGCCGATGGGCGTAGGCCGCGAACCCGAGGTTCATCATCACGAGGACGAACGACACGCCGTAGGCGCCGGTGAATGCGGCAATCTGGAGGATGCTGGTGCGCTCCCACTGGCTCGCGGCGAACTGCAGCCACGGAAATCCGCTGAGCAGCCAGGTGCGGGTCCATTCGATGGCCACCCAGACCCCGGCGAGCCCCAGGACCACGACCAGGCGCGTCAGCGTCGGCTTGCCGATGATGCGTGGCAGCGCCCACCACAGGGCCGGATACCAGAGAGAGATCCACGCCCCGACGAAAGGTCCCAGCAGGAAAAGGCCGAGCCAAGTGACATGATGCAGCCAGCCGAGGAGAATCGTCCAGGCGACGGCCTGGGCGGCGAACATCGTCAGCAGGTACACCTTGAGCCGCGGTCGCGTGTAGGCCCAGAAGATGCCCGGGACGAGCATGGCATAGGCAAACTCCGAGGCCTTGAACGGCGGGAACGAGACCACGGTCATGACCACCGTGAGCGCGAAGACGGCGGCGGCCACCAGCGGATCGCGATGTCGCTGCAAGAAGGTCGGCCGCGGCTCGTAGGGATCGAAAGGGAGGGTGGCGGGGACGGAGGACACGCGGATGGTGCTGCAGAAAGGCGCAAGTTTTCGCGGCGCGCAAGGGTGGGTGCCGCGCTCCCACTGCATCAGAAGCGCAACCGCGCGTTCTCATGCCCGCACCGGGGACAGCGCATCAGTTCCATCCCGGCCGTGCCGGTGTAGACTGCATCGCAGCGGATGCAGTGAAACACCGTCTTCCGCCGCTCGCCCTCGAAACGCCGGTGATCACGCCGGTCGTAATAGAGCCACAAACCGAGGAAGCAGGCCGCGACGAACCCCGCGTAGATAAGAACGGCGGTCGAGAGTTCGAACATAAGCGGTACGATGCCGCCAAGGCCTCCGCCCGCGCAAAAAAAAACGCGCCGACCTTCGTCGGCGCGTGGAGGAAAACCTGATCGTCCGTCCGCTCAGCTCTTCGCCTCGCCTTCGGCCTTGGGAGCCTCGGCAGGGGAAGCCGCCTCGGCCTTGGGCGCCTCGGCGCCCTTCTTGGCCGCGGGCTTCCGGGCTTTGCCCGGCTTGCGGCCCTTGGACTTCTTGTAGCCGGGATCGTCCGCCTTCACGAACTCGATAAGGGCGAGTTCGGCGGCGTCGCTCTGGCGGCGGGCGCCGAGCTTGTAGATCCGGGTGTAGCCACCGCTGCGGTTCACGAACTCCTTGTAGGTTTCGTTGAAGAGCTTGGTGACTGCGTCCTCGTTTCGGACGTCGGCCAGTGCCAGACGGCGCAGGTGAATCGCGTCCTTCTTTTCCGTCTTCGCGGCAGCCTTCTTGGCCTTTGTGATGACCTTCTCGATGAAGGGGCGAAGGGCCTTGGCCTTCGTGAGTGTAGTCTGGATGCGACCGTGCTCGATCAGCGAAGCGGCGAGGTTGGACAACATCGCCTCGCGGTGTTCGCGGGTCACGCCCAGGGAGGCGTGGTGTTTATTGTGACGCATGGGTGTGGTTGCTTAGGCGGTCCCCGATCGGCAATCCGGTCGCAGCGTTGGGCGGCAGCGGACGGCGCGAGAACCTGATGAGTAGCGAGTAGTGGGCAGCGAGTAGTGAGGAGAGGAATCAGAGTCAGAGCATGATGCTCGCTTCGACACCTGCTACCCGCTACGGCGCGAAATTTCAGGCTTCCTTCTTCGTGTCGAGCAGGCGCTCGTCGAACTTCATGCCCAGGGAAAGGCCAAGAGCTTCTAGCTTCTCCTTGATCTCGTTGAGCGACTTCTTGCCGAAGTTCCGGTACTTGAGCATCTCCTGCTCGGTCTTCATCGCCAGCTCGCCGACCGTGGTGATATTGGCGTTGTTCAGACAGTTGGCCGCGCGGACGGAGAGTTCGATCTCGTTGACCGACATGTTGAGCAGCTTGCGGAGCTTGTTCTGCTCCTCGCTGACCTCGGACTGCTGGTTCTCGAACTCGTAGGCTTCCTCGCTGACGCGATCGAAGACATCGAGGTGGTGCTTGAGAATCGACGCCGCCTGCTTGAGGGAGTCGTCAGGCGTGATACGACCATCGGTCCATATCTCCAGGATCAGCTTGTCGTAGTCGGTGATCTGGCCCACGCGCGTGGCCTCGACCGAATACTTCACGAGCTTTACCGGCGAGAACAGGGAATCGATCGGGATGACGCCGATGGCCTGCTCTTCCTTCTTGTTGGCCTCGCCGGGGTAGTACCCGCGGCCAGTCTTGATCTCGATTTCAGCTTCAAAAGCGCGCTTCTGATCGAGCGTGCAGATCACCTGGTCCGGATTGATGATCTGGATGTTGGCATCGGCCTGAATGTCAGCCGCTGTCACTGCACCAGATTTGTTGACCTTGATCTGCAGCGAGATCGGCTCCCGTTTTTGGGAGACGATCAGGATTTTCTTCAGGTTCAGGACGATGTCGGTGACGTCTTCGACGACGCCGTCGATCGACTGGAACTCATGATTAACACCATCGATCCTGATCGAGGAAATGGCAGCGCCCTCGATCGAACTGAGAAGAACACGACGGAGAGAGTTGCCGACCGTATGGCCGTATCCGGCCTCGAACGGCTCAGCAATGAACTTGGCGTAAGTCGGCGTCGCGCCTTCCTCGACCTTGGTGAGTTTGCTGGGCAGTTCGAACTTTCCGAGACGTTTGGGCATGGCGGTGAGTTCTGACGTTGAGCGATGAAGGAGGGTGAAAGGTTCGGAACGGACGATCAGAAGCGCGAGTAGAACTCGACGATCAGCTGCTCGTTGATGTCCTGCGTCATCTCTTCGCGCGTGGGGAGACGCACGACGGTGGCCTTGAAGTTCTCCGGGTTCATCGTGAGCCAGCCGGGAACATTGCGGATTCGATTCTCCTCGAGGTTCCGTGTGGCGAGCTGACGGGAGGCGGGCGTATTCTTCACTTCGATCTCATCGCCGGGCTTAACGTTGTAGCTCGCGATATCGACCTTGTGACCATTGACGCGGATGTGGCCGTGGTTGACGAACTGCCGGGCCGCGGCACGGCTCTTGGAGAGGCCGAGCAGGTAGACGGTGGAATCGAGGAGCTGCAGGAACCGCTCGCCCGTGACACCACGCTCCTTCTTGGCGATCTCGAACACGCGCCGGAACTGGCGCTCGAGCAGTCCATAGATGTAACGGAGCTTCTGCTTTTCGTTCAGGCCGACGGCATACTCAGAGACCTTGCGGCGGAGTTTGGGGCCGTGCTGGCCGGGGGGGTAGCCGCGGCGTTCGAGAGCCTTGCCGGAGCCGAGCAGGTGCTGGCCGAAGCGGCGGCTGATGCGAGTGGTGGGGCCGGTGTAACGAGCCATTGTAGTGAAAGTGAAAAGTGAGAGTGATGAAGGAGGGAACGTCCGAGGATCAGTGACCGGATTCCAGGCGCGAGTGGCGTGTCATCCAGAGCCCTTCACCTCTGACATCGTTACACGCGCCGGCGCTTGCGCGGGCGGCAACCGTTGTGCGGGATGGGCGTGACGTCGACGATCGACACGATTTCCAGTCCGATCGCCTGCAGCGCGCGGATGGCGGAATCGCGACCGAGCCCGGGGCCGGAAACCCGGATGACGATGTCCTTCAGACCGTGAGCCATCGCGTTGCGGGCAGCATCCTGTGCGACCACCTGCGCCGCGTAAGCCGTCGACTTGCGAGAGCCGCGGAAATTGCATTTGCCGGCGGAGGACCACGAAATGACCGCGCCCTTCTGATCGGTGATCGAGACGATCGTGTTGTTGAAGGAGGCGAGAACGTTGGCGACGCCGGACGTGACGTTCTTCGACCCCTTGGCCTTGCGCACCTTGATCGCGCCAAGCTCCTCCTTGAGGAGATCCTCGGCGGTGGGCTGCTTGGCGACACCGTGCACCATTTCCACGGGCTTTTGCTCGGCGGCGGGAGCCGCAGGCGCAGCTCCGTCGGCGGGCTTGACCGCCTTGTCACCAGCAGGCTTCAGAGCCTTGGCCTTCTTCTCAGCCGCGGGAGCGGCGGCGGCCGGCGCGCCTTCGGCGGCGGGCTTGGCGGGCTTTTCTTTCTTCGGAGCGGACTTTTCTTCGGCCATGGTGGTGAGGGATTATGCTTCTTTCGCCTTGGTGACGCCGACCGTCTTGCGCGGCCCCTTGCGGGTGCGGGCATTGGTGCTCGTGCGCTGGCCACGGACCGGAAGGCTGCGGCGATGCCGGATGCCCCGGTAGCAATTGATCGCCTGCAGGCGCTTCAAATTGCCCGCGATTTCCCGGCGAAGATCACCCTCGAGCACCCATTTGTGCTCCGTGATCAGGTGAAGGATCTTGTTCAGCTGTTCTTCGGTCAGGTCCTGCGCACGCATGTCAGGATTGAGACCGGCTTCCTTGACGAGCAGGTCGGCCCGGGTGGGCCCGATGCCGTTGATGTAACGGAGGGAGTACGCGACTTTCTTCTTCGCGGGAATTTCGACGCCGAGGAGACGAGGCATGGAGTTGTACGAGTTGAGAGTTAGGTCTTGGAAATTGAAAGGTCAGTCAGGCTGAAACGTGAGCTTTGGCGACCGTGGAACGGGGAACCGTCAGGATCTCGGGACCGCGTTCGGTGGTGAGGACCGTGTGTTCGAAGTGGGCGGACAGCGAGCCGTCAGCCGTCACGATTGTCCAGCCATCGGAGAGCGTCTTCGTCTTGTAGGCGCCGGCGTTCACCATGGGCTCGATTGCGAGCGTCATCCCGGGCTTGATTCGATCGCCCGTGCCGCGGCGGCCGAAGTTCGGGATCTCCGGCGGCTCGTGCATCGAGACCCCCACCCCGTGGCCCACCATGTCGCGCACGACACTGAAGCCCTGGCCTTCGACGTACGCCTGAATCGCCGAGGAAACATCGCCGATGCGATTTCCGGTGACGGCCTGCTTGATGCCGAGGTCGAGTGCTTCGCGAGTGACCTGCAGCAACTTGGCGGCCAAGGGAGAGACCGGACCCACCGGAACCGTGCAAGCATTGTCGCCTACGAACCCTTCGTACCAGACGACGATGTCCAGCGACACGATATCACCTTCGCGCAGGATCCGGCGCAAAGAAGGAATGCCGTGCACCACCTCCTCGTTGACGGATATGCAGGTATGCGCCGGGTAGCGCCTCGAACCGCTCTGATAGCCGAAACAGGCACTGCGTGCCCCTAGCCGCGCAATCCAATCCCGCCCCGCTTCTTCCAAGTCCTGCGTGGTGATGCCTGGCCGGACCAGGGGCTTGAGTTGTTCAAGCACCGTGGCGGCAATCGCACACGCCTCTCGCATGCGCGCGATCCCTTCCTTGTTCTTGATCGGAATCGTCATGCTTTCGCGAGGGCACCCGGCTCCCAGAGGAGCCCGAGTGTCTGATAGTGGTCGATGACCGCGGGATTCGCCCCGATAGAGCCCACCACCGCAGTGAGGACCTCGTCGCGGGCTTCGAGCCATTCATCGAGCACCTTGGCTTGGAGCAGCGTAGCCGGGAAATCCGTGAGGACAAATCCCGCATCAGGTTTACGCGTGAAGAACCAGCGGCGCATCCGCGCCAGCAAGTGGGCTTCGTCCGCGGCGACCGTGGTCGCGCGGCGCGAAATCTCCGACCGCGGCAGATGGCGGCCAGGAGAGACGTGCTCAAGATTCAAAGAACGGACTTGGTCCATCAGACGGTTGGACGACACTGACGAACCGAGGAAAACGAACTTGGCTTTGGCGACAGGCCCCAAAACCGACGGAAGGTCGGAAATGCCAGCCACGGGTGCCGGAGTAAAGAACTTATTTCAGGAACGCCTTGTACGCCCAGATGGCGGTACCGAGAACGAGCAGGCCGAGCATGGGAACGGCGATCTTCATCACCGCCTCGTGGCTGAGTGCCTCTCCTGTGCCGCCCTGCTGCGGATTGGCGCTCCGGGCACGAATGCGCCCCTTCTTCAGGAAGCCGTCGTAGTGGCGTTGGAGGAGGAACGTCTCAATCTGCCGCATGGTATCGAGGATCACGCCAACCGTGATCAGCATGCCCGTGCCACCGAAGAAATATGCGATGCGCGTGGGCACATTGAGCTCAAACAACAGCACGTCCGGCATGATCGCGATCACCGTGAGGAAGATCGCGCCGGCCAGCGTCAGCCGGGTCATGATGAAGTCGAGGAACTGCGCCGTCGGCTCGCCGGGACGGACGCCGGGAATATAACCACCGTACTTCTTCAGGTCGTCGGCGATCTGGATCGGTTTGAACATCACGGACACCCAGAAATAGCTGAAGAATAGAATCAGGATGGTATTGAGGAAGTAATACCAGAAGCTGCCGCGAAGGAGGTCATTCGAGAACTCGGTCAGGAACTTCAACTGAAAGTGCGCGCCCAGCCACGAGAAGATCTGCTGCGGGAAAAGAAGAATCGCGCTCGCGAAAATGACCGGCATGACGCCGGAGTAGTTCACCTTCAGCGGCAGGAAGGAGCTTTGTCCGCCCATCACCTTGTTGCCGACGACCCGCTTGGCGTACTGGACCGGGATCTTCCGCTGGCCCTGCACGACCGCGATGATGCCCATCGTGACCACGACGAACAACGCCACCATGATGGCCGCCTGCGGGAGGCCAAGGCTCGGACCCGTGCCGACGGGCCGGAAGAAGAGCTGGTAGGTCTGCTGCGCCGCACCCGGGATGTCGGCGAGAATGCCCACGGTGATCAGCAGCGAGACGCCGTTGCCGATGCCGCGCTGGGTGATCTGCTCGCCCAGCCACATCAGGAGCATCGTTCCCGCCGTCATGAAGATGACGGACGTCACGATGAAGCTCCATTTGTCGACGATCACGATGGGCCCGTATTGCGCGACGTCGTAGCCGGTGAAAAGCTGACCCGGATTCTGCAGTGCAAGCAGCAAGAGCGTGCCTTGGATGAGGCAGATCAGCACGGTGGCGTACCGGGTATACTGTGTGAGCTTCTGGCGGCCGACGTCGCCCTCCTGCTGCAGCCGGCTCAGCGCCGGCACCACGGCCGTCATCAACTGGAAGATGATTGATGCGCTGATATAGGGCATGATGCCCAACGCAGCGACCGCGCCCTTGATGAGCGCGCCACCGGTGAACATATTGTACAGGCCGATCAGCGCACCGGCTCCGCCGGCCGCCTGATCAGCAAAAAAGGTCTGCAGGGGTCGAGGATCGATGCCAGGCAGCGGAATGTGCGAGGCGACCCGCGACACGAACAGGAGCGAAAGCGTGTAGAAGATCCGGGACCGGAGCTCCGGAATCTTCAGGGAGTTCGTGAAGGCGGAAAACACAGGGGGAAGGTTCGATTGATGAAGTACGATGGAGGGTGAAAGGCGACGGCGCCCTGACCAGCCGGGAAAACCCGGCCGGACAGAGATCGTCCGTCATCGATCAACCATGGCCTCAGCCCTCGATCGCCTGACCGCCGGCCTTTTCGATCTTGGCTTTGGCCGAAGCGGAGAACTTGGCCGCCGTCACTTTGATGGCTCGCGTTACCTCACCATCGCCGAGCACCTTGATGTTCTTCTCGCCACTCCGGATCAGGCCATTGGCGGCCAGGACCTCGGCGTTAACCTCGGAAATGCCGGCGTCGAGCGAAGCGAGGGCGCCGACGTTGACCACCGCGAACTCAACGCGGTGGTTGAAGTTGTTGAAGCCACGATGAGGCAGCTTGCGGTAAAGCGGCATCTGTCCGCCTTCAAAACCCGGCCGGATGCTGCCGCCGGACCGTGCCGTCTGGCCCTTGCCGCCGCGTGAGCTGGTCTTGCCGTGACCGCCGCCTTCGCCGCAGCCAACGCGCTTCTTGCGGTGCACGGCACCGGGGACGTTCTTGAGTTCGTGAAGTTTCATGTGGTTTTCCTCTGGGCGCCGGACACCGCGAGACAGGGCGGCCGACTCGGACTTGCGAAGACTGAGTGCGCGATCAGGCTGACTTGCGGACGGATGAGATGTCGTCGGCCAGGCGCAGCTTGCGCAGACCTTCGAGCGTCGCGTGGACGACCGCGATGTGATTGGACGAGCCCATGGACTTGGTGAGGATGTTCTTGACCCCGGCCGCCTCGAGGACGGCACGAACCCCACCGCCGGCGATCAAGCCGGTGCCGGGCGAAGCCGGCTTGAGCATCACGCGCCCACCATCGTACTCGCCGAGCACGTCATGAGGAATCGTGTCACCCTTGAGCTTCACGTTGACGAGATGCTTGTGGGCATTGGCCGTGCCCTTCTTGATCGCATCGGGGACTTCATTCGCCTTGCCGTAGCCGATGCCAACCTTCCCCTTGCCGTCGCCGACGACGGCGAGGGCGGCGAACGAGAAGCGCCGTCCGCCCTTCACGACCTTGGCGCAACGATTGATGAAGACGACCTTTTCGATCATCGTCGGGCCATCGCCCTCGGCGGGTTTCTGATCGCGGTTGTCGCGACGCGGCCCGCGACCCGGGCCGCGGTTGCCGCCCTGGCCTCGGAATCCGCCGGGGCCGCGGGGTGCACGCTGCTCGCGCACCTCGGTGGGCGCCGGGGCGCTCTCGGGGGGAGTAGTGGAGTCCGGAGCGGAAGTGGGTTCAGTGCTCATGCTGTTTAGAATTTGAGGCCACCTTCACGGGCAGCGTCGGCAAACTGTTTCACCTTGCCATGGTACGGCGCGCCCGAACGGTCGAAGACGACTGCTTCGATTCCCGCGGCCTTGGCTTTTTCGGCAAATGCGAGGCCGAGTGATTTCGCGCTGGCGAGATTGGCCTTCAGCTTCTGCTTGCGCAGCTCGGGATCGAGGCTCGAAAGGAACACCAGGGTCGTGCCAGCTTCGTCGTTGATCGCCTGGGCGTAGACGTGCTTCGAAGTAAAGCGGACAGCGAGCCGCGGACGGGCGGCGGTGCCGTTCACCTTCTTGCGGATGCGCCAGCGGCGGTTCTGGAGCAGACGGGCTTTGGTAATGGTCTTCATGGGTGGTGTCCTCAGGCGACGGTCTTGCCTTCCTTGCGGCGAACGCGCTCGCCGACGATGCGCACGCCCTTGCCCTTGTAGGGCTCCGGCGGGTAGTAGCCACGAATCTCGGCCGTCACCGCGCCCACGAGCTGCTTATCCGCACCCTCGACCTTGAGCTTGGTCTGATCGGTCACCGTCACCTTGATGCCCTCCGGCACCGTCATGATGATCGGATGGGAGTAACCGAGCGCCAGGTCGAGCTGGTTGCCCTTCAGGTTGGCCTTGAAACCGACCCCTTGGATCTCGAGTTCCTTGGTGTAACCATCGGTCACACCCTTCACCATGCCCGCCACGACGGAGCGGGCGGTGCCGTACATCGCCTTGGCGAACCGGGTTTCCTCGGTGGGAGCGAAGGTGATTTTCTTGTCTCCGACGGTGACTTTTACGACGGGTGCGAAGGTCTTTTGAACCTTACCCTTGGGACCCTCGACCAGCACGGTGCCTCCGTTCACGGAGATCTTCACCTTGTCGGGGATGGAAACGGGTTGTTTGCCGATGCGGCTCATGGTTTGAAAAGGATTATGCGTGAGCGACGGAAGGGCCGGTCACCAGACGTTGCAGATAAGCTCGCCACCGGCTTTGTTGCGCCGGCAATCGGCGTCCTTCATGAGGCCGCGGGAGGTGGAAACGATGCCAATGCCCAGTCCGTTCAGCACCCGCGGAATGTCGGAGTAACGGAAATAGAGGCGGCGACCGGGAGTCGAGACGCGCGTCACGCCGGTGATTGCCGGTGCGCCGTCCACGTACTTCATTTTCACGACGAGGGTCTTGTGCCCGTTGCCATCCTGGCCGTCGGCGTAATCGGCGATATAGCCCTCCGCCTTGAGGATCGCGGCGATGCTCGCCTTGAGCGTGGAGTGCGGGCTCACGCACTCGTCGAGACGCGCCTTGCTGGCATTGCGGAGACGCGTGAGAAAATCACTGATCGGATCGGTCATGGTGGATGTTTATTGCTGCGGCCGCGCGGGTCATATCCGACCCCCGTGGGCCAGGTTATTTACCAGGAGGATTTGACGACGCCGGGGATTTTGCCGGCGAGCGCCAGTTCGCGGAACTGGATGCGGGAAACACCGAACTTCCGGTTGTAGCCGCGCGGCCGTCCGCTCAGCGAGCAACGGTTGCGGATGCGGGTGGGCGATGAATTGCGCGGGAGCTTCTGCAGCTTCTTCTGCGCAGCGTAAAACTCCTCGTCGGTGGTGGCAGGATTGATGAGGGCGGCTTTGAGCTCAGCACGCTTGGCAGCGAACTTGGCCGCAAGCTTGACGCGCTTCTTGTTGCGCTCGATGGCGGAGGTCTTGGGCATGGGACGAAAGAGATGAAAAGGTTCAGGCCGCCTTCGGCGCGTTGGATGATTCCACCCGGCGGAACGGCATTCCCAGGAGGCGGAGGAGCTCGCGGCCCTCGTCGTCGGTCGCGGCGGTCGTGACGATCGTGAGGTCGAGGCCCATATGTTTCTTCACGTTCTCGACCGTGATTTCCGGGAAGATCGTGTGGTCGGTGATACCAAGGTTATAGTTTCCCTGGCCGTCGAACTTCGACGGCACTCCGCGAAAGTCACGAATGGTCGGCAACGCGACCGCGAGCAGGCGGTAAAGGAACTCCCACATCGCGTCGCCACGTAGCGTGACACTGCAGCCGACCACCTGGTTTTGCTTCAGCTTGAAGTTGGCGATGGCCTTCCGGGAGCGATTCAAGATCGGCTTCTGTCCCGCGATCGCGGCAACGTCACGCTGGATATCGGCGATCTGATTCTTGTCCGCCTCCGCATCGATACCGGTGTTGATGCTGACCTTCACCAGCTTCGGCACCTCGTGTTTGTTCTTGTAGCCGCGGCTCTTCACGAGCTCGGGGACGATCTGCTCGGTATAGAGCTTCTTGAGAGTGGGTACGTTGCTCATGGTAGTGATCCCGCGATTACCGACCGCAGGAAAGAGGTGAGTGGCGTGGAGGTGGAAAAGGGCTCAGTAACGCAGGCGCGCGCTTCGCTTGGCAAGCGCGCTTTCGAGCCGAAATTCAGGCAACCGGGGCGGCCTTCCGACGTTTGCTCGCGTCGAAGGACGACTGAAGCATGAGGTTGCTGATGTGGATGGAACCCTCGCGCTCGGCGATGGTGCCCTGCGGATGCTCCTGCGACTTCTTCAGGTGGCGCTTGATCATGCCGACGCCCTCGACGCGGGCTCGTTGCTGGGGGGCGAGGATCTCGAGGATCTTGCCCGTCTTACCCTTGTGGGAACCGGCAATCACGACGACCTGGTCGCCGCGCTTGATATGGAATTTCTGTGCCATGTTAGAGGACCTCCGGAGCGAGGGAGATGATCTTCATGAAGTTCTTCGCGCGGAGTTCGCGCGCGACCGGGCCGAAGATGCGTGTACCGCGAGGATTGTTGGTCGCGTCGATGATGACGATCGCGTTGGAATCGAAACGAAGATAGCTGCCGTCCGCCCGGCGTACCGGAGCCTTCGTCCGCACCACCACGGCCTTGGCGACTTCGCCCTTTTTAACGGTCGCGTCCGTGGTGCTTTCCTTGATATGAACCGTGACCACGTCGCCCACGTGAGCGTAGTTGGTCTTCTGGCCCATGCGTTGGATGAGAGCGGCTTTGCGGGCACCGGTATTGTCGGCAACCTCGAGAATGGAGCGCAGTTGAATCATGGCGGCCTCCTGTGGGAGTGACGTGGGTTGAAAGGAATCAGGACTTGGCGTCCGCGGCGGGAGCCGCGGGCTCGCTGGGCTTCGTGGTCTTGGTCGGAACCGTGGCGGCAACGTCGGTCTCGCTGACCGCGGCGCCCTCGGCGGCCACCGCCTTTTGCAGGACGGAAATGACACGCCAGCGCTTCAGGCGGCTGAGCGGGCGGGTCTCCATCACCTCCACCTTGTCGCCGACCTTGGTCTCGTTCTTTTCGTCATGGACGTGAAGTACCGTCTGGCGATTGACGACCTTGTGGTAGAGCGGGTGCGGGGTCTTGTAAGCGATGGTGACCTTGATCGATTTGTCGCCCGAACGACTCGAGACGAAACCGATCTGGGTTTTGCGCTTGGTGCGCTGGCCGGCGGTGGCGGAAGACATGGCAGAGATTTTTCTGATTCGGAATCGATGAGATGGGATGGCCGCGGCGGTGATTCACCGGCGAACCAGGGAGGATCAGGCGGCTTTGGGCGCGGCGGTCTTCTTCTGGTGGAGAATGGTCTCCAAGCGGGCGATGTCCTTGCGCAGGGTGCGAAGCTCGTGAGTCTTTTCGACCTGACCGGTCTGCTTGCGCAGCTTGAGCTGGAGCAGTTGTTCGCGGGTTTCCCGCAGCTTGGTTCTAATTTCGTCGGGCGAGAGCTCGCGGATTTCTTTCGAAGTCATGACAGGGTCCTTGGCTGGATGCGACTCAGACGGTCGTGCCGTCGCGCTGGATGAAGCGGCAGTGAAACGGGAGCTTCGCGTCGGCAAGACGGAACGCCTCCTTGGCAATCGTAGCGGGCACGCCCGCGAGCTCGAAGAGAATCGCGCCGGGCTTGATCACGGCCACGTAAAATTCGACCGGGCCCTTGCCCTGGCCCATGCGCACCTCGGCCGGCTTCTTGGTCACGGGCTTGTGCGGAAACACCCGGATCCAAAGCTTACCCTTGCGCTTGAGGTGACGGGAGATCGTGACACGCGCGGCTTCGATCTGCTGGCCGGTCATTGGACCGCGGGTCAGCGACTGCAGGCCGAATTCGCCGAAGGCGAGCGTGTTGCCGCGCTTTGCATTGCCCGAGCGGGTGCCCTTCTGGGACTTGCGGTACTTGGTGCGGGCGGGAGAGAGAGCCATGGTAAATTAGGTTTCTCGATTGCGAGGTGATTTGGAATCGGAGCCGGCAGCATCAATGGGCTCGGCTCGCGATGCGTCATTCATCCTGCGTCAAAGAGGTCAGTTGTTGTCGGACTCCTTTTTGCAGATCCAGCACTTGACGCCGATCTTGCCGTAAACCGTCAGGGCTTCGGCGAAGCCGTAGTCGATGTTTTCGCGCAGGGTGTGCAACGGCACGCGACCCTTGCGCTGCCATTCACGCCGGGCGATGTCCGCGCCGCCGAGACGCCCGGAGCACTGGATCCGGATGCCTTCCGCGCCAAGGGCCATCGCCATTTCCACGGCCTTTTTCATGGCCCGACGGAAAGCGATACGACGCTCGAGCTGAAGCGCGACGTTCTCGGCCACCAAGGCGGCCTCGATCTCGGGCTTCTTCACTTCCTGGATGTCGAGCAGGATCTCCTTGCCGGTGAGCTTCGCCAGCTCCTCCTTGATCTTCTCGATCTCCTGCCCTTTGCGGCCGATGACGATGCCGGGGCGGGCAGTATAGATCTTGACCCGGACCCGGTTGGAGGCGCGTTCGATGAAGATGCGCGGGACTGAAGCCTGCTTCAGCTTTTCCATCAACTTCGTGCGGATGATCTGGTCTTCAGCCAGCAGCTTGCCGAAGTCTTTCTTGCCGGCGTACCAGCGGGACTGCCAGTTGCGACGGACGGCGAGACGGAAACCGACGGGATTGGTTTTTTGGCCCATGGAAGTGAATTAGGAATTGGTGTTGCCGTCGGACAGCACGATGCGGATGTGAGACATCTTCTTGCGGCGCGGCATGGCCGAGCCACGGGCGCCCGCCTTGAAGCGCTTGAGCACCGGGCCATTTTCGATGATCGCACTCTTAACGGTGAGGCTATCGGCCGAGAGATTGTTGTTGTTCTCGGCGTTCGCGATCGCGCTCTTCAGCGTCTTCACGATCAGCCGCGCGGATTTGCGCGGAACGAGCTGCAGATAATCGACCGCATCCGCCGCCTTGCGGCCTTGGATGGTGCGGGCAACTTCGCGCACCTTCTTGGGTGACATGCGCGCGTAGCGAGTGAGGGCTTGGACTTCCATGTGGATCGGGAGGATTCCAGCGCGTTGGCTGGCGATAGTGGCGGACGAGCGTCGCGCCCTACCCTTTTTGGTTGGTTACTGGGTTAAGTTTTGAGTACTTTGACGGTGACAACGTCACCGGCGCGCAGGGCCTGCTTGCTCACGACACCGAGGATCAGCGCCGCGCTGGCGGCCGGTCGGATATCGACGATGAGGACGTCTCCCACTTCGAGGCCCTGACGCGTAACGCGACAGATCATTCCCTGCCGCAATCCCGCGTTGAATCCGTCGTTCAGCATGACGAGGTCCGCCACCCGGGTCGGTTCAATCTTTGCAATCGTCGCCGTGGGCGCGGCAGCCGCACCTTGGATTTCAGGCACGGGGGAGCCAACCGCCAGCGCCATGGCGCAGACGATAAGCGCAATCCGGGAACGACTATTGGGACGAATCGACATCCGACACTTTCCGCAGGGCTTAGATCTCCTTGCGCGTCATGCCACCGTGCGCCTTGAAGACGCGAGTCGGGGCGAATTCACCGAGCTTGTGGCCCACCATGTTCTCGGTGACGTACACGGCGATGAACGCCTTGCCGTTGTGCACGCTGAAGGTGTGGCCGACAAAGTCGGGCGTGATAGTCGAGCGGCGGGACCAAGTCTGAATCGGCTTCTTGGCGCCGGACTTCGCCGCCTTCTCGATCTTCTCGAGAAGGTGATAATCGACGAAGAAGCCCTTTTTGATGGAACGTGCCATGGTGCGAAAGCGCTGGGGTTACTTCTGGCCACGCGGCTTGCGGCCGTTGTGGTGAACAATGATCTGGGCGTTGGACGGCTTCGAACGACGGCGCGTCGGAAACCCCTTCGCGAGCTGACCCCACGGCGAGACCAGTTGCTGCCGGCCACCGCCACCCTTCGACTTGCCCTGGCCGCCACCGTTGGGATGGTCAACCGGGTTCATCGCCATACCGCGGACGGTAGGACGGATACCGAGCCAACGGCTGCGACCCGCCTTGCCGAGAGACTGCAGGTTGTGATCGCCATTGCCAACCTCGCCAATCGTCGCGCGGCACTTCGGGTTGACGAAGCGGAGCTCACCCGAAGGCATCTTCAGCGTGGCTTTGCCGTTCTCGACCGCCACCAGTTCAAGCCCGGCTCCGGCGGAACGGGCGATCTGGGCGCCACGTCCGGGAACCAGCTCGACACAATGCAGGCGGGTCGACGGCGGAATAATCTCCAGCGGGAAGTTGTTTCCCACCGTGAAATCATTCGTGGTCGCCTTGTTCGACGTGAAGATCGTGTCGCCCACCTTCAGACCCTTCGGGGCGAGAATATAACGCTTCTCGCCGGAGGAGTACGCGATCAAGGCGAGATTCGCCGAACGATTCGGATCGTACTCGAGCGCCTGCACGCGGGCGGGAAGGTCGAGCAGATCGCGTTTGAAATCGACGATTCGATAGAGCTGCTTGTGGCCGCCGCCCCGATGACGTGAAGTCAGCCGGCCATAACAGTTGCGCCCGCCGGTCTTGTTCTTCGGCTGAGTGAGCCCACGCTCCGGCCGCTTTTTCGAGAGGCCCTCCGCCCGGTTCAACTGCGTGAACCGGCCGGCGGCGGTGAGGGGACGAAAACTCTTGAGTGCCATTTTATGAAGTCTCCTGGTTGCTCGAACGCGTTAGACGAGTTCGATCTTGTCTCCGGCCTTTAGGGTCACGATGGCCTTCTTGTAGTCGGATCCGATACCCGGACGACCTTGCCGGCTCCGCTTGTTCTTGCCGCGATAGTTCTGGGTGTTCACGCGACGCACCGTGACCTTGAAGGTCTGTTCGACCGCTTCAGCGATCTGGTGCTTGGTAGCATGCCCATGGACCTCGAAGGTATACTGTCCCAGTTCGGAAGAGAGCTTGTTGGACTTTTCCGAGAGGCGGACGAGTTTGAGGATCTTGTCGGCTTGCATTAGTTCTTACCTCCATTGACGCGGGCGAGGATCGTCTCGAGCGCCTTGCTGCTGACGATGATCTTGGCGTATTGCGCGAGATCGAGGGTATTGAGCTTCGCCGCTTCCTGCAGCGTCACGCGCTCGATGTTGCGGGAGGCGCGAGCGGTCTCGGCCGCGAACGGCGCGTCGACCAGCAGCACGCGGCCCTTCGGGGCGATGCGGCCGACCACCTGATTAACCACCTTTGTCTTGTTCGACTTCGGATCGAATTGCTCGATCACCGCGATCTCCCCGGCAGCGGCGCGATCGAATAGAGCACGACTGAACGCGAGCTGCTTCACCTTGCCGTTGATCTTCTTGGAGTAGTCGCGAGGCTTCGGGCCGAAGACGACGCCACCGCCGACCCACAGGGGCGAGCGGATGGAACCGGCGCGAGCGCGACCCGTGCCCTTCTGCCGCCAAGGCTTCTTGCCGCCGCCGCGCACTTCGCCGCGGGTTTTCGTCGAATGCGTCCCCTGCCGTTTGTTGGCATTGATCGCGACGATGACTTCCTTGACAGCCTGCAGCCCCTTGTCGCCCTCGAAGGTCGGAATGTTGGCAAAGTCCTTCTCGGAGCTGGTTTTGCCGTCGGAACTAAAAACGGTGAGTTTCATGTTCTGGATGTGTCTCCTTACTTCTTGGCAGCCGGTTTCGCAGATGCGGCGGGCTTGGCCCCAGCCTTCTTCGCCTCGGCAGGAGCCGCGGCCTGCGTGGGCGCGCTCCACTGGCCCTTGATGGCGGTGCGAACGATCACGTCATCTCCGTTCGCGCCAGGAATGGCGCCTTTGACGAGAATCAGGTTCTTGTCCGCCACGATCTTGATGATGCGGAGGTTCTGGACCGTACGACGCTCGCTACCCATATGGCCAGGCATGGCCTGGTTCTTCCAGGAACGGCCCGGGGTCTGGCGCATGCCGATCGAGCCGATCCGGCGATGGAACATGGAGCCGTGGGAGGCGGGACCACCCGCAACGCGGAAGCGCTTAACAACGCCTTGGAAGCCCTTGCCCTTCGACACGCCAACCACGTCAACGAGCTGCCCTTCTGAGAAAGCGGCGGCGTTGATGACATCGCCGACTTTCAAAGTGGGTGCGTCGGTGAGGCGCACCTCGGCCAGAACACGGGGCGTACTTGCAAGGCCCGCCTTCTTAGCGTGGCCAATCTCGCCGGCTGACGTGTTCTTTTCCTTCTTCTGAGAGAAGCCGATCTGGACAGCATTATAGCCGTCGGTGGCTACGGTCTTCACCTGGACCACTGCGCAGGGTCCGGCTTCGACCACGGTGACCGGCACGAGCACATTCTGTGCATCGTAGACCTGGGTCATTCCGAGTTTCTTACCTAAAATTTCGGAGATCATAGGCTAAGCGGTAGGTGGATGGGTTTCCGTTTAACGGACCTACTTTAGCGCGGCCTGGCGGTTCCGCGGGGGCGGAACACAGGCAACTGCTAACTGTAGAGAAAAGGATCCGGGTGGAAAGGTGGGTTAGGAAGGGTGATCTGAGTCTCTGCTCAGACGTTGATGGTGATGTCGACGCCGGACGGAAGGTTCAGCTTCTTCAATTCATCGACCGTCTGTGCGGTGGGCTCGATGATGTCGATCAGGCGCTTGTGCGTCCGCGTTTCGAACTGCTCCATCGACTTCTTGTCGACGTGGGGCGAACGGTTGACCGAAAGTTTCTCGATCCGCGTCGGCAACGGAATCGGGCCGGACACCCGCGCTCCGGAGCGCTTGGCGGTTTCGACGATGTCCTGAGCCGACTGGTCGATAACTCGATAGTCGAAACCCTGGAGTTTGATGCGAATTCGTTGGCCTTTCATGGCGAAAAAAAAGAACGGGGGATTACGTGCGGGCGGGAGCCTTGGAGGACGTCTCGACGATCTTCGCGAGGAGCGAATTGGGCACTTGTTCGAAGTGCGATGGCGTGATGCCCGCACTGGCACGCCCCTTGGAAAGCGACCGAATGTCGGTCACATAGCCGAAGAGCATCTCGAGCGGGACAAACGCATTGATGATGCAGGCGCCCGCCTTATTCTCCATGCCCTGGATCTGGCCGCGACGACGATTGATGTCGCCCATGAGATCACCCTGATAGTCTTCCGGGGTCGTGACCTCCACACCCATGATCGGCTCGAGCAGAATGGGATTCGCCTTCTTCATCGCCTCCTTGAAGCCGAAGATGCCGGCCATTTTGAACGCGAGTTCCGACGAATCTACTTCGTGGAAGGAGCCATCGACGATGCGGACCTTAACGTCCACGACCGGATAACCGGCGACGACGCCGTTGTTCGCACCTTCCAGGATGCCGTCGGTAGCGGGCTTGATGAACTCCTTCGGAATGGCACCGCCCACGATCTCGTTGATGAACTCGACGCCCTTGCCCTTCTCATTGGGCTCCAGTTTGACGACGACGTGACCATACTGGCCCTTGCCGCCCGACTGGCGGATGAATTTTCCCTCGGCTTCGGCCGCCTTGGTGACGGTCTCACGATACGCGATCTGCGGTTTGCCGGACGTAGCCTCGACCTTGAACTCGCGTTTCATGCGATCTCGGATGATGTCGAGATGAAGCTCGCCCATGCCTGCGAGGATCGTCTGGCCCGTGTCAGGATCAGTCTTGACCCGCAGAGTCGGATCTTCTGCCACGAGCCGCTGCAGCGCGGTCGACATCTTTTCCTGGTCTCCCTTGGAATTAGGCTCGATCGACATCGAGATAACCGGTTCGGGGAACGACGGCGGCTCGAGCCGGATGTCGAAATCCTCATCACAGAGGGTGTCGCCCGTGATGACGTCCTTCACTCCCACGACGGCGCAGATATCGCCCGAGTAAGCGAGGTCGATTTCTTCACGCTCGATGGCGCGCATGAGCACCAGGCGCGAAACGCGCTCGCTGCGGCGCGTGCGCGGATTGTATACCGCCATGCCCTTGGGCAGCTTCCCGGTATAGACACGGAAAAACACCAGCCGCCCCACAAACGGGTCATTCCAGAGCTTGAACGCGAGACCGGCCATCTTGGCCTTGTCGTCAACGACCGCAGCAACTTCCTTCCCGTCACTATCCTGCCCCATCATGGGAGGGACGTCGATGGGGCTTGGAAGATAATTAACGACGCAGTCGAGCAACCGTTGCACGCCCTTCTTCTTGAAGGCAGAGCCCGGCACCACGCCGGTGAACTTGAGCGAGATCGTCGCCTTGCGCACGGCGAGCATGAGCTCGGAAGTCGCGATCTCTTCACCGCCGAGGTACTTCTCCGCGATCGTATCGTCAAAATCCGAAACCGCTTCAATGAGCTTGTCCCGGTACTCCTTGGCCTGATCCGCCATTTCCGCAGGAATGGCGATGGGCGTGGGGTTGAGCCCCAGCTGGTCCGCGGGATCCTCGGTGAAGGAATACGCGACGTTCTGCACGAGGTCGACGAGTCCGGTAAAATTGTCTTCCTTTTCGATCGGCAAATAGATCGGGTGCGCATTGGCCTTCAGCTTTTCACGCATCTCCGATACCGCGCGGAAAAAGTCGGCTCCCGTGCGATCCATCTTGTTGATGAAGGCGATCCGAGGAACCTTGTACTTGTTGGCCTGCCGCCAGACCGTCTCGGATTGCGGCTGGACGCCGGCGACCGCACAAAACACAGCCACCGCGCCATCGAGTACCCGGAGCGAACGCTCCACTTCCGCCGTAAAGTCGACGTGGCCGGGAGTATCGATGATGTTAATGCGCTGCTTGATGCCCTTCCACGGGCCCCATGACGCATTCCAAGCGCAAGAAATGGCCGCGGCGGTGATGGTGATCCCGCGCTCGCGCTCCTGCTCCATCCAATCCGTCACCGTGGTGCCTTCGTGCACCTCACCCATCTTGTGCACGGCACCCGAATAGAAGAGGATGCGCTCGGTGGTCGTGGTCTTGCCCGCATCGATGTGCGCGGCGATGCCGATATTACGCGTCCATTCCAGCGGGAACGGACGCTCCTTGGCGTTGGCCGCGGAAACCTTGGCCTTGTCAGTGACGATAGTGAGAGCCGGTACGGCAGGCGACGACATGAGCGGAGACTCCTATGTTTACCAACGCAGGTGGGCGAAAGCCCGGTTGGCCTGCGCCATCTTGTGCGTATCTTCCTTCTTCTTCACCACCGTGCCGGTATTGTTATACGCATCGATGATCTCAGCCGCGAGAGCATCCCGCATCGGCACGCCCTTCCGGCTACCCGCGGCGTCGACGATCCAGCGCAGGGCGAGCGATTCCTGCCGCTCAAACGAAATCTCGACGGGGACCTGATAGGTCGCGCCACCGACGCGCCGGCTCTTCACCTCCAAGCGCGGACGAGCATTCTCAAGAGCGCCGAGCAGAAGATCCACCGGGTCGCCCTTCTCAAGCTTCTCGGAAACCTTCTCGAAGGCACCGTAAACGATCCGCTGCGCGAGGTTCTTCTTGCCGCTCTTCATGATCACGTTGACGAGATGTGCAACGAGCGGGCTGTTATAGCGGGCGTCCGGAACGGTCTGACGTTTTTCGGCTCTGTGACGACGTGACATGGCGAAAGCGGTTGGAGGAGGGACTTACTTGGCGGCCTTCGGGCGTTTGACGCCGTACTTGGAACGGGAACGACGGCGCTTTTCGACGCCCGTCGCGTCAAGGGTGCCGCGGACGATGTGGTAACGAACGCCCGGAAGGTCCTTCAC
>ERZ761602.616-NODE-616-length-74494-cov-5.171604_pt1 | contig 74494 bp, 58 predicted proteins | sample MGYA00512165_ERZ761602 | MGnify/ENA primary metagenome ERZ761602 (study PRJEB28899, sample SAMN02445085) | bioreactor sludge metagenome | biome: EBPR sludge; isolation source: Thorneside wastewater treatment plant | place: Australia: Brisbane, Thorneside Wastewater...
CGGTCGAACGCACGGTCGTTCGGGGGGTCGACTTCACCACCGGTCGCACGGTCGAACGCACGGTCGTTCGGGGGGTCGACTTCACCACCGGTCGCACGGTCGATCGCACGGTCGTTCACGGGGTCGACCCAACCGACGACTCGGTTGGCTCCGTGGGATCGCGCTCGCGCTCGGTGCGCTCGCGCTCTGGGCGGTGGTGATCGAGCCACGGCACCTCGTGGTGCGCGAGCGCGAGCTGATGCTGCCCGGTTGGCCCGCGGCGCTCGACGGATTGCGCGTGGGCCTCGTCGGCGATCTGCACGTCGGCGCGCCGCCCATGGATCGCGCGCGCACCCGGCGCGTGCTCGAACGATTGGCCGCGCAGGAAGCGGATCTGCTGCTCTTTCTCGGCGATCTCGTCGACACCAAGAGCCTCTTCCGATCCGAGCCGAGCCTCGCGCACCTCTCGGAGGATCTGCGGGTCCTGCGCGCTCCGCTTGGCGCGTACGCGGTGCTCGGCAACCACGATCATTGGTTCGGCGCGCGCCGCGTGCGCGACTGCCTCGAACGTGCGGAGGTGCCGGTGCTCTCGAACGAGACGCGGCGCGTGTGGTTCCGCGACGCCGCGTTCGATCTCGTGGGCGTCGACGACGCGTTCACCGGACACGCAGACTTGCTGCGCAGCCTGGAAGGCTCGGTGGGCCCACGCCTCGTCGTCACGCACACCGCCGACCTCTTCGTCGACGTGCCCGACGACGTCTCGCTCACCGTCGCCGCGCACACCCACGGAGGCCAGGTGCGGCTTCCGATCGTGGGCGCGCTCTTCGTTCCCTCACGCTTCGGGACCCGCTTCGTACGCGGCCATTACGTGGAGGGGGGTCGCCATTTGTGGGTGACGAGCGGAGTCGGGAACAGCATGGTTCCCGTGCGATTCGGCGTCCCTCCGGAGCTCGTCGTGCTCACGCTTCGGAGCGCGGCGCGGCACTGAACGCACGTCTCCTCGCGTGCGACCACGCTTGTAAGGGTTACCACCACAGGCCGCGCGTGCTAGAGCGAAGCCCCGAGATGGCCGCCGACAAGAAGCCTCAGCCGATCCCGAGCGCGAGTGAGCGCTCCGAGGCTGCGGTCGCGACCGACTCCGCCGGCGAGAGCGAGACACCGTCGCGAGGCCTCGAACGCAAACGCGTCTCGGGCAGCACCTACGTCGTGCGCAACGCGCCGAGCGACATCGTGCGCAGCCGACCGTCGAGCGCGCCGCCCTCGGGCAACGGAGAAGGCCCGACGCTCCCGCGACCGCCCCGCGTGCCGAAGCTGGACGCGCCGGTGGAAGAGATCGTCGAGCACGTCGAGCGCTTCGACTTCGCGCCGGTCGCTCGCCGCACGAGCCGGCCCCCGAGCGAGGCGCCGCGTGCGAGTGAGCCGCCGTCGACCGCCGCTCCTTCGAGCGCGGCGTCGTCGACCGCTCCCAGCACGTCGAGCGTGGCTTCGCCCAGCGTGGCTTCGTCGAGCATGGCTTCGTCGAGCATGGCTTCGTCGAGCATGGCTTCGTCGAGCATGGCTTCGTCGAGTGTGGCTTCGTCGAGCACGACGACACCGGGCACCGCGCTCGCGCCGCGCCCGAGCTCCGCGCCTGCCCCGCGTCCGGGCTCCGACGTGCGTTCGCGCGTGAGCACCCCGATCCCCCCGCGCGTCGAGCGCGTGCGCACCGAGCTCGACGCGCTCCGCAGCCCGTCGATCGTGCCGGAGGCGCCGCCTGCCGATCCGGTTGCGGCGCTGCTGCTCGAGCTCTGCCGCTGCTCGCCCGGCGACGTCGAACGCCACCGCGGACGCCTCGAGCGCGACGCGGACCGATTGCTGCCCGAGCTCGCGCGGCACTTCCCCGGACCCGTGTGGTTCGATCGGAAGATGCCGTACCGCCGCATGCCCGTCGCGTCGGAGGCGTCGCCGCTCGGTGCGGCGCTCACCCTCTTCGGCGAGCGCGCCGTCCCGCACGTCGAGGCGCTGCTCGAGCACACGAGCCCGGACGTTCGTTTCCACGCGGTGCTCGTGGCGACCGAGCTCGGACGTCCCGAGCTGCTCGCCGCGGTCGCGCAGCTCCTGCTCGACGCCGACCCGGGCGTGCGTCGCGCGGCGCTCGTCGGCGTCGAGGGGCTGCGCGCGTCCTCGACGTATCCGCACGTCCTCGCGGGTCTGCGGCGCACCGCGGCCGCCACCACCGTGCAGCAGGTCTGGCGCGTGCGCAGCATCGAGGCGCTGGGCGAGCTCGGCGATCCGCTCGCGCTCGATCCGCTGGTGGAGCTGCTCGGCGACGACGACCGCACGATCGCGCGCGCCGCCCACGACGCCCTCCGGCGTCTGACCTGCCACGACCTCGGCACGATGCGGATGAGCTGGCGGCGCTGGGCGAAGTCGCAGGGCCGCCGTCATCGCTTCGATTGGCTCGTCGACGCGCTCGCGGACCGCCGTCCGGAGCTCCGCAAGATGGCGCTTCAAGAGCTGCGGCGCGTGTCGGGCCACGACTTCGGGGTGACCGAAGACGCGCCGCGCTCGGCCTTCGTGGACGCGCAGCCGAAGTACGTCCGCTGGTGGCAGTCGCGCACCTGACGGCTTCTGCTTCGCTCAACGAAGCACGCCCGCGGTTCGCAAGAAGCGTTCGATCTCGCCCCAGTAGTCGAGCTCGGGAGGCGGCAGATCGTTGTGTCCGGCGTCGCACGCGACCAAGACGCTTCGGGGCAACGCGCGGTGCAGACGCTCGCCGTGCGCGAAGGGGATCACCTCGTCGCGTCGGCCGTGGAGGATCAACGCGGGCACGTCGGTGCCGCCGAGCGCGTCGAGGGTGTCGAAACGATCACGGATGAGAAAGCGCGGCGCGCGAAAGGCGTCCCACGCGACGTCGGCCACGCTGGTGAAGGTCGATTGAAGGATCACGGCCGCGGGTCGGTGCTCACGCGCGATCAGGCCCGCGGCACCACCGCCGAGCGAGACGCCGTGGAGCACGACGCGCGAAGGATCGACGTCGGGACGCGCGACGAGGCGTGCACGAAACGCGAGCAAGTCGTCGCGGATCGCGGCTTCACTCGGTGAGCCGGCGCTCCGCCCGTAGCCGCGATACTCCGGCAAGAGCACCGAGACGCCGAGCCGTCGATACGTCGCGAGCCACGCGGGCAGCGGGTCGATGACCTCCGCGTTGCCGTGCGTGTAGATCACCGCGGGCCCGGGGCTCGTGGGCGACACGCCGTCGCCCGGAAGGAAGAACGCTTCGACGGGACCTTCGTCGCTCTCGTGCCACCAACGCTCGAGCCCCGGGGTTCGCGAAAAGAGTCGTTCGTCGGGCGGCGCCGCGTTCGGGTGGAACATCATCGCGCGCTGAAGCCACGTCAGGAGCACGAACCCTCCGAGGAGCACGAGCGCGAGGAGCGCGAGGCGGAGCGTACGACGACGGGAGGCATCGGCCACGGGAGTCTCCTACGCACGGCATCGTGGTGGGATTCCAAGCCCTCGACGGAAGCTCGACGGTCGTGTGGAACGTCGATTGGCAGGCCGCGCCAGCGATCCTCGAGAGCCGAGCGAGCGAGCCGTTCTCGACGCCTCTCGGGAGCGAGGAGCGGAGCCACGACTCTTGCGACGCGGCCCGGGGCTGCGACACGCTGTGCGAACGATGCTCCGGGGTCCTCGCTGGGTCGTGCTCCTCCCCACTCTCGTGGGATCCGCGTGGCTCGGTGGATGCGTGGGGACGCTCCGCGTCGACGACGCCGACGGCAACGACGGCGGGATCCTCGACGCCGGCATGCGCGACGCATCGCGACCCGTCGACGGCGACGCCGACGCGGGTGTGACCGACGCCGGCTCCGTCGTCGCGCCCGACGCGCGCGTCGACTCCGGGGGTCCGACGGATCCGTGCGACGGCGTGACGTGTGGGAGCAACGAGATCTGCTCGCGCGGGCTGTGCATCTGCACGGCGGGGTTCGCGCGCGTGGGTGGGAGCTGCGAAGCGAGCCCGGTGGGGGATCCCGCGAGCCACACGCGCGAGGAGGTGTGCGCGCGTTGGAACGAGAGCGCCGCCGTCTCGCCCGACTACTTCTCGGTGGGCGGCGCCAGCTGCGATCCCGGCGTGCTCTCCCCCGACGGCGTCAACGACGGCATGCGTCGCACCAACTTCTACCGCTGGCTCGTCGGGCTCGGCCCTGCCTCCGCCGCCGCCGCGAACGTGGAGGCGCAGCACTGCGCGTTGGTGTCGGCCTGGAATCCGGTCGGCCCGGCCGCGCACTTTCCGGAGCCGAGCGCGGTCTGCTACACGCCGGAGGGCGCAGCCGGGGCGGGCTCGAGCAACATCGCGTGGGGCAACCACACGCCCGTCTCCGCCATCGACGCGTGGGTCGACGATTGGGGGAACGAGACGACGATTGGACACCGTCGCTGGATCTTGAACCCACCCCTCTCCGACGTGCAGCTCGGCCTCTACCAGGGCGGCACGTCGTTCGGCGGCGCGTCCTGCATGTCGGTCTTCGGCATGGGCGGCTCGGGCCCCCGTCCGGACTGGACCGCGTATCCGCCGCCCGGCTTCAGCCCACGGAGCTTGCCCGGCGTGGGCTCGGGCTTGTCCAATCAGTGGACCTTCCACGCGCCGTGGGACTTCAGCGCGGCCACCGTGACCGTCACGCGCCTGAGCGATGGCGCCGACCTCCCCGTCCGCATCCTGCCGCTCTCCTCGGGCGGCGGCTTCGGCTACCCACCGGCGACGAGCTGGGTGCCGATGGGTTGGTCGGTCGCGTCGGACGAGACCTACCGCGTCGTCGTCACCGCTGGGAGCCAGAGCGCAACCTACGACGTGCGTCCCGTCGACTGTTGACGTCGCGACGTCGACGTCACGCGACGGCGCGCGTCAGGGAGTGGGGTCGAGGGAGCTCGGGCCGCCGTATTCGAGCACCGAGGTGCGCACGCTGCCGTCCGGCTCGCGCACCACGATCACGAGGTCCTGGTAGCGCTCGAGGATCGACACGCCCTCCGCGCCGAGACCGCGGAGCAGCGCGGTGTTGTAGCCGCCCGAATGGCCGATCATCAGGACCGTGCTGCCCGACACTTCGCGCGCACGTTGCCACGCCGCCACCTCGGATCCGAACTCTGCCCACGAGGCCGTCATCGAGATCGGCGCCACCGTGACGGGCGTCCCCGTGCGCTCCGCGAGCGGCGCTGCGCTCTGTTGGTTGCGCAGGAACGACGTGACGACGATCTCCTCGAAGCCCGTCGCGCCCAGCAGCGTCGCGAGCCGCTCGGCTCGCGCCTGCCCCTCCGCGTTGATCGGCGGGTCGAGCCCCGGGTCGCGCTCGGTGTGGCGGATCACGTAGTAGGTCGTGGGACGCCCGCTGGGCGGTGGGCCCGCATCGGGGCGCGCCGCGGCGTCGGCACGATCGTCCCCCGCATCGCCCGATCCCGCGTCGACCGTGCCCCCGTCGAGCGCGACCGTGCCCCCATCCAGCGGGCACGCGTCGTCGTCCGCGCAGCCGACGCCGAACGAGAGAACGAGCATGATCAGAGAAGCGCGAAGGGCAGGCATCCGCGCAATCCTGGGGCGATCGCGTCGAGCGTCGAGGGCTTCTCGATGCGCCACGGCTGACGATCGAGAAGCTCTTCGAGCTGCCGCCGCTGCGCCTCGCACGAGGTCACGGCCGATCACGGTGGTGGCGTCAGCCCGCGCCGATGGAGCGCGTGGTAGAGCGCGGGCGCGGAGCGGTAGCCGAGGCGCGTCGCGATCTCCGCCCCTCGGAGCCGTCGGCCCCCGAGGAGGTTCCACGCGAGCTCGACCCTCAGCGTCGCGACGTACGAGCGCCAACCGTCGAAACTGGCGTGGTGGCGCCGGAAGTAGGAGCCGACTCGCTCCGAAACGCGCCGCTCCGGCAGGCCGAGCCCCGCCGCGAGGTCGTCGACGCCGGGGTGGCGATCGAGGTGACTGCACGCGCGCGCCACGAGATCGGCGATGCGCTGATCGATTCCGTCCGCGCGGGCCTGCGCCGCGTCGAGCACCCGCGCGCGATCGAGGCCGGGTGGCGTGAGCACGTCGAGGAGCGCGCCGAGCGGGGCGGCGTCGGGTGAGCCACCGAGCGCGTCCGCGAGGCGGCTCGCACGCACACGCTGACCGGCGTCGAGCGGTGCATGCGCGAGCACGCCGTCGCACGAGCGCGCACCCACGATCTGCAAGAGATCGCAGCGCTCGCTCGTCCGCACGAGCCGCGCGTGCTCCTCGCTGCCCACGAAGACCTCGCCCGCGCGCACGACGACTCCGCCCCGCGTGGTCTCGAGGTGGGCCTCCCCCTCGCGCACGATCCACACCCACGTGCGGTGTCCGGGGCTCGCGCCGCCGCCGAGCTCCATCGTCGCGAGCCCTCGCGTGCGCGTGCGCGCGACGATCACCGACGGATGCCGCCACGCGTCTTGGTGCATCTCGATCGCGCCGGGCACGAGGAGCCACCGCGGATGCGTCGCGAGCATGACGAACGCTATCCGGCCGATCCGACCGGGAAAAGGTCAATGGTCGATCGCCGCACGAGACGTCATTCCGAGCCCATGCGCACCGACTCTTCGCCTTCCTGCGGGTGGGCTCCGCTCCACGCGAGCCTCGTTTGTGTCTTGCTCGCCTGCGGCTCGAGCGCCGAGCCTCCTGCCGACGCGTCGATCGACACTTCCACGCTCGACGCATTCGTACCGGCCGACGACGCCGGATCCATCGACGCCTCGGTGCCCTTCGTCGAGTGCCGCGTCGCGCTCCCCTCCGACTCGGTCGAAGGCACCGACGTGCGCTGCTTCGATCTCCGCGACGCGCGCGCGCTCCCCGAGATCCTCGTGCACGCGATCGTCTTCGACGCCGAGCTCGCGGGCACTCCGGTCTACGTGCTCGACGGCGGCCCCGGCCTGCGCGGCACCGCGTACGTCCGCTCGCTCGATCGGGAGACGCGTCGCGCGCGCTTCGGCGAGCGCCCGATCGTCTACGTCGAGCAGCGCGGCAAAGGCGCCTCGCTGCCGCGGCTCGCGTGCCCGAGCGGCGACCTCGTCTTCTGCGCGGACGAGGCACGCGCGGACGGAATCGATCTCACACGCTTCGGCGTCACCGACGCGGCGGACGACGTCGTCGCGATCGCGACGTCGCTCGGTCACGAGCGCATCCTGCTCGCCGGCGGATCGTTCGGGAGCCGGCTCGCGCTCGAAGTGATTCGCCGTCATCCGGAGCGCATCGAAGCCGCGTACCTCGAGTCGCTCGTGCCGCCCGATCTCGCGTACCTCGCGAACTTCGTGCGTGGCACCGGGCTCGCGCTCGACGCGTTGGGTGAGGTCTGCGCGGCGGCCCCGACCTGCGAAGGAGACGTCTCGACCGACCTCGTGCGCGCGCTCGAACGCGCAGCCGAATCGCCGCTCGACTCGAGCCTCGGTCCGCTGTCGCCGCCGATCGTGACGATTGCGATCGTGGAGGCGCAGTACCACCAGGATCTGCTCGGCGGCATCCCGAGCGGCCTGCGCGCGTTGGCCGAAGGCGACCCCGACGCGAGCACGTTCGTTCGAAGGGCGCTCTCGCGTCCGCCGCCCGTGGACTCGTTGCTGCAATACGCGGTGCTCTGTCGCGACATCGCGCCGCTCTTCGATCGCGCCGACCTCGAAGCCGCCGTCGCGGAGGTGGGACCTCCGCTCGGACCGTGGCTCGAGCCGTTCGGCACCTCGCTCGACGTGTGCGCGGAGCTCGGCGTCGCCGCGGGTCCCGCCGAAGCGCGGACGCCCGTGACGACCGACGTGCCGCTGCTGCTCGTCGCCCCCGAGCTCGACGCGCGCACCCCACGAATCAATGCCGAGCGTGTGGCAGCGACGGCCTCGCGCGCGCGCATCGTCGACCTCCCCGGTCGCACCCACACCCCGGGCCTCGCGCTCCAAGCGGAAGGTCGTTTCCTCGACGCGTGTGCGGCCGAGGTGGTGCGGACGTTCCTGGACGATCCGGACGCGGAGCTCCCGAGCTGCGAGGCCGCGATCGTGTGGGAGTGACTCGGTCTGCGCGTTCGAGATCGCTCGGCGTTCGACGTCGCGGCTTCGTGGCGTGGGCCTCGCCCGCCGCAACGCTTCGCCGCTCTTCTCGGTGACCCGTCGGCGTCGGACGCTCTCGAAAGAGCGGCGCACGGGCTCACAAAGCCGACCCGACCGGTCGGCAGCAGGTTCCTCCTCGTCGAGTCGCTCTCACGGCTCGCGAGGAGACCTCCATGAGCCAGAAGAATCTCGAATCGAACGACGAGACGGTGTTGGTGTACGGCGCGACGGGCGCACAAGGCGCGAGCTTGCTGCGTGCGTTCGTCGCCGCAGGCTTCGCGACACGAGGCCTCGCGCGAGACGACCGAGAAGCCGCGCTCGTCCGGAGCGCGGGCGCCCGTGCCACCCTCGCGAACCTCGACGACCCGGCGTCGTTGCGGCGCGCCTCGGAGGGCGCGACCTCCGCGGCGATCGTGCTGCCGCTCGAGTACGACGTGGAGGTCGCGGTGCGTCACGGTCGCGACGCGATCGACGCCGCCGTGCAGGCCGGCGTTCGTCACGTCGTGTTCGACACCAGCATGCGTTGGCCGACCGAGCGCACCGAAGTGGCAGCGTTCGAGATCAAACGCGCGGTCGCGGATCACCTCGTCGCGCAGCCCGTCGCCACCTCGATCGTGCGACCCACGTTCTACCTCGAGAACCTGCTCGGCCCGTGGACGCTGCCGGGCATCGTCGAGCACGACACTTTCGCGTACCCACTCCCCGCGAATCTGCGCGCCGCGTGGGTCTCGCACGACGACGTCGCGCGTGCGGTCGTCGAGATCGCGCGGCGGCCGGAGCTCGCGGGGCGAGCCTACGAGATCGGCGGCGAGCGCGCGGTGACGGGCCCCGAGCTCGCGGCTGCGCTCTCCGACCACTTGCGTCGTACGATTCGCTACGTGCCGATCGATCCCAGCGACTTCGAACGTGCCCTCGCCGCCGCGGTGGGTGCGGACGCCGCGCACGAGATCGCCGCGCTCTACGCGTGGTGCGCGCGCGAGGCGACGACCTCGCTCTTCGACGCGCGGCCGAGCGCGCTCGAAGCGCGTGCGACGCCGCTCGCCGACTGGGTCGCCGCGCAGCGCTGGGAGATCGCGCGATGACCCCGACGCTCGTGTACGGCTTCGATCCGCTCTGCGGCTGGTGCTACGCGTTCGGCCCGACGCTGCGCGCCTTGCGCGAGACCTTCGCGGATCGCGTCGCGATCGAGATCGCGTGCGGAGGCCTCGTCGTGGGAGACCGCGTGGGGCCGATGCGTGAGATGCGCGACTACCTTCGCGAGGCGTATCCACGGGCCGAAGCGCGGAGCGGCGTGCGCTTCGGGCGCGGCTTCACGGAGGGGCTCTTGAACGACGACGACGTGGTCCTCGCGTCGGAGCCGGCGTGCCGAGCGATCGTGATCGCGCGCGAGCTCGGGAGTCGGGAGCAGACGCTCGACCTCGCGACGCGGCTGATCGACGGCCTCTACGATCACGGCTTGGACCCCACGCGTCCCGAGGTCCTCGAGCGCTTCGCGCGAGAGGTCGGCCTGCCCGGGCTCACCGCGCGTTGGTCGACCGAGGACGCACGCGCGCGCACCGCGCGGCACTTCGAGGAGTCGCGCGCGATCGGGATCTCGATGTACCCCACGCTGCTCGTCCGCTCGAAGGACGAGACGCGTCTCGTGCTGCGTGGCTACGCTTCGGTCGCCGATGCGCTCGAGCGCGTCGAGGCGGCGTTGACGACATGAGCGCGAGACCACGCATCGCATCGACGGAGCCTCGCGCGTGGACCCGCTGAGCGCCGCGATCGAGGAGCTCGACGTGCGTGCGGCGACCTTCGAGCTCGCGCGGGTCCGCGTCGGGGGGCCGCGGCACGTTCGGAGCTCCGACGTCACCGTGCACGTGGTGGAGCGCGGCGAGCTCCGTTGGCAGATGGCCGGCACCCGACGCGCGCTCTCCGAGGGAGAGCTCGTGTTCGCGCTCGGCGGGACCGAGCACGTGCTGCACGCCACGGGTGACGACGCCGAGGTGCTCGTCGGGCGAGTCGCGCTCGAAGCGCAGGATCATCCCATGTTGATGTCGCTGCCGGCGGTGCTCCATCGGCGTCGCGACGATCGCGTCGCGCGACACCTCGACGCGATTCGCTTCGAGCTCGCGTCTCCCACCGACGGAAGCCACGCCATCATCCGACGCCTCACCGAGGTCCTGTGGATCGAGGCGATCCGCGCGCACACCGACGAACACGCAGAGTGTCCGGCGAGCGGATGGTTCCGAGGGTGGCGCGATCCTTCGCTCGCGCGGGTGCTCTCGGCGATCCACGCCGACGTCGCCGCACCGTGGACCGTGGCGTCGATGGCGAGCGCGGCGGGCCACTCGCGTTCGACCTTCGCATCACGATTCGCCGAGGTCCTCGGCGAGCCCCCGCTCGCGTACGTCACGCGCTGGCGCATGTTCCGAGCGCGCACGATGCTCCGAACGACCGACGCGTCGCTCGACGAGATCGCCGCGCGCGTGGGCTACGCGAGCGCGGCCGCGTTCGCGGTGGCGTTTCGTCGGATGCACGACCGGACCCCGGGCGCGTACCGGAGCTCGGAGCGCGCCACGAACGGGTCGTCCGACGCGGAGCGCTGATGCGCCGTCGAACGTGCTCGCCACCTCGCTTCGATGCGAAGCTCTGGCGATGAAGCTCGGCTGGACGGAGGTCCGTCGTGAGGCCTTCGACGGCCCCGACGTCGAATGGTGGGAGACGCGCGCGGGGATCGTCCGCGCCCGGCGAAGCGCGTGCGAGGTGGGCCCGCGGCTGCTCTTCGCCTCCGACGGGCCCAACGTGCTCGAGCACTACGACGGCCTCTTCGACGCGCTCCGTGGCCGCGCGGACGTGGTGGTCTACGAGCCGCCGGGCACGGGAGGATCGGTCCCTTCACGCAGCTTCGGATTTCGCCTCCCCGACTTCGCCCGCAACGCCGAGGAGGTGTTGGAGCGGGTGGGCCCGCGCGTGCTCGTCTTCCCTTGCTACATGAGCTTCGTCGCGGGCGCGCTGAGCCGCTCGGGACGCGCGGACGTGCTCGGCGTCGTGCTGCCTCAAGGTCCGTCGTGGGCGCAGATGCGTCGCTGGATGGCGCGGGTGGATCCGAAGCGTGTCCTGCGGACACCGATGCTCGGACAGGCCGTGCTCGGTCTCGTTCCACGACGCGTCGCGCGCGGATGGTACGCGGGCAGCGCGAGCCCCGCCGCACGTGAGATGCTGGCCGCCACCGCGGATCTCGTGTTGAGTCGCGGCGGCTGCTTCCACTTGGCGTCGTTGACGCAACGCTTCGAGAAGGGCGCCGACACGAGAGACGATCTCGGCTCCGTGCCCTCCGTGGTCGCCTGGGGAGACCTCGACCGATCCCACGGCCGCCCCGCGGACGTCACGTACCCCGAAGCGCGTTCGATCGTGCACTTCGAGACCTGCGGCCACAGCCCGGAGCTCGAGGCACCGCAACGCTTCGCCGAGTGGCTCCTCGGTTGGTGCGCCGACGTCGGTCTCGCGGGCGCTTGAGACACGGAAACCCAGAACGGTTTCAATCGCACTTCCTCAGAGACGTCACACGCGACGAGCACGTCGGCATCTCGTTCGACGCGACGTCCGAATCATCCCACCCGCAGCGCCTCCGCCACCGGGCGTCCGCAGCTCGGGCACGTCGCGAGCTCCGCCGCGTACGGAACACCACACACACAACGCACGCGCCCGACGTCGTGGCGAACGGCGTGCAGCTCGGGATACAGCGTCTCGAGCTCGAGGCTGCTCATGCGGTCGGCGTCCGCCGCGGGGCTCCAGATCACCTCGAAGGCGACGAGCTGCTCGGCGTCGAGCCGCACGAGCGCGGCGGCCGTCGGATCGAAGCCACTCGCGGGTGCGACGAGGCCACGCGCGGCGACCACGATCGAGACGACGACGAAGCCTTCGCCTTCTTCGGCGCGCGGGCGAAGGGCGGGCGCGGCGATCGTGGTGTCGCTCGACGCCGTCGCGTGGGATGCGTCGGTCCGCACCAGCTCGTAGCGGTAGCGCGCCCGCAGATCGGCCGTCTCGCGCGCGAAGACCCCGCGGGCTTCGACCTGCGGGAGGTGCGCGTGGGCGCGCGTACCTTCGTACGCGATCGACGTCGCATGTGCGTCGAGCAGCGCGAGGGTCGCGTGCAACGCGCGCAAGCGTCCTTCGGGGCCGGGAGCGAGCGTGGTCGCGAGGACGCCGAGCGCGTCTTGCACCGGCTTGCGGGCGCGCGCGTCGAGGCCGGCGTGGAGCGCGACGACGCCGAGCTGCGAGCTCTGCGCGCGGGGAGCCGACGGTCGCGAGGCGATCGGCGACGACGACGGAGGCGACGTCGTCGAGCGTGGAGCCGTGCGTGCCCGCGGCGTCGACGTGCGCGGCGGAGGGACGTAGACGCGAATGGGCTCTCGGTCGTCGAGGAGCAAGCCTCGTTTGGAGCGAAACGTCGAGTGGACGGCGAGCCCGACGAGGACGAGCGGTCCCCCGAGGACCACGGAGGCGGCGATCAGGAGAAGGCCGACGAAGAGGTAAAAGCCGACGTCGTCGAACATGCCTTCGGGGAAGACGGCCCCGCCGCGGTACGAGTAGCCCGACGACGACGAGCCCGACGACGACGAGCCCGACGACGACGAGCTCGACGACGACGAGCTTCCCGACCGGGACGACGCACCCCACGGGTCGTGTGTGTCGTGGCGTGACGAGCTCCACGCGTGGTCGTGATCGTCGCTCGAGCTCGGGCTCGGGCTTCGCACACGTTCGTAGAAGTCGTCGTCGCTCGAGCGGGTCGAGCACCACGACGAGCCGCTCGACGATCCCCACGACGAGCCGCTCGAGCCGCTCGACGAGGAGCCGCTCGAGTCGTCGCCCCAATCGCTCGAGCCGAAGCTTCCCCCCGTGACCTGGGCGCTCGCGAGCGATGGCGCGAGCAGGAGGAGCGCACCGAAGCGACCGACCACGCGAGAGCTGGAGGATCCGAGCACGACGCGACGCTATCACCGCGGGCTTTCGAGGTCCGCAGGTCACGTGTTCGCGTGCTCTGGAAATCCACGCTGTCTCCGACGACGACTTCGCGTCGTCGTACATCTCGATGGCGCCGTGGGGTCAACCGCTGCGCACTCCTCTATCCTCGGAGCACCATGTCCTCGCGTCTCCTCTTCGCGTTCGTCGCAGCGCTCGTCGCCGTGCTCGGCGCGTGCTCGTCCAGCTACTCGCCCGAGCCAACTCCTCCCGGCACGTCTTGCACCGAAGACTCCGACTGCGAACCGGGTGGGATCTGCGTGACGGATGGCGCGGTTCGCATTTGCACGCGGGAGTGCCGCACGCCCGGGCCGACCCCCGAATGTCCGGACGGCTGGCGCTGCGGCGAAGGCGACGCGTCGCACCCCAGCGTGTGCCGCTGCGACTCCGCGGGGCCCGAACGCTGCAACGATCGCGACGACGATTGCGACGGCTCGATCGACGAGGACGTCTGCCCCGACACTCCGGGCGACCCCGACGGCTGCGGCACGACGCTCGAATGTTTCGACGTGCGCACCACCGCGATCGACGCCGTCGATCTGCTCTTCGTGATCGACGACTCGAGCTCGATGGGCAACGAGCAGCTCGCATTGTCCTCCGAGCTTCCTCGGCTGTTTTCCGCACTGAGGAGCGGTGACCGTGACGGCGATGGTGTCGGAGACATGCCACCCGTGCGGAGCCTTCAGGTTGGGGTCGTGAGCACCGACATGGGCGTCGGAGGCTTCGCGGTGCCGACCTGCGGAGAACGCTTCGGTGACGACGGGGTATTGCTCACGCGCGGAAACGTCGAGCGCCCCGGCTGCGCAGCCAACTACCCGCATTTCCTCAACTTTTCTCCCACCACGAGCGTCGACCAGTTCGCAGCGGAGGTCACCTGCGTGGCGGCCATGGGCACCGCGGGTTGTGGATTCGAGCAGCAGCTCGAAGCGACGCTCAAGGCGGTCACCCCGAGCACGGGGCTCGTCCGATTCGAGAACGGCACCGTCGGGCACGCGGACGGACAGAATGCAGGTTTCCTCCGACCGGACTCGGTCCTTCTGATCGTGCTCCTCACCGAAGAAGAAGACTGCTCTGCTGCGAATCCGAGCATCTTCGATCCCGCCGACACGTCCTTCGGCGGGAACTTGAGCACCCGCTGCTTCGAGTACGGTGCGCCCGAGCTCGGCTTCGTCCATCCGATCGAGCGTTACGTCGACGGTCTGCTCGCCACACGTCCGGACGCGACGCGCCTCGTCGTCAGCGGCATCGTCGGCATCCCCGTGGCGACGAGCCCGAGCCCTGGCGCGCCCCCGGATTGGGAAGCGATCCTCGACCACCCCGACATGCAGGAGATCCCCGATCCCTCGATGCCCTCGCGGCTTCGCCCCTCCTGCGACCGAACGGATCCTTCGGGGGAGCGGTCGCTCGCCTTCCCGCCACGCCGCATCGTCCGCACCCTACAGAGCCTCGAGCGAAACGGCGCGCACACCACGGTTCAATCGATCTGTCGGGACTCGCTCGCTCCCGCGATCGACGCCACGGTGTCGACGCTCGGCGACGCGATGACCCCGTGCTTCCTGCGCTCGATTGACCCATCACGCTGCCGACTCCTCGAGACGCTGCCGTTCGGACGCGCCTGCGAAGAGCTCCCCGGTCGCACCGTCGTCGACCGCGTCCGCGACGCGAGCGGTCAGACGGTGGAGATCTGCGAGGTGGCCCCGGGCGCCAGCGACGGTTGGTCATACGCGGCGAACGATCCGTCGTGCCCCGCCACGCGACCGAATCGCGTACACGTCTCAGCCCCGCCGCTCGACGACTCGCGCCTTCGGCTGCTGTGCGCGCGTTGACCTCAGTCCGCGTCCTCGTCCTCGTCCTCATCGGGGATCTCCGCCACGAACGTCACCTGCGGCCAGCGCGGATCGCGCTCGACGCGCCACGTGAGGTGCACGACGCAGACGCGTCCGTCGTCGAGCACGAACGCGACGTCGTCGCACGTGACGTCCCGCGCGACCGCGAGGCAGCGAAGTCCCTTCAACACGTGACCCGGCGGCACCTCGCGCCGCAGCTCGTGCTCGAGCGCTTCCGCCTCGTGGTACTCCGTCCTCCGCCAACCTCTCGCCACGCCTCCACGATGGCACGACCTGGGTGGTGCTACGCTTCTCACCATGACGGATGCGGCACGTAAGCTCCTCGACGCGGCGATGCGACTTGCGCCGAGCGAGCGCGCGAAGCTCGCCGCGCAACTGCTCGCGACGCTCGACGACGCCGAGCCGGACGTGGGCTGGGAGCAAGCGTGGGTCACCGAGCTGAGTCGACGCGTCGACGAGGGCTCGGAGACCGAGTCCTGGGAGGCCGTCTACACGCGGCTCCGCGCGCGGCGCTGATCCTCGATGCGTGCGCTCCGCATCCTGCGCTCGGCATCCGAAGACATCGCGTCTGCCGTGCGCCACTACGACGCACGAGACCCGGAGTTGGGTGACGCATTTCTCGAGGGCTTGAATGACACCCTCGAACGCGTGCGCGCACTTCCGAAGTCGTTCGCGACTTGGCCGGCGGACCCGAGGTTCCGCGGTGCTCCGACGAAGCGATTTCCGTACGTCGTCTTCTTCCGAGAGCTGGACGAGACCTCCATCGAGGTCGTGGCCGTCGCACACACGCGACGACGCCCGGGCTACTGGCGCTGATTGTGGCCGGTCGGCGGGGTCAGCCGCCGACGATCACTCCCCGAACAGGAACGCCTCGATCCGATCCCGCTGCGCCTCCGCGTCGCGCCGGCCGAGCTGGATCAGATCGCGCGCGTACGCCGCGTCGAAGAGCAGGTACGACGCCAGGTCCGCGTCGCCGCCTTCGCCCACGTCGAGCAGGCGCAAGAAGCCTCGCCCGAGCGGGAGCGAGAGCTTCATCTCCGCGCGCCGAAGGTGCTCCGACGCGAGACGCCCGAGGTCCTCGCTCGGATGAATCGCGAGCGCGTCCACCACCCGCTTGTCGGGCTCACCGCGCGCGCGGCTCTTCTCGTTGAGGCGCTCGAGGAAGTCGTCGCCGAAACACGCGATTCCGTCGCGCAAGAAATCGTTCACGCGCTCGAGCTCTTCGAGATCCGCGTTCAAGTGATCGAGCAAGAACGCGTTGAGCATCTTGCCGAGCAAGAACGGCGCGCCCGGATACCGATCGTCCGCGAGCGCCGCGCGCACCGGCGTCGGGTCGCTCACGCCGACCACGAAGAGGCGGCTCGCGCCGAGGTGGATCGCGGGCGCCATCGGCGTGTTGAGGCGAAGCCCACCGTCGCAGTGGAGCTGTCGACCGATGCGGATGGGCGGGAAGACCATCGGAATCGCCGCCGACGCGAGCACGTGCGCGGGCCCGATGTGGGCGGCACGAACCGCGACCTGTTGCGGCAGGTGCTCGGGCAGCGGCACGCCCGGCGCGGCGTCGACGAAGACCACCGGGCGTCCGGTGGGCACGTTGGTGGTCGACACCGTGAGCGCCCGAAGCGCGCCGCTCTCGAGGTTCCGACGAAGCTGTCGCCAGCGCACGCCTTCGCTCACGAGCTTCACGAGCGGCGACGCGTCGAAGATGCCGCGCGCGCGAGTGCCGCCGAGGAGCACGCGATGGAGCCCCGTGGCTTGTTTGAAGCCGAAGCTCATCACGTCCGCGAGCTGCAAGCGCGTCCAGAGATCGACCAAGTGATCGAGCCCGCGTGGGAAGTCCTCCGCGGTCGACGCGAGGAAGGTCGCGTTCACCGCGCCCACGCTGGTGCCCGCGATCACGCTGAGCTTCGGCGCGCGGCCCCGACGCTGCACGAGATCGTGGAAGACGTAGTGGAGCGCGCCGACCTCGTACGCGCCGCGCGCGCCACCGCCCGACAGAATGATGCCGACGTCGTCCGGACGAGCCTGCCCCGGCCGACCGGGAACCTGCTCGCTCACGCGCGGGCCCCCTCGCGGATCGCGCGCACGTCGCGGCTGTCGAGGAAACGGGCGCGCGTCGTGTCGCTGCGGATCGAGCGCGCCTTCGCGTCGAGCAGCTCATACGCCTCGTCGAAGAGCTCCTGCGCGTCGGCCTCTTCGCCGAGGCTCGCGAAGAGCTCTGCGAGCAAGCGGTACACCTTCTCCGGCCGCTCCACGTCGATGCCCGCAAGCCGCTCGCGCGCTTCGCGGGCCCGCGTGAGCGCGTCCTGCCGATCTTCGGCGAGCGCATGTGCCGCCGCGAGCTCCGCCAGCGCGTGCACCTCGTAGCTCACGAGCCGCTCCGCCCGCGCCGCTTCCAGCGCTTCGCGCGCGGCCGACTTCGCGCGCTCGGCGTCGCCGGCGAGCCGCTCCAGCCGCGCGCGCACGATCCGCTCGCGCGCGATCTCGTAGTTCGAGCTCAGCCGCTCCGCGATGCGCCGCGCCTGATCGAGGGGCAGCGCGGCCGACGCGGGCGGCGAGCCTTCGTCGAGCATCATCTCGGCCTCCGCCGCGTAGGCGTCGCAGCGACCGGCTTTGTCGTCGACCGCCTCGAAGACGTCGAGCGCGCGCTTCACGAACGAGAGCCCACGCCGCGTGTCGCCGAGCGCGTCGTAGAGCTGCCCGACGTTGCTGAGCTTGCGCCCGAGGCGCAGCCGATCGCCGGTCTCGCGATCGATGTGGATCGACGCCCGGAACGCGGTGATCGCGTCCTCGTAGGCGCCGTTCGCCGCGAGCGCGACCCCGAGCGAGTTGAGCGCGAAGGCTTCGTTTCGCCGGATGCCGAGGCGGCGGAAGATCACGATCGCCTCCGCGTACGCCTCGAAGGCTTCGTCGCTGCGCCCGAGCCGCCGCAACAAGATCCCCTTCTGCACCAAGATCGCCGCGCGCGACGAGAGCAGCTCCCGCGTCGTGCCCGCGCGCTCGAGCGCGACCCGACACGCTTCGAGACCGCGATCGGGCTCGCCGCGATCGCGCGCCAGCTCCGCCTCCAGACGAAGCCCGTCGATCTCGAGCTTCGGATCGCCCGCCGCGCGCGCCGACGCGAGCGCCTGCGGCACCAGCTCGTCCACCTCGCCGGTGCGCGCGTTGTCGAGATCGAAGCGCGCCATGCGGAGCAGCGCGACCGCCCGACGCCGCGGCCCACCGCCACGCTCCGCCAGCGCACGCATCGCCTCCAGCTCGCGGAGCTGCTCGTGCGGACGCCCGAGGAAACGCAAGATCTGCTCGCGCCCTTCGTGCGCGGAGAAACGCGCGTCGTGCTCCTCGGGCGAGAGCAGCTCGAGCGCCTTTCCGTAGAAACGCAGCGCGTCGCGGTTCGAGTAGACGGCGAGCGCTGCGGTCGCTGCTTCGAGGTACGCCTTCGCGGCCGCGCTCCGCTCGCCTGCTTGTTCCAGGTGTCGCGCGACGCGACCGACACCCACCGGAGCCGCGTGCGCCGCGAGGTGCTGCGCGATGCGGCGGTGGATGCGCGATCGATCGTCGAGATCCGTCGCCTCGTACGCGACCTGCCGCACCACCGCGTTGGGAAACGCAAAGCCCCCGCCTTCGCCGACGTGCACGAGCCCACGCTTCTCCAGCGTCCCGAGCGCCTCGGTCGTGTCGACGCCCATGAGCGTCGTGAGGTCGTCGACCTTCAGCCCGCTGCCCGCGACCGCGAGCCAGCGCAGCGTCTGTCGCTCGCGATCGCCGAGCTCGTCGAGGCGCGCCGCCACCACGCCTTCGAGCGTCGTCGGCAGCGCGATCGGCACGCCCGGCTTGCGCACGATGCGGCGGTCCGGGCCTTTGCCTTCGACGCGCACGACCTGTCGCTCGAGCAGCGCGTCCACGAGCTCGACCACGAAGAACGGGTTGCCGCCCGCGCGGTTCTCCACGAGGTGCAGCACGTCCTCGGGCACCTGCGCGCCGAAACGCGCGCGCACCAGCGTCCGCGTCGCCTCGGGCGCGAGCTCCTTGAGCTCGATCCACGGCACGCTCCGAAACACCGGCATCAGCCGCTCGTCGATGCCGCCGCTCGGCAACGAACGCGACGCCATCACCACCAGACAGCGCGCGTCGTACGTGCGCTGCCGCATCTGCCCGAGCAGCTCGAGGCTCGGACCGTCCGCCCACTGCAGCGCGTCGAGCCACACCACCACCGGCGCGTCGTGCGCGAGCACGCTCACCAGCAGCTCGAGCGCGCGCCGGATCATCCCGCTGCGATCGCCCTCTCCTTCGCGCACCGGCTCCGCGAGCCCGAAGAGCGGACGCACCGCGTGCACCAGCCTCGCCACGTCGTCGCGTCGCGCCGAGCGCGCGCGCACCGCGCGACCGAGCAGCTCTTCGAGCCGCGCGAGCTGCGCTTCCGGTCCGTCGTCGTCGCCGAGCGCGCTCTGGATCAGCGCGGTCACCGCGCCGAAGGGCACGTCCGCGCCGCCGTATCCACACTCCGCGCGCAGCACCGTGGGCGCCGGATCGAAGCTCGCGATCGCGCGCCGCACGAGCGAGGTCTTGCCGACCCCGAGCGGGCCCACCACCGCCGCGAATTGCGTGCGCCGCGCGTCGCCGATCTCCGCGTAGAGGCGCCCGAGCATCTCCAGCTCGTCGTCGCGCCCCACGAGGTCCATCGCCTCGACCGCGCGCGCCGCCTCGCGCTCGCGCTGCGTGCGAGCCCCGCGCAGGAGCCACGCCTTGATCGCGCGCGGCGCGCTCCCGTGCTCGGTGCGCACGTCGACCTCGCGCACCTCTTCTTCTTCGAACGCGAAGTCGCGCCGAATCAATCGATGAATCTCGCCCGAGACGAGCACCTCCGAGCGCGGCGCCGCGTCCGCGAGCCGCTCCGCGACCTCGAGCACGTTGCCCACCGGCGCGTAGCGCAGCAGGCGCCCGTTCGGATCGCGCACCACCGACACGATGCCGCGCGACATGCCGCAGCTCGCCGCCACCGGCACGAGCGCGTCCTGCGACATGCTCTGCAGCGCCTCGCTCGCGTCGATCGCGAGGCGCGTCGCCTTGAGCGGATCGTTCACGGACGCCTTGCCGAGCCCGACGATGAAACGAAAACGTCCGCGTCCGAGCCCGTCCGGCCACGAGAGCACCGCGTCGTTCTTGTAGGCGATCGACTCGAGCACCTTCACCGTCTCGTCGTCGCAGGAGACCTCGCCGGACTTCGTGTCCTCGCCGCTCGTGCCCGACGTGCCGGTCGCAGCGCCCTCCGCGCGCAGGCGGCTCGCCACGATCACCACGCGCCGACGCTCGCGCAGCTCGCGCGCCTCGACGTCCGAGAGCAGCGTCGCACCCGCCGCGAGATCCGAGACCCCACCGCGTCGCGCCTCCGGGCTCGTGGCCTCGCGCGGCGCGATCTCGTGGATGAACGTCTCGAGCCCCTCGCCGTCCCACACCTGCTCTTCGGTGTGGAGGAACTGCGTGAGCGCGCCCGACATGATGCGCGCGCTCGCGTAGCGGTCGTCGCGATCGGGCGCGGTCGCGCGCCGCACGATGCGCTCGAGCCCCCGCGGCACGTTCGGATCGACCTGGCTCGGCAGCGTGAGCTCCGCCGCGCGTACCTTCTCGAGCACGTCGAGGCCATGGATGCCCGGATACATCGGGCGCCCCATCAGGAGCTCCGCGAGCACCACCCCGAGCGAGTACACGTCGCTGCGCGCGTCGACGCGTTCACCCCGCGCCTGCTCGGGCGACATGTAGCTGAACTTGCCTTTGATGACGCCGGTCTCCTCCGTGACCATGCGCGCCTTCGCGATGCCGAAGTCGCCGACCTTCACGACGCCGTCGTAGGTCAGCAGCACGTTCTGCGGGCTCACGTCGCGGTGCACGATCTCCATCGGCACGCCCGCCTCGTCCTTGCGCTGGTGGGCGTAGTGCAGTCCCTTGGCGATCTCCTGCGCGAGGAACGCGCAGAGCCCGAACGGCAGGCGCTTTCCGCTGCGACGCGTGGCCGCGACGAGGCGCCCGAGATCGAGCCCGTCGACGAGCTCCATCGCGAGGAGGAACTCGCGCCCGACCTGCTCGAACGCGTAGACCTGCACGATGTTCGGGTGGTTGAGGCGCATCGCGACCTTCGCCTCGTCGACGAACATCGAGATGAACTTCGCGGAGCGCGCGAACGACGGCAGCACGCGCTTGAGCACCAGCAGCTTCTCGATGCCCTCGGCGCCGGTCGACTTCGCGAGGAAGACCTCGGCCATGCCGCCGGTGCCGAGGCGTCGGAGAATGCGGTAACGACCGAGCTGCTCGGGGAGGTCGTCGGACATCGGACGCGGGATCGTACCCGAAGCGCGGGGCGATCGCGCGTCTCGCGAACGCCCGACACGAACGTTCGAAGCCGACCAGCAGCACGCAAGTTGATATGCTCTCCGCGTGAGCTTCGACATCGACGACGCGACCGCCGCGAGCCTGCCGCCCTTCGTGGAGGTCGAGATGGTCTATCAGACCGGCCACGCGGGCATGGACACCGCGCCGTGGCGCGCGCTCGAGATCTGGACGCGCAACCGCATCTACGGCTGCGACTGGAGCATGCGCTGCATCGACGTGCTCGACCGCGAATCCGGTCGCGCCGACGGCGACAGCTCGCTGCTCGGCGCGCGGCTCGCGGGCGGTCAGCTCCACACCGAAGAGGGCATCGAGGTCACGCACCCCTGGCCACGTCCGGGCTCCGAAGCCGTCTTCGAGCACGCCGCGCGCAAGGGCTACGTCACGACCTCGACCGTCACGCGCGTGATCTTGCGAATGCGCGTGCTGACCGTGCCGCAGCAGAAGATCGAGCCGACCTGGGACGATCTGACGATGTCGAAGCGGCGCGGGAGCTGAGCGAAGCGCTCCGCGAGGGAGCCCGGGACGAGCTGGCGTCTCGCTCTCCCGCGTCGCTCGTCACCGCGTCGGCGGCTTCTCACCCCCGAGGGCTCCGAGCACCGCGGCTCCGCTTCACTCGATCGCGCGCAGGTCCGCGCGATCCTCGCCGCGCGAGAACACCGGCGGCGATCCGATCGGCGCGTCCACCGTGATCTCCTGCCCCCCCTCGTACGACTCGCCGGTCCAGACGTGGAACCAGGTGCCGGGCGGCAGGTAGAGCGTCCGCGTGGTCGCGCCGGGCTCGATCACCGGCGCCACGTAGAGCGCGTCGCCGATCATCATCTCGTGGCTCACGTCCCAGCTCGCGCGGTCCTCCGGGAAGACCAGCATCGGGTGCCGCAAGATCGGCGCGCCCGTGCTTTGCGACTCGTCGGCGAGCTCGCGGAAGAGCGGCGCGAGCGCCTGGTGGACGCGCGCGAAACGGCGGAAGTGCGCGATGGTCTCGGCGTTGGAGCTCCAGGTCCAGTTCTCCATCTTCTTGTTGCCGTCGTGCGTGCGGAAGATCGGCGTGAACGCGCCGAGCTCCGTCCAGCGCTGGAAGAGCTCCTGATCGCTCGGTCCGCCCGAGAAGCCCGCGACGTCGTGGGTCACGTTCGGCTGCCCGGAGAGGCCGAGGTTCAAGAGCGCGGGCACCACCGTGGGCAGTCCGTCGTGCTCCGACCACGTCGCCTCTTGGTCGCCGACCCAGTGGATCTGCGCGACGCCCTGCACGCCTGTCCATCCGGCGCGCGCGAAGAACGCGTAGTCGCCGTCCGGTCGCGCCTCGTCGAGCACCTCGCGCGCCATGCGCTGCCACTCGATCGGGTAGCGGTTGTGGTAGCCGATCGGATCGCTGCCGTCGCTCATGACGGCATCGAGCGGGTTCCACTCCGAGAAGTCGTGCATCCAGCCGTCGATGCCGAAGTCGTCGACCATCGCGCGCAACGCGTCTTGCACGTACGCCACCGCGGCCGGATTCGTCAGATCGGGATGACCCGCCATCAGCGTGGGCGAGTTGGGCGCGGTGAAGCGGTAGCTCGCGCCCATCGGGTCGCGCACGAGGAGGCCCGCCGCTTCCATGGCGTCGAAGTGATTCGGCAACGACGGATCCACGAACGGGTTCGCGTAGGCGAGGAACTTCTTGCCGTCCGCGTGCAGGTCTTCGATGAATTCTCGGAGCGTCGGGTAGAGCTCTTCGTCCGCTTCCCAGCGGTACTCCACGCCGAATCCGCCGTCGACGTTTCGCCGAATCCCCGTCCAATCCTGCACCCAGAGCGCGCTCCACGGCACGTCGTGCTCGGCGAGATCGGCGACCTCCTGCTCGATCGACGCCTGGCCGCCCTGGCTCGCGATCCAGGTCCCGAACGCCCACTCCGGCATCGGCGCGGGGCGACCGACGACGTCGCCGAGCTGGCGCACCACGTCGAGCGGCGTCGGGCCGTGGAAGACCACCCACTCGATCGGCTCCGCGGTCACGACCTCGACGAACGCCACACCGGAGTCCTCGAAGTCGACCCCCTCCGCGTCGCCGTCCTCGTCGGGGACGCAGAGGCTCACGTTCACGCGTTGATCGGTGGTGAAGAGCACCCCGTGACCACGCGCGTCGAGCCAGTACGGCATCGGAAAATACGTCGTGTGATCGTTGCCCGCGACGGGGAAGAACCCTCCCGGTTCGCGGCCGATGCCTTGTTCGGACACGAACAGACCGAAGGCCTCACCGCGCTGGTTGGTGGCGTTGTATTGCTCACCGAAGCCGTGGAAGGTCGCGTCGGATTCGCAGAGCACCGGCACCGCGACCGACGTCACCTCGGCGGTCTCGCCGAGCAGCTCGAGGCGGAATGCGGTGCGGTCGGGCCCGTCCTCGCGCACGTGGAGGCGCGCCGAGAACGACGTGTCGGTGCTCGGCGGGCCGGGGTCGTACGCGAAGCCGATGACGAGCGTTCCGTCCGCGTCGAGCCGCGGCTCGCCGACCGCATCGAGCCGCACCCGCTTGGGCACCGGGTCGCCCGCCGCGTCGGTGCGCGTGCGCTCGCGGAAGCTCCAGATCGCGAGGGGCCCGTTGGCCTCGACGTCGTAGCGCGAGACGATCGGACCCTCGAAGGGCGGGATCACGAAGGGCCGTCGACCGTCGGGGAGCTCGAGCGCGACCTGTCCGTCCCAGCTCACGACGACCGCGCGACCGTCGGCGAAGCGGAACGTGCGAGGCTTGGGCTCGGGCTTGGAGCACGCGAAGAGGGCGGTGAGCGCGAGAAGGAGCGAGACGCGGGACATGGCCCGCGGACCATAGCAGCGCTCAACCCTCGTAGCGGCTGCGTCCGTCGCCTTCGACGTACTGCTTGAGCGTCCACGGGATCTTCAAGATCCACTCGTGCAGCGTCGGACGCACGAGGCCGCTCAGGAGCCCGTCACCGACGTCGACCATCGCGCCGAAGCTCAGCAGGGTCTGGTTCTCGCCCCAGCGACGCACGCGCATGAAGCCCCAGCCCGCGCGGATCGTGTGTGGGTGCGACTCGTCGAGCTGGAAGAGGACTGCCTTCTGCTGGTCGTCGTATTGGAAGCGCATCGCGTAGGTCGCGCGCACGACACCCACGCGATGCTCGAAGTGCATCACGCGCAGGTTCTCTTCTTCGCGGATCTGCCGCGCGGAGTGCACCTGCGGGAGCATGCGGCGCAGGTGCTCGGGCTCGTCGTGGAGCGCGCGCCACACCGCGCGTGGCGGCAGGTCGACCACCTGGAAGCTCGTGCCGCCGATCAGCGTGAGCGGGCCGCGACGTTCGCGGACGCGACGCAGCACGATCGAGCCGCGGTCGAGCTGCGCACGCTCCGACTCGGTGAGCGCGGAGCGGATGGCGATCGGCTGTGCGGACGACGGCCACGCCGAAAGCGCGGCGAGCAACACCGCGAGGGTGAGCGCCGGGGGGCCGATCCGCATGACTCCTCGATGTAGCAGCCGTGGAACGTGCGTCGAGGCCCGAAACATGGGGCGTCGGACGGGGCGCGTGGGGATTTGCTTCAGAATCACGATGAAATCCGGAAAGAACGGAAAAGCACACGAGGCAGACCGCCCCTGTCGCCGAGGCGGCCACGGGATCGGATCGGAGTGAGCCTTCGGTGCAGCCCGGGAGCGATCCGCCGCGTGAGCGCCATCCGGCGACCCAAGCGTTCGGAAGAGCACGGCGGGGTTCGTGGCTGCGAACCACGAACTCGGGTCATCGCGACCGCGGCGACGATCGAGGACGCGCCCCCGCGCGACGTCGATCTGCGGTTCCCGACGCGCGGACGCTGCATGTACCATCGACGCGATGAGCGACGCGCTCGTACGCATCGTGGCAGCCGGCGACACGCACATCGGGCTGCGAGAGCACAACGAGGACGCGATCCTCCTGCGGCGTGAGCTGGAGCTGTACGCGCTCGCGGACGGCGCCGGCGGCGAGAACGCGGGCAACGTCGCGAGCAACCTCGCGCTCACGACCATCGCGCATCGCTTCGAGGAGACGCAGAACAAGGAGCGTCCCGACTTCGACGTGCTCGGGCTCCCCTCGGGCGCGCGGCGCCTCTCGGCGGCGGTGCACCGCGCGAACGCGGAGATCGTGCAGCTCGCGCAGGCTTCGCACCGTTACCAGGGCATGGGCACCACCGTGGTGGCGGCGTACGTCGAGCCGGCGCGCGCGATCATGCACCTCGCGCACGTGGGCGACAGCCGCTGCTACCGGTTGCGCGCGGGCTTCGTGGAGCTGCTCACGCAGGATCACAGCCTGCTCAACGACGTGCTCGAGCTCGCGCCCGAGCTGCCGGAAGCGAACGCGAAGAAGCTGCCGACGCGCGTGGTGACGCGCGCGCTCGGGATGGAGCGCGTGGTGCGGGTGAGCGTGCAGTCGCTCGGGCTCGCGCCGGGCGATCGTTACCTGCTCTGCAGCGACGGGCTCACCGACCAACTCGAAGAGGAGCAGATCGCGGACGCGCTGCGGCAGGAGCTGCGGCCGGACGCGCTCGTGAAGCTCTTGCTCGACGTCTCCCACGCGGCGAAGGCACGCGACAACGTCGCGGTCGTGGTGCTCGACGTGCACGCGGTCGGCGCGAGTGACTATCCACAACCGGCGCTCCGCGGTCCGCGGGGCGCGGTCAGCGATTCGGATCCGGAGATCGTGATCCTCGGCAGCGAGCCGCCCGACCGTGGGCGATCCGAGCGTGCGGCGCTCTACTCCGGCGAGACCGACGTCAGCGCCGAAGACGACGGTGGTGACGACGACCCCGACCTCGACGCCGAGCCCGCGCGCCCGTCGGATCGCCCTTCGTCCGCCCCCCCCGAAGGCGAAGAGAGTGAAGGCGACGACGTCGACGAGGAGGTCGTCCTCGAAGCCGACAGCATCCCTCCCGAGCGCATCTCGGCGATCTCGTCCGCGCGCTTCAAGCGACCGAAGGCGAGCGCGCCACCGCAGACGACCGCCAAGCCGGTGCGACCGCCCGCGTACGTGCCGCCGGATCCTTCGGGAAAGCCAGAGGGTTCGTGGTCGGAGCCCGCACCGGCGCTCCAGCTCGACGAAGAAGAAGACGCTGGCACCACCAGCCAATGGCCGGCCGTGAAGATCGTGCCGGCCGCGCCCGGCAAGGCGGAGGAGCTGAAGGTCCTGCTCCACGAGCTGCCAGAGCCACGCGACGAGCGGGATCCGACGATCCGCTTCCGGCGTCGGTGCCGCCACTGCAACGCGCTCTTCGATGGCCCCGCGGACGTGTGCCCGTTCTGCTGGAAAGCGGACTGAACGCGCGAGCTCGCAGGATCACCCGCGACGGCGCCGAAGCGCGACGAGCACCGTCGCGACGAGCGCGAGCTCTCCCGACGCGTGGCCCCTGGGGGCGCGGCCCACCCGACACGAGCAGCCGCCGCTGACCGCCTCGTGCTCGTGACCTCCGGCGTCGCGGCCTCCCGCGTCGCGCGTCCCCGCGTCGCGCGTCCCGCCGTCGATCGACGTCCCCGCGTCGATCGCGACGCCCGCATCGATCGCCACGCCCGCGTCGGTGCCCGCGCGTGGCACGAGCACGAGGTCCGCGCACTGGTAGTAGTTGTCGTTGCCGCCGATCGTGTACGGCCGCTTGTCGTACATCACCTGGATCACCTGCAGCGTGCAGCGATCGCAGACCACGTCCGGCAGCGTGACGGTGATCGTCTGCTCCCGCGCGGGATCGTCGACCACGTGGTCGAGCAGTACGATCGCGGGATCGCCCGGTGCGAACACCGGATCGGGGCCGCTCGTCTCGCAGTTCTCGACGCAGACCGGGTCCGCGAAGTCGTCGTGTCCGTCGACGTCGAACGCCACGCGGTAGTGGCTCGGGTGATCGATGTACGCCTCGATCACGATCTCGATCGTCTGCCCCGCCTCGAAGGTCGTCACCGCCGAGCCGCGCACGCTCCCGGCCGCGCCGCACGGGGCGTCCTTGAGCTCCTCGCCGCCATCGCGTGCCGCGGGCGCCACGAGGTGAAGGTGTGCGTGCGCGGGCGAGGCGAGACACCACGTCACGAGACACGACGCGAACGGGACGAGCGCGATCCGCATACCGAGAGAGTACCAGCGCTCGGGGACCGAGCGCGTCACCGCCGCTGCGCGGACGAAGCTGCTACCTTGGCGCGCGATGAGCCCCACTGGCGTCGGTCTCGGTCTTCGCGCGGCGATGGCGCGCGAGTTTCTCGCTCGGATCCCCGACGAGGTCGCGTTCGTCGAGGTGCACCCGGAGAACTACGTCGGACGCGGCGGCCTCTACCGGCGCAACCTCGATCGCGCGCGCGATCGTTATCCGGTGCTCACCCACGGGCTCACGCTCGGCTTCGGCAGCACCGAGCCCTTCGATCGTGCGTTCCTCGCAGACGTGCGCGCCTTCCTCGATTCGGTGAACGCGCCTTGGCACAGCGATCACCTCTGCTTCGGCGGGGCGGGCGACGCGTTCGTGCACGATCTCCTGCCGATCCCGTTCACGGATGAGTCGGTGAAGACCGCGGCGCGACGCATCACCGAGATGCGCGACGCGCTCGATCGGCCAGTCGCGTTCGAGAACCTCTCCTACTACGTGCCGCTCGCGAAGGATCCGCTCGACGAGGCGCGGTTCTGCGTCGAGGTCGCCGAGCACGCGGACTGCGCGATCATGCTCGACGTCAACAACGTCTTCGTGAACAGCCGGAACTTCGGCTTCGATCCGCGGAAGTGGATCGACCTCGTGCCCGCGCATCGCGTGGTGCAGATGCACGTCGCCGGACACCTCGTGCGCCCCGACGGGTTGCGCATCGACACCCACGGCGAGCCCGTCCCCGACGGCGTGTACGAGCTGCTCGACTACACGCTGCGCAAGCTCGGGCCGCGGCCGGTGCTGCTCGAGCGCGACAACGACATCCCGTCGCTGGACGAGCTGCTCGCGGAGGTTCGGCGTTTGAACGAAGTGTACGCGGCGGCGACGAGCGCGGGTGTTTCGAGCGTTCCGTCTACGACCACGACCACGTCCACGTCCACGACCACGACCGCGTCCACTTCTTCTTCTCACGCGGAGGTCGCGAAGTGATCCCGCTCGCGGAGCACGAGCGCCTCGCGGCGGCGGTGTGTTTCTCGCGTGAGCTCGACGACGTCGTCGTGGCCACGCTCGCGGGCGGCGATGCGCTCGCGGACGAACGTTGGCGTGTGTACCGCGAGATGATCCGCTCACGCTTCCGCAAGGTCGTGCAGGCCGCGCTGCCTCGCACCACCCACGTGCTCGGCGATCGCTTCGAGGCGCGCTTCGCCGCGTGGCTCGACGAAGCGCCGCCCGACACCCGCTTCTTCCGTGAGGTCCCGGTCGGCTTCGCGCACCACGTGGAGGCGTGGCTCGCCTCGCCCGGAGCGGCCGATCTCCCGGCGTTCACGGCCGACATCGCGCGCTACGAGATCGCGCGATGGCGCGTGCTCGCGGCACCCGACGACGAGCCCGCGCAGGAGCTCTCCTTCGAGCGCCCGCCGCAGTTGACCCGCTCGCTCGCGCTGCTCGACGTGACCCACGCGGTGCACGCGAAGAAGAAGGGGCCTCCGAAGGCCGGCGTCGCACACCTCGCGATCTACCGCGCGCCGAAGGACGACGCGTTCGAGGCGGTCACGCTCGAGCTGAACGAGCTCGCGCGCGATCTGCTCCGCGCGTGGTCGGACCCGAGCGAGACCCCACTCGCCGCGCGGGTGCAGGCGGTCACGCAGGCCCGCGGGACCGCGATCGACGAACGTTTCCTCGAAGGCCTCGGGACGCTGCTCGAAGATCTGCTGCGACGCGGCGTCGTGCTCGGCTCGCGCTGAGCGCTCGTGTGGAGGTCGTGAGCGTGCGCTCGCCACGGGCATGCACGTGCGGTCGTCGTCGTGAAGGTGAACGCGAATCGAGCCGCTCGACGTCGCGTTCGACATGGCCCGCGCGTCGATGCGACCCTCGACACCTCGGCTCGTGGCTCTAGAGCCCGAGCTTCGACTGCGACGACGCGCGGAACCACGGCCTCGCTTCGGCGTCGGACGCAGTGTTCTCGAAAGGATGACGATGACTCTGCGCCTCTTCCTCGCTCTGGCCTCTCTCTCCCTCGTCGCGTGCGGCGGCGGCGAAGAGACGACCTCGACCACCGCGACCGACGAGACCTACACGACGTCGGGCGACGAAGCCGAAGCCGCCGAGGACGATCCGCCGGAGCCGGACTACGACGATCCGGACATGGCCGACGGGATGTGAGGCCGACGGGATGTGAGGACGGACGCGATGGGTGAGACGCCTCGATCCTTCTCATCCTCGCTTCCGCCGACGCCTTCCGACGCGGGCGCATCGTGCGATCGACGACGTCCCGACATCGGTGCGCTCGAAGAACGGCACGAGGACGCGTGAGCAGGCGTCGCCTGCGTGCGACGATGCGGCGTGAGCGTCTGGTACTTCGCGTATGGCGCGAACATGGCGACCGACGTGATCGTGGGTCGGCGTGGGTTGAAGGTGCTCGAGAGCCGCGCGGGTCGCGCGGTGGGTTGGCGCGTGGGGTTCGTCGAGCGCGGGCTACCGCTCGTGGAGCCTGCCTTCGCGGGGCTCGTGTCCGACGAGGTGATGGAGGCGCGGACCGACGAGGCACGCGAAGCGCTCGAACGCACGACCACCGACGCGTGGGGCGTGCTGCACCGCGTGTCGGAGAGTGATCTGCGTCGGCTCGATCGTTTCGAAGGCCCGGGCTACCTGCGGCGCGCGGTCGCGGTGCGCGACCGTGAAGGTCACGAGGTGGAGGCGCAGGCCTACACGTCGCCACGACCGATCGCGGGTCGCGCGCCTTCGCGGCGCTACCGCGATCTGCTGCTCCACGGCGCGCACGAGCACGCGCTGCCGGCGTCGCACCTCGCATGGCTGAACGGACATCCGACGAGGTACGTGCCGGGGCTCGCAGAGACGCTGGAGCTCGTGGTGCTGGCGGCGGAGCGGCTGCGACGTCGGCGTTGAGCGGTGGTCGCTCGTCCGCTCCGGCGGCAACGGATCGGACGTTCTGCCGATCCACGCGAGTCCACGCGAACGCGAACGACGCGCTGCGTTGGCGCGGCGCGTCGTTCGGAACCAGGGCGATGGATGCGTGCGGGGCTTCGCACTTCGCATCGCGCGGCGCGTAGCGCCCTACGCGGTGGGGCGCTTCGTCACGCGGGTCGCGAGCCCGAGGACGACGTGCTCAAGCGAGGCGGCGGCCCCAGCACTCGACCTCGATGTCGATGCGGGCGTTCGGGAGCTCGCGGGCGGTGAGGCCGACGTCGAGGTCGTCTTCGTCGAGCGAATCGGCCCACATGGCGGGGAGGTGGGAAAGGCGGTCGAGGCCTTCGAAGATGTGCTGCTCGTGGTCTTCGACGGTGGTGATGGCGTAGGACATGGCGGTCGTTCCCCCTGAGAGAGTCGGCCCGCGAAGGGCCGTGCCCGTCGACAAGGCAGGAGCCAGGCCAACCGGGCGCGCTGACGCGGCGCGTCGGTGAGCGGACGCACGCAAACGCTGCGCGGCGGCGCGGGAGCTGCGCGGGCGACTGGGTCGATCACCGGCGATTTGCGCGAAGGTGCGACCGCCGTCGCGCGGATCGTTCGTGCGATGCGTCGGCACGCGGCTCGCTTAGGGGCCCGTCGACATGGTCGTCGGAGCCATCCTCGCTGGCGCATTCGCCGGCCTCGCGAGCCTCCCACATTGCGCGGGGATGTGCGGCCCGCTCGCGGCCTTCGCGGGGCGCGACCGACGATCGACGGGCCTCTACCTCGCGGGGCGCTTCGTCAGCTACGTCGCGCTCGGCGCGCTCGCGGGCGCGTTCGGCGCGACGATGGTGGGCTGGATGGAGCGGCCGCTCGCGCAGGCGCTCCTGAGCTGGACGCTCGGGGCGGGGCTCGCGCTCACCGCGTGGCGCTTGTGGCGCGGCGGCGCGTCGCGGCCGGCGAAGCTGGTGACGCTGCGGACGAAAGACGAAGCGCGCCGCGCGACGCTGCGGGCGCCGCTGCTCGGGTTGATGACGGGCTTTCTTCCGTGCGGCGCGCTCGCGGCGGCGCTTTTGCTCGCAGCAGGCTCCGGCGACGCGCTCACGGGCGGGCTCACGCTCCTCTCGTTCGCGAGCGCGAGCGCGCCAGCGCTGCTCGGAGCGGGCGTGGCGGCGAGCTACCTGCGTCGCGCGGGCGAGACGCCGCGCAAGCTGCTCTCGGTCGCGCTCGCGCTCGGCGCGATCGTGCTCTTGCTGCGGCCGATCGACGCGCTGCGCGGCGAGCCGGCGGAGTGTCACGGCGCGCGGGTCGTCGTGGGAGTGGAGGCTCGGTCGTGAGCGAAGAGAGATCGCGCGGAGCCGTATCGGCGGAGTCGTCGCCGCGCACGTGTCTGCACTGCGGGCTGCCCGTGCCCTCCGAGAACAGCGCGTGGACGCGCGAAGGCTTCTGCTGTCCGGGCTGCCGCAGCGTGTACGGCATCCTGCGCGCGGGCGGGCTCGAGAAGTACTACGCGCTGCGCGACGGAGTCGGCGTGCCGGTGGGCGCGGTCGGCGAGCGCGGCGACGCGGAGCGCGATTGGCTCGACGCGGCGAAGGGCAAGCCGCACCTCGACCTCGACGTCCAGGGCATGCACTGCGCGGGCTGCGTGTGGGTGATCGAAGAGCTCTTCGAGCGCCGCGGGCCGGGCAAGATCGAGCTCGATCCGACGCTCGGGCGCGCGTCGATGTTGCTGCCGGAGGGCTTCGATCTCGAAGGCTTCGTCAGCGACGTCGAATCGCTCGGGTACCAACTCGCGCCCGCGTCGAACGATCCAGATCACACGACCGCCGCGAGCGATGCGTTGCTCTTGCGCGTCGGCATCTGCATGGCGCTCGCCGGCAACGGCATGCTCTTCGCGGCCGCGAGCTACTTCGGCCTCGACGTGAGCGACGGCGCCATCTACCGGCTGCTCACGCGGCTCGCGTTCGCGGCCGCCGCGCTCGCGGTGTTGGTGGGCGGCAGCGTGTTCGTGAAGGCCGCGTGGCAAGGTCTGCGACGCGGCGTGGTGCACCTCGATCTGCCGATCGCGCTCGGTGTGATCGCGAGCTTCGCGGGCGCGACGTGGAGCTTCGTGCGCGACGGCGAGGCGCGCTTCGCGGACACCGTCACCGTCTTCATCGCGCTGATGCTGCTCGGGCGGTGGGTGCAGGAGCGAATGCTCGAGCGCAACCGACGTCAGCTCCTCGCGGACCACGGCGGTGAGGCGCTGCGCACGCGCCGGGTCGACGAGGACGGCGTGCGGCTCGTGCGCGCGACGGAGGTGAAGGAAGGCGACGTGCTCCAGCTCGGCGCGGGCGATCTCGTGCCGGTGCAGAGCGCGCTGCTGGAGAGCGCGTCGACGTTCTCGCTCGATTGGATCGACGGAGAGAGCGCGCCGCGCACGTTCGAGGTCGACGCGATCGTGCCGGCGGGCGCGTTCCACGTGGGGCGCGGGACGCGGCGGGTGCGCGCGACCGAGAGCTTCGAGACCTCGGCGGTGAAGCGGCTCCTGCAGCGCACGCGATCGCTCACCAGCGATCCGGGCGCGTGGTGGCAGCACGTCGCGCGTTGGTACGTGCTCGGCGTGATCGGGGTCGCGGTCGGCGCGTTCGCGACGTGGTGGTCGCTCGAAGGGATCGAGCGCGCGATCGAGGTCGCGACCGCGGTGCTCGTGGTGACCTGTCCGTGCGCGTTCGGCATCGCGACGCCGCTCGCGTACGAGCTCGCGCACGCGCGGCTTCGTCGGCGCGGGCTCTTCGTGCGCACGCGCGCCTTCCTCGACCGCGCGCGCGAGGTCACGCGGATCGTCTTCGACAAGACGGGCACGCTGACGACTGGGCGGCTCGCGCTCGTGAACGAGGACGCGCTCGACGCGCTCTCGGCCGAAGAGCGCGAGGTGCTCGCGAGCCTGGCCGCGGCGAGCACGCACCCGAAGAGCGCGGCGGTGATGCGCGCGCTCGAAGCCCGGGGCGTGGTGGGCGCACCGCGCGACGTGGTGGAGACGACGGGGCGTGGGGTGTCGGTGCGCGTCGGCGACGTCGAACATCGGCTCGGCGCGCCGGGTTGGGCGGGCGAAGGCACGGGCGATCTGGTCTACGGGGTCGGCGACGTGACCCGCGCGGATCTGCGGACCGAAGAGCGCCTCCGCCCCGACGCCGCGCGGGAGCTGCGCGCGCTCGGAGACGCCGGCTACTCGACGTGGATCCTGAGCGGCGACGATCCGGTGCGCGTGAAGACGCTCGCGCGCGAGGTGGGCATCCCGGAGGAGCGCGCGCTCGGCGGGCACGATCCGGAGGCGAAGGCGGCCTTCGTGGCCGCACACGATCCCGCGCACACGATGATGATCGGCGATGGCCTCAACGACAGCCTCGCGGTCACGACGGCCGCCTGCGCAGGCACGCCCGCGATCGATCGCCCGTTCCTCGCGTCGCGCTCGGACTTCTACTTCACGACCCCGGGCCTCGGTCCGATCCTCGACGCGCTCGCGACCGCGAGTGAGCTCGGCCGCGTGGTGCGCGCGCTGCTGGCTTTCGCGGTCGCCTACAACGTGCTCGCGGTGGCGATCGCGTGGGCGGGCTGGATGGAGCCCTGGCTCGCCGCGCTGCTCATGCCGGCGTCGTCGCTCGCGAGCCTCGCGTACACGCTCACGGCGCTGGGCCCGAAGACGAGCCCGAAGCGCGAGCGGGTGCGCGCGCTGCGGACCGTCGAGGCCTGAAGCTCAATCGCGCAACAGGCGCTCCAACGTCTCCAGATCCACTCGCACGTCCGCGTCGTCCGCGTCCGCGAGCAATCCCTCCGCGAGGCTGCGTTTCTGATCGTGGATCGCGAGGATCTTCTCCTCGACGCTTCCCTGCAGCACCAGGCGGTACACCGTGACGGGGCGCGTCTGGCCGATGCGGTGCGCGCGATCGCTCGCTTGGTCCTCCGCGGCGGGGTTCCACCAGGGATCGAGGTGCACCACGTAGTCGGCCGCGGTGAGGTTCAGGCCGGTGCCGCCCGCCTTGAGGCTGATGAGGAAGAGATCCCCCTCGCCGTCTTGGAACGACGCGACCTCACGCTCGCGCTGCTTCGGGGAGGTGCTTCCGTCGAGGTAGCGGTAGGGGATCCCGCGCGCGTCGAGGTCGCGGCGCACGAGCGCGAGCAGGTCCACGAACTGGCTGAACACCAGCGCGCGGTGGCCGCCGTCGCGGAGCTCGTCCACGAGCTGCATGAACGCTTCGAGCTTCGCGCTCGGCACCTTCGTGCGCGGCGAGACGAGCTCGGGCGCGCAGCACGCGCGGCGCTGGCGCATGAGCGCGGCCAGCAGCGCGAAGCGGTGGTCCTTGGCGTCGGCGAGAGTGCGCAGATCCTTGCGACGCAGCGCCTCGAGGAACGCGAGCTGGGCGTCCGAAGGCTCGACGTGGAGCACGAGCTCGGTGCGCGGAGGAAGCTCGCGAAGCACGGTGCGCTTCTCGCGCCGAAGCACGAAGGGGCGCACGCGTTCGCGCAGGCGCCGCCCGGGGTTTCCGGGTTGGAACGCGTGACCCTCCACGTCCGCCACGGGCTTGATGAAGTTTCCTTGAAAACTTCGTTTGGTACCGAGGAGTCCGGGCACCAAGAATCGAAACAGACTCCAGAGCTCGCCGAGGTGGTTCTCGATCGGAGTGCCGGAGAGCGCGACGCGGGCGTCGGCGCGGAGGCGATGGGCCGCGCGCGCGGTCTGGGTCGTCGCGTTCTTGATCGCTTGGGCTTCGTCGAGGACCGCGGTCGTCCAGGCGCGCGACGCGAAGAGCTCACCGCGGGTCGGCAACATGCCGTAGCTCGTGAGCACCACGTCGAAAGGGCCCGCGTCGCGCACGATCGTTTCGGCGTCCTCACTCGCGATCCCGGCCCCGAGCACGTGCACGCGCAGCGAAGGCGCGAAGCGCGCGGCCTCGTCGCGCCAGCCCGCGAGCACGCTGGTGGGCGCGATCACGAGGGCCGCACCGTCGCGCGCCCGATCGAGCAAGAGCGCGAGCGTCTGCACGGTCTTGCCGAGGCCCATGTCGTCCGCGAGGCAGGCCCGGAGGCCCGCGCGGCACAGGCGCGCCATCCAGCGGAATCCTTCGACCTGGTAGGGGCGAAGCTCCGCGTCGAGGGTGCGCGGCACCGGGATGTCCGCGTGCATCGCCTCGCGCAAGCGCTCGCGCTCGACCTCCACGCCGCGCAGCTCGAGCTCGGGGTCGTCGAGGAGCGCGACGAGCGGATGCAGCGCGCCCTCGTCGGTGAAGGCTTCGAGGCGCTCCAGCGCGCGTTGCAGCGACGCGGTGAGCTCGAGATAACGATCGTCGTCGAGGCGCACGAAGCGACGCTCGCGGCGCACCGCGTCGAGCAAGGCCTCGTAGGTCGCCACGAGCTGTCCGTCGAGCTCGAGACCGCCGCTCGGCTCCAGCCAATCGTCGCGTCGCGCGACGCGTACCGCCAGCGTGCCGGTCGCGGGCTCCACGCGGAGCGGCGCACCTTCGCGCCACTCGACGTGGGCGTTCGCCGCGCGCAGCTCCGCGAGCAGATCGAGCGTCGTGTCGAGCGAGCACGCGCCGTGATCGCGTCGACCGAGCGTCGGGCACGCGTCGAAGAGCACCGCGCGCGCGAGCACCTCCGCGCGGCGATCGCGTTTCGCTCGGCGGCCCTTGGCGATCACGGTGTCGTGCCCTTCGCCGGGGCGGAGCGCGGGACCGTCCGGACCGAGCGGGGAGACGACGAGCTCGAAGCCGACCACGCCCGCGTCGCGGTGCAGACGCACGCGCACCGTCGAGTCCGCGCGCACGTCGTCGAGGGTGTCGATCGCGAGATCCGCGGTGGCGTCGACGGTGAAGAGCGGTGAGAGCGCGGCGACCAGCTTCTCGAGCTCGTCGCGGGCTTCGAGCGGCAGCTCGAACGCGCCGTCGAGCGCACGCGCAGCTTCGGCCTGGCGCGCGTCGAGCACCACCGCTTCGAGGTGGGTGCCGCGATCGACCAGACCGGTGGAGCGTGGCTGCACCGCGAGCGTGAAGGCCTCGGCGTCTTCGGTGATCGCGAGCCGCGCGGCGCCGCGACGCACCGGGATCGGCGACGGGTTCGGCGACGGGTCGTCGCGGCGCGTGACGCGGGGATGACCGACCAGCGCTTCGACGAAGAGCGCGTCGTGCAGGAAGATCCCGTCGCGCGTCACGTAGCGGAAGCCTCCGCGCGCGTGTTGGCCGAGCGCCTGGAAGAGACGGCGGTCCTCGTCGGGCACGCCGGTGCCGATCGGGCGACGGATCATGCGCGCGAGCTCGACGACCTTGCCCCGCGACCAGCCGTTCTTGCTCACGCGTTGCTCGCGCACCGTGAGCCCGTCGATCCGATCGTCGCGGAGCTCGAGGGCCCAGAGGTAGCGCACTTGAACCGGCGCCGGCGCGGCGACCTCGAGCGCAGCCTGTACGCGCCTCAACGTACGACGCCACGGCGGCTCGACATCGAGGAGCGCGAGCAGGGTGCTGCGCGCCGCGCGCGAGCCCTGCAGCAGATCCCGCAGCTCGGTGGCCTCGTGCGCGAGCCAGGGCACGTGGACGAGCTCGTCGAGCCGACGGGTGAGCGGATCGGCCGCGCGGCGCCGTCGATCGAGATCCGACACGAACGCCGCGTGCACGAGCGCGTACGCGAAGGTGCACCAGAAGCCTTCGTCGCGGGCGATCCAGGCCTCGATCGAAGCCGCGGGATCGTCGCGGAGGCGCTGGCCCCACTGGAAGGCTTCGTCGACTCCTCGCGGCACGCCGCGGTCGAAGCTGCGGACCGGGACGTCGGCCGAGAGCTTCGCGAGGCGTACGAAGAAGCGGAGCGCGACGCCGTGCGGGGCATCGTCGGTGAGGGTGAGGTTCGTGAGCGCATCGCGCGCCGATCGATCGCCACCGAGCCAGGCGGACAGCCCGTCGAGGATGCGTTCGTCGACGGTGTCGACACGGCGTCCGAGCGAGAGCGCGCGAGGGCCTTCTTCGAAGCCCGCCCGGAGCGCACGCAGCGGGCGGACGTCGGCGGGCGTGTCGGAGGTCGGCTCGGCGGGCGGCCCGAAGGCGCTGCGGGCGACGACGTCGTCACCGAGCGCGTCGACGGAGTGGATCGCCGCCGCGCGGGCGTAGACCTCGCGCGCGGCCACGAGCGCGTAGACCTTCGGGAGCGGGTCGTCGGCGAACGCGTGAATCGGGGCGAGGAAGTCGATCGGATCGTGGATCCGCCAACGGCTCGCGCGCATCACGGTGCGACACAGGTCGACGTCACCCAGCACTTGCGCGATCGCGAGATCCCGCCGCACCACCCTCGGCTCGGAGCCCTGGCGGGCGACGCGCACGCGATCGAAGAGCGGACGCAGCCGACTCGACTGCGCGAGCTCGCGCAGGAGCGTGAGGCGTCGCTCGAAGGGCACGCGGTCGCGCTCGTCGATCGCGCCTTCGTCGCGCAACCGCCGCGTGGCTTGGGCGATCGCGTCGTACGAGGCGCCGAGGAGGTGATGTCGCTCGTGCGACGTGAGGGTGCCGTGCTCGACCGCGAGGAGCTCGAGGAGGGCGCGCGGGAGATCGGCGGGCGAAGGCACGAGCGATGCGTGAGAGCGGAGAGAGTTGCTCGACGAGCTTGCGTTCAAACCTCGAACACGTCGGGAACTCGGGCGCCGTTCAACGCCCAACGCAGGGTCCGTCGAGGCGGGGAGACCAGCGGTTCTTCGCAGACCTTCGCGCGCCAGACGCCGCCGGGGCCGTCGATGGTGTCGCCGTCTTCGATCACCTCGCCGCGCTGGAGCAGGTAGTAGGCGAGGTTCATGAGGAACGCCGCGATCTCGTTGGGATCTTGATCGCGATCGAGGACGGCCTCGTGATCGGGGAGGAAGACCTGGTCCGCGCCCACGGTGTCCATGAGCGACCAGCCGGACGCTTCGGCGACGTTCATGAGGCGGACGTGGACGAAGGTGTCGAGCGGAGGCACGTCGCGCTCGTTCGCGTCGGCGAGGCGGCGCGTGAGCTCTTCGGGCTGCAGGAGCAGCTCCGCGCTCGGGTTGAAGTAGGCGATCGCGCCCGGGAGCGCAGTGAGCTTCTCGGCCAGGCGCGCGACGAAGGTGAGCTCGTCGACCACATCGGCGTCTTCGGGGAGCACGACGGCGTCCTCGCCCGCGCCCATCACGTAGCTGCCGCGCAGACGGATCATCCCGCGGTGCCGCGCGACCGCTTCGTTCGGATCGGCGGTCCAGGACACCGCTTGTTGGGCCGCGCGCGCGAGGTTGCCGGGGAAGGCGCCCGGTCCGAACGCGCCCATCGACCACGCGCCGAAGGTGTCCTCGTCGTGCTGCGGATCGCCCATCGTGTCGGGCCAGGTGCGGTCGATGCGCTCGACGGTGATGAAGCCGCGGATGGCGGGGCGGTAGTCGACCACGAGCTCGTCGAAGCCGCCGAACCAACTCTCTTCGTCGGCCGCGCGGCGTGCACGGATCGTGAAGTCGCCGAGCGCGGCTTCGATCGCGTCGAGGCTCGGCAGGGTGTCGAAGAGGACGGTGGTGCAGGTGGTGAAGAAGCCGCGGGGCATGGGCGCGGAGAGTAGTCGCGGGGCCGCGAGGCGCGAGGAGGTTTCTCGGGCAGCGCCACGCGAACGACCTGCGCACGACTCTCCACGCGGTGACACGTGTGTTCGTGGTATCCACACGTCGTCATGGCCGTTGAAGAGCCGGCGCCGCTGCGTCTTTCGTTCGCTCAGGTCGACGTGGAGGGGCTCGAGCTCGAGCTGCCGGTCCCCGAAGGTCACCGCGAGCCGCCGCGCGTGACCCTGCGCAACGCGCAGCGGCTCTCGGGGCGCATCGTGCAGCGACCGGGGCGGCTGCGGATCGATCGGCTCGAAGCGGAGCAGCTCGGGCTCGACGCGCTGCGGCTGATCTTCGGCGCGGTGGTGATCTCGGAAGAAGGAAAAGCCGTGCTCGAAGGCGCGAAGTGCACCTTCGAGCAACGCGCCGACGCGGTGGAGCTCGATCTCGAGGCTGCGACCGTGCGCGCGCATCGGCTCTCCGTCGCGGTGTCGGGTACGAGCGTCGCGGCGCGCGCGAGCTTCCGCGATCTGCGGATCGCGGCGCAGGGCGCGGAGGGCAGCTTCGAAGCGGAGGAGCTCCTGCTCGAAGGCTTCGCGATCGTCGCGCGCGGGCTCCGCGTGGAGGCGCCGCGCCTCGAGGCCACGCGGCTGCGCATCGAGTGGGGCGCGGCGGGCTTTCGGCTCGAAGCGCACGGCGCGAAGGCCCCGAGCCTCACGGTGCGCGCGGAGAATCTGGAGCTCGAGCTCGAAGCGATCGCGATCGCACACCTCGTGAGCCACGAAGCGCACGTGCTCCTCGAAGACGCCGAGATCGGCAAGGCCACCCTCGACGCGCGCTTCGAGCCGCGCGACTCCGCGGCCGAGACCGTCGAGCTCGTGCCGAGGTCGGCCCCGAAGCCGGAGCACCCACGCTTCGACGGGCGCTTGCTCGACACGCTCTTCGGCGAGCTGAAGGTCGATCTGCGCGTCGATCTCGAGGTGCCGATCCTCGGCCGTCGCGTGGCCACGCACCGCTTCCGCGTGCCCGTAGAGGCGGGCGCGGTGAACTTCCTCCAGCTCGAGGACGATCTCTCGACCCTGGAGAACGCGATCCTGAACTTCGCGGTGCGCGATCACGCGCTGGTGCTGGAGCGCGGCATCCCGCTCTTGCAGACGCGGGGCAAAGGCAAGGCCGTGTTGATCTGGAGCCTCGACGACGCCGACCTCGCGCTCGCGCGCGACCGCGATCGCGTGCGGCTCGCGGTGTTGCCGGGCTTCGACCTCGCGAAAGACACGGACGCGCCGAGCGAGCCCACGTCGAAGCCGAAGATCGCCCTGCGCGCGCTCGGCGCGGAGAACGTCGAGCTCTCGTTGCGCCTCGAGCCGACGGAGACGGTGCGCGAGGGCGTGATCCCGAAGATGGAGATCGAGTCGCTCTCCGTGAGCGGCGAGGTGCACCCGCTCACGCGCGAGGGCTCGCGCGAAGGACGGCTCCGCGTCGAGGCGCGCGAGATCGCCGCGAGCGTGCGTACGCTGCTGGACGAGCATCCGGTGGAGCTGGTGGATCTCCGCTGCGTCGCGATCCCGGAGGCGGAGCTCGCGTTCGCGGGGTCGCACCTCGAGCGCGTGCAGATCACGCTCGAACGGCTCGGTCTGAAGTCGGCCGAGCGGCTGCCAGTGCGCGCGGTCGAGGAGCGTCGAAAGGCCGAGCCGAACGGCGCGGCCTGACGCGAGCCGTCTTCCGAGTCCGAGGCCGCCAAACCCTCATTGACGGAACCACCGACCCGGCACAGGGTTCGCGCCCATGGCGAAGGTACGCTTCGAGCCCAGCGGCTACGAGACCGACATCACCCCCGGCACGCGCTTCATCGACGTGACGGACGAGCACCCCGAGGCCGAAGTGCCCTACAGCTGCCGTTCGGCGAGCTGCGGGACCTGCCGCGTCGAAGTGAAGGAAGGCCACGCGCACCTTCTCTCGCCCGAAGACGACGAGCTCGAAGTGCTCGAGGTGTTCGGCGACGACCCGAAGCAGATCCGCCTCTGCTGCCAGATCCGCCTGAAGGACGAAGGCCGCGTCGTCCTGCGCGTCGTCGAGCCCTGAGGGCGTCAGCCCACGAGGCGCGCGAGGTCTGAAGGCAACGCGCTCGACACGTCGACGTCCCCGCCCGGGCCCGCGAACGCGAGCTTCGACGCGTGCAGCGCGTGGCGCGAGAGCCCCTCGATCGACGGACCGCCGTAGAGCGCGTCGCCGAAGAGCGGATGCCCGATCGACGCGAGGTGCACGCGCACCTGATGACGCCGCGCGTGGTGCGCGCGAACCTCGACGAGGCTGCCACGCTCGTCCGCGGCTGACCCCGCGGACCCACGACGATCGATCACGCGGCTCGTGAGAACCTCCGTCCGCGCCGCGCGCGCGCCCTTCTCGCCCGCGTCCGCGACCCGCATCTTGCGCGCGTCGTGGTGCGCGATCGGCGACGCGATCGTCTGTGGCGCGCGCACTTCGCCCGCGCAGAGCGCGAGGTAACGTTTGTCGACGCGGCCCGAGCGGAGCGCTTCGACCAAGGTCTCGAACGCACCCGCGTTCTTCGCGGCGAGGAGCAGCCCGCTCGTGTCGTTGTCGAGCCGATGCACGAGCCCGGGCTCGCGCGGCGCGAAGCCGACGCCACGCATCGACGGGAAACGCGCGACGAGCGCGTTGGCGACCGTGCCCTTCTCGTCCGGTCGCAGCGGGTGCGAGGGCTGCCCCGCGGGCTTGTCGACGATCACGCACGCGTCGTCCTCGTACACCACCACGAGGGGCGCGTCGGGATCGGCCAGCGCCTCGAAGTCCGCCGGCGGCGGCGGCTCGTCGAGCGCGAGCACTTGCCCCGCCTCGACGCGCACGCCCTTGCGCACGCGCTTGCCGTCGATCTTCACGCGGCCTTCCTCCGCGAGGGTCTTGGCGCGCGCGCGTGAGGTCTCGAAGAGCTCCGCGACCGCGAGGTCGACGCGGATGCCGTCGAGGTGCGGGGGGACGGTGTGGGTGATCGGGGCGGTGGTCATCGAGGTCCAGCGAGCGAGTCGCGCGAGGAGCGCGACGTGGATTGGGAACGAACCGCGCTTCGGGCGCGGTGGAAGGACGAGGCGCGGTTCGGGCGCGACGAGAAGCAAGAGTGGAGCGCAAACGGGTGATCAGAGACAGGCGGGCGCGCCCATCACGCGCGTCCACACCCCTGCGAGCTCTTCGGTCTCGCTCGTGAAGGTGCCGGCGTCGTCGTCGGCCGTGCCGCTGAAACGCATCGGACCGTCACCTTCGCCGCGCCGCAGCGCTTGCACGACGTTGCCCGGACGCAGCGCGTAGCCGCCTGCGTTCACCACCGCGGTGAGGCGCAGCGTGAAGTCGCCGTTCGGACAGAAGACGAGGCTCTGCGCGCACTCGACCGACTCGTCACTCGCGGCACGACAGTCGTCGAGCGTCTCGAAGGGCGGGAGAACCCGCGTGTAGACGTGCTCTTCCGCGAAGGTCGGCTGCATCACGGGCGGCACGTCTTCGGGCACGAACGCGTCGACCGGCGCATCGACGCCAGCGTCTTCGATCGGCGCATCGTCGTCGCCGCACGCGACGAGGGCGAGGAGAAACGCGAGTCCCACGGGGCGAACGAACATCGGGCGGAGGCTGACGCGTGCGGCGCGGCTCGTCGAGGCTTCGATCGCTCGAGCGACGAACGGAGAGCAACGATCACGTGCGCGGACGGAGCGAGGGGATGCGCTGCTTCGGGCGGAGCACCGCGCCTTCGGTGCGCTCCACCAGCGGCCACGAGGGCTGCGCGTCGCGGGCGTCGAGGAGCACGCGGCGCGCGGCTTCCGGCAGCTCGTCGATCCACGCGTCGACGCGACGCACGAGCGGAACGGGGAGCGCGGGCGGCTGCACGGGCTCGGGGACCAGACGAGGCTTGGCGGCCGGAGCGGACGCGACGCGTTCCGAGGAAGCTTCGGGAACCGAGCGGTCCCCCTGCATCGCGATCGCGAGCGCCCGGCGATCGGCGCGCAGCGTGCGATCTTCTTCGTCTTCCTCGAAGGCGTACGGTGCGGGCTCACCGTCCGCGAGCGCGACCTTCGTCGCCGCGAGCAACGCCTCGCGCACCATCGCCGCCGCGGGCACCGTGGGCAGCTCGTCGGGGAACCCTTCGAGCTCGAGCTTCGGACGCACCCCCCGAATCGTGGGCGAGTCGTCGTCTTCCATCGAGGGGCTGTCGCCAGCCCCTCCCCCACGGGGCATGAAGCCCCGAGGGGCCCCCACCCGCGAGCCTTCGCTCCCTTCGGTCGCTGCGCGCCGTCCAGTAGGGCGGCTTGCAACATCGGCTGAGCGTCTTCTCGGATCCTCCAGCTCTTCCAGCTTCGCCGCGCGCGCCGCCGCTTCCAGCGCAGCGTCCAGCGCGGTCCGCTCGAGCTGCGGCAAGCGCGGAGCCGTCGGGCCCACGTCGATCGCGTCGCGGCGCCCACGAATCGTGACGTCGTCGTCGCCCGCCTCCGCGAGCACCGGCAGCCGCAGCGTGGTTGCCACGTCCGCGCTTCGCAGCGACGCGAGGACCTCCTTGGGGTCCACCACGTCCAGGGTCACGTGACCACGCTCGTCCGCGTCGGGGCTCCGCATGGAGAACGTGAATGCGGCTCGTGTGCCAAGCCCGATCCCCCGTGGGCGACCCTCGACGAGGCTCGAACGACCTCTTCTCGATCGCCTCGAAACCGAACGAAATCCGCACTTTGGAGCGCGCCGACCGGAACGACGCCCCGCGGGGTGGGTGGCGCCCGCGCTGGCCGCTGGAAGCCACGCGCGCCAGTCGATCGCCGAGCACGCTCGACTCGCGGAAGAAGACCGCCGCGATCGGAGCGGGTCCGTGATCTCGGCGGGGCGTGGTGCTTCGGGGTCGCCGCGGCGCCGATCCGGCAGACGTCGACCGACGTGACCCGTGCGCCGCCCGTTTGCGCCGGGGGAGTCGAGGCGCTACCGAGCCGCCGATCATGGGTCTTTCCGTCGGCATCGTCGGCCTCCCCAACGTGGGCAAGTCCACCCTCTTCAACGCGCTCTCGAGCAAGCAGGCCGAGGCGGCCAACTACGCCTTCTGCACGATCGAGCCGAACCACGGCATCGTGCCGGTGCCCGACTGGCGCTTCGACGCCCTGGTCGAGCTGGTGCAGCCGGGCAAGCAGGTGCCGGCCACGGTCGAGTTCGTCGACATCGCGGGCCTCGTTCGCGGCGCGTCGAAGGGCGAGGGCAAGGGCAACGCGTTCCTCAGCCACATCCGCGACGCGCAGGCCATCGCGCACGTGGTGCGCTGCTTCGAGGACGACAACGTCCTCCACGTCGACAACCGCGTCGATCCGATCGCGGACATCGAAACCATCGAGACGGAGCTGCTGCTCAAGGATCTCGAGACGGTGCAGAAGCGCCTCGACCGCGCGCGTCGTCAGTCCAAGGGCGGCAACACGATCGAGAAGAAGGCGGTCGAGGTCTGCGAGGCGCTGGAGAAGCGCCTCGACGCGGGCACCCCAGCGCGTGGCTTCGAGGTCGAAGGCGAGGACGAGCAGTCGATCGTGCGCGATCTGCAGCTCATCACGTCCAAGCCGATGTTCTACGTCTGCAACGTGAAGGAAGAGCAGCTGGCGGCGGGCACCGACGATCCGCTGGTGGCGCGCGTGAAGAAGCTCGCGGACGAGCGCGGCGCGCCGGTGGTGGTGATCTGCGCGGCGATCGAAGCCGAGATCATGCAGCTCCCGAAGGAGGAGCGGGCGGACTTCCTGGAGAGCATCGGCCTGAAGGAGCCGGGTCTTCACGCGGTGATTCAAACCGGGTACCGCATGCTCGACATGATCACGTACTTCACGGCCGGAAAGGTCGAAGTGCGGGCGTGGACGATCAAACGCGGCACCAAGGCCCCCCAGGCGGCGGGCGTGATTCACACGGATTTCGAGCGCGGCTTCATCCGCGCCGAGACGATCGCGATCGACGACTTCCTCGCGCACAAGACCGAAGCCGCGGTGAAGCAGGCGGGCAAGATGCGGCTCGAAGGCAAAGAGTACGTCGTCAACGACGGCGACGTGATGCACTTCCGCTTCAACGTCTGAATCCAGCGCGCGGTCGCGGGCACTCGCATCGCTCCGTCGTGATGCGGCGCGAGGACGCGCCGACGACGCGGCGTTGCGACGAAACGAATCTCGGGGGGCGACACGGATCAACGCGGCTTTTTGAGCACCGACTTGATCCCGTCCTTCAACCTTCGAACTCCCGCGTCGACCGTTTGTTTCATGCCCTGGGCGGGCATCAGGACGTGCTTCTTGAGGTACTCGTCGGGTCGAGCCTTGAAGATCGTCGTGTGCTTCTCGCCACGCCAACCCGCCGGAGCTTCGGCCGTGTAGTAGTAGGCGGCGAAGGAGCAGCGCTGAACGCCGGGTGGGCACTGAACCGCGGTGACCCCGTGGTAGCTGACGTTGTTGGTCGTGAACACGACACAACGATTCAGAATGGGGCTGATCGCCTGCTCTCGACGCGTGACGTCGGCGTTCCACATCTCGAAGAGACCGCCCCAACGCTCGTCCCAGCCGGGATTCAAGTAGATGAGGATGTTCAAGCGCCGATGGAGCTGTAACTGCTCGTTGAAGTTGAAGTCGACGTGCACGTCGAGCCAGCCGGACTGGTTCGTCTGATGCATCCCTCCACCTGCGTACCCGGGGTCCCAAACCAGCGAATCGATCCCCGTGATGTACTCGAGATCGGCGAGGAAGGACGGGGACGAGATGGCCTCCGCAATTTGCCGAATCGGCGGCGGGAACTTCTCGGAATCGACGATCTGGACCTTGCCGCTCTCGTTGATGGCCGAGAACTCTCGCCCCTGAAGCCGCGCCCGCTCGAAAGGCTCGAACGAGCGGGCCGCTTCCTCTGCGACTTCAGGTCGGAGGAACCCGTCGATCACCATGTGAGGGAACGGTGAAGCTCGGCGATACGACTCGCGCAGACCTTCGCGGTCGAGCGGTAGGATGATGGACATGACCGATGACTCCTCCTCGTGACCGGATCGCGCCCGGGCGTGAGGATAGGGCATCCGGCCGTCGGAACGCCATGGGGTCACGCCCCTCGGTGAGGCCTCCGCCGTCGTTCTCGGGAGGTCTCACTCCTCCGCGACCGGGACGTCCGCGGGCACGTTCCGCGAAGGCAACGCGCCGCGCACCCGCGCCATGACCGCGTCCTTCGCGCGCCGCGTGAGCTGCGAGAGGTCGTCGAGCCACGTGTAGAGCACCGGCGTCGCGAGCAGCGTGAGCAGGAGCGCGAGCGACTGGCCGCCGATCACGACGCCCGCGGTCGCGCGGTTCATGCCGCTGCCGGGGCCGCCCGCGATCATGAGCGGCGCCATGCCCGCCACGAACGCGACCGTGGTCATCAAGATCGGTCGGAGACGGTCTCGGTTCGCGATCATCACGGCGTCTGCGCGACTCCAGCCTTCCTTCTGGAGGTGGATCATGTGATCCACCTGAAGGATCGAGTTCTTCTTCACGATCCCGAAGAGAACGAGCACCCCGAGCGCGGAGAAGACGTTCAGCGACTGCCCGAAGATCAGCAGCGAGATCATCGCGTACGGGATCGTCATCGGCAGCGACGCGAGGATCGTGATCGGGTGGATCCAGCTCTCGAACTGCGCCGCGATCACCAGGTACATGAAGATGAAGCTCAGCACGATCGCGGTGAGGAACGCCGCCGCCGCCTTGCCGAACTCCTTCGCCTGTCCCGTCAGCGTGGTCGAGTACGTCGACGGCATGTCGAGCGCCTCCGCCGTGCGGTCGAGCTTCGCGAGCAGCGCCGCGGTCGACGAGCCAGGCAGTGTGTTGGCGTAGACGCGCACGCTGCGCTCACGACCGATGTGCTCGATCGCGGCCGGCCCGGTGCCCTCGACTAGCCGCGCCACCTGCGAGAGCGGCACGAGCGAACCGTTCGACGCGCGCACGTGGTAGCGGTCGAGGTCCTCCGCGCGCGTGCGTTGGTCGACGCCGGCGCGCAGGTTCACGTCGTACTGATCGTTGCCGAGCGTGAGCGTCGTGACGTCGAGCCCGCCCACGAGCACACGCAGCGTGTCCGCGAGATCCGCGATCGACACCCCGAGCTCCGCCGCGCGCTCGCGGTCGATCTCGACCCGCAGCTCCGGACGCCCTTCGCGGAACGTGGTGTCGGCCTGCGCGACGCCCGGCTCGTCCCGCAGCGACGCCGCGAGCGCCTCCGAGTATTCGTCGAGCTTCGCGAAGTCGGGGCCACGCAGCACGTATTGGATCGGCGCCGCCTGCGCGCCCGATCCACCGAACGCCGCGACCTTGGCGATCGTCGCCTCGAGCTGCCCTTCGAAGCCCGGCATCACCTGCTGACGCACGCGCTCCATCAGCTCCACCTGCGAGGCCTCGCGCTCGGAGTCCGGCACGAGCGAGACGTAGACCAGCGCCTCGTGATCGCCGCGGCCGCTCACGTCGCCTTCGTTCGCACCCACGATCACGATCGTGTGGTCGACCTCCGGCATCGCGCGCACCCGACGCGCCACCCGCTCCGCGAGCAGCTCGGTGCTCCCGAGCGAGGTGCCCTGCGGGGCTTCGAGCACGATCTCGAAGCGCCCCTCGTCGTCCTCCGGCAAGAAGCCGGTGGAGAGCATGGGACCGACCACCGCCATGCTGCCGAAGGAGAGCAGGATCGCGAGGCCGACCACCCAGCGGTGGCGCATCGAGAACGCGAGCAGCTTGCCGTACCAACGCTCGTAGGCCGCGCCCGGCAGCTCGATGCCGGTCTCCCCCTTCTGCCACTGCCGATAGCGCGCGCGCTCCTCCGCGCCCGTCATGCGCGCGGCCTTCGCGGGCGGCGTCGGACGATGCGCGTGGCCGCCGCTCGGCTTGAGCCAACGCGCGGTCAGCATCGGCGTCAGCGTGAACGCGACGAAGAGCGAGACGAGCACCGCGACCGCCATCGTGATGCCGAAGCTCGCGAGGAAGCGGCCCATGATGCCGCCCATGAACGCGACCGGGAGGAACACCGCGACGAGCGAGAGCGTGGTCGCGAGCACCGCGAGGCCGATCTCCTTGGTCGCGTAGAGCGTCGCTTCGCGCGGCGGGAGATCGCGCTCCTCGAGGAAGCGGATCACGTTCTCCAGCACGACGATCGCGTCGTCGATCACGATGCCGACCGCGAGGGTGAGCGCGAGCAGCGTGATCATGTTCAGCGTCAGCCCGAGCGCGGAGAGCACCGCGAAGGTCGCGACGATCGACACCGGGATCGCGAGCGCGGCGATCACCGTCGCGGGTCCGTTGCGCAGGAACGAGAGCACCACGAGGATCGCGAAGATCGCGCCGAGGATGAGGTGCTCCTGCACCGCGTGGACGGCGGTGCGGGGGAACTCGCTCTCGTCGCGCACCACGTCGAGCGTGTAGCCGGCGGGAAGATCTTCGCGGATCACGTCGAGCTCGGCGCGCAGCGCGTCCGCCACCGCGATCGCGTTGGTGCCCGACTGGCGCGTGATCGTGAGCATCACGACCGGATCGCCGTCGAGGGTCGCGAGCGACTCCGCCTCGGCCGCGCCGTCCGTCACCGTCGCGACGTCGGCGAGGCGCACCACGTGACCGCCACGCTGCGCGACCGGCACCTGCGCGAGCTGCTCGGCGCTCTGCACGCGCCCGGGCACCCGCACCTGCAACGTGCGCGCGCCTTGCGTCATGTCGCCACCCGGAAGCTCGAGGTTCTCGCGCGCCAGCGCGACGCGCACGTCGAGCACGCTGAGGCCCTGCGCCTGCAGACGCGCGGGATCGACCTCCACGCGGACCTGGCGATCGCGCGTGCCGAGCAGCGTGATGGCGCCGACGCCCGCCTTGCCTTCGAGGCGCGCCTTGACCTCGTCCTCCGCGAAGACCGAGAGCTCCTGCGGCGTGCCTGGACCACGGAGCGCCACGTAGAGCAGCGGCGCGGCGTCCGGATCGATCTTTTCGACACGCGGCGGATCGAGCGACTCTGGGAGCTGCGCGAGCACGCGGTCGACGCGATCCCGCACCTCCTGCGCGGCCACGTCGACGTCCTTGTCGAGCTCGAACTGGATCATCACGATCGAGAGCCCCTCGTACGACGTCGACTGCAGCTCCGAGAGCCCCGCGACGCTGTTGACGGTCTCCTCGATCACGTCGGTGACCTCGGTCTCGACCTGCTCGGGCGAGGCGCCGGGATAAGGCGAGATCACGGTCACGACCGGGATGTCGATGTTGGGGAAACGATCGACGGGCAGCCCACCGAGGGCGGCGACGCCGACCACGAGGAGCGTGAAGGAGAGCACCCACGTGAAGACGGGGCGATCGACGCAGACGCGTGCGAGCCATTGCATGACGTGTCCTCCTCAGCCTTCCCGCGCTTCGTTCGGAGCGCTCGGCTCGCTCGGTGCGCTCGGTGCGCTCGGTGTGCTCGGGCGAGCGTCCGCGCTCGAGGCGCCGTCGCTCGTGACGCGCGCGCCGTCCGCCAGCTCGCGCGGCGGCGCACCGACGATCGTCTCGGCCGCACGAAGATCGCCTTCGAGCAGCGTTCGATCCCGCTCCGGCCCCGCGCCGCGCTCGACCACCCGCACGATGCGCGCCTCCGCGGTTCCGTCGACGATCGCGTACACGCGGTACACGCCCGCGCGCTCGCTCACCGCCGTGCTCGGCACCGAGACCAGCTCGCGCGTCTCACCGAGATCGATCCGCGCACGCGCGAAATGACCTGCGCGCACCGAGCCGTCCTCGTTCGGCACCACGACCTCGATCGTCAGCGTGCGGCGCTGCGCGTCGATGGCCGCCGCCATGTGGCGCACCTCGCCCTCGCGCGTGAGCTCGGTGCCGTCGATCGCGACCAGCACACGCTGCCCCACGCGCACCTTCGTGACGAAGCGTTCGGGCACCTCGAGCCGCAGCCGGAGCTGCGACGCGTCGACGAGCTCGATCACCGGCGTCTGCGGACCCACGAACTCGCCGACCTCCGCGAGGCGCGCGGTCACGCTGCCCGCGAAGGGCGCGCGCACCGTCGTGTTGTTCGCGTCGTTGCGTCGGAGCGCGGCCTCGCTGCGGAGCGCCGCGTAGCCCGCGAGGCTCGCGCCGACCGCCTGCCGCGCGCTCTCGTAGCGCGCCCGCGCCGCCGCTTCACGTTGCGTCGCTTGCTCGAAGGTCTGCTCGTCGACCGCGCCGCTCTGGTGCAGCGGGGTCAGCCGTCGCAGCGCGTCCTCCGCGCTCACCAGATCCGCCCGCGCCGCGGCCACGCTCGGCACCGCCTCGACGTCGACCGCGGACGCGTCGTCCACGCCGAGCTGTCGGAGCTGCGCCTCCGCACGCGCCGAGGCCGCCGACGCCGCGAGCCGGAAGTCGACGCTGCGCAGCACGAGCAGCGGCGCGCCTTCTTCCACGACGTCGCCGAGCTCCGCGCGGACCTCCGCGACGTGCCCGTTCACCAGCGGCGAGAGACGCGCGTGGCGGTTGGGCTCGAGCGTTCCTTCGAGCTCCAACGTGAGCGGCACCGTCACGCCCTCCGCCGCCTGCGTCTCCACCGCGATCGGGGCCGCTTCCGACGGAGTCTCGGGAGCACGCGCGCTCGCGCCGTTGCACGCGGTGCCCGCGAGCCCGAGCGCGGCGATGCTCAGCACGCCGAGCGCACGTGCACTGAGCGCACGCACGTCGCGCGAGGGGTAGTTCTTCGAGAAGTCGGCGGCTGACCCCGCCGACCCGACCGAGACGATCCGAGCTGCAGACTTCATTTCAACGCTCCTCCACACGAGCGACGTCGTTCGAGCTGACGCCGAGCGCGCGTCGGAGGCGCGCGTCGGCGAGGTGGGCGTCGACGACCGCGTCGACGAGATCCAAGCGCGCGCCGAGACGCGCCGATTCGGCCTCCGCGAGATCCGTCGCGGTCGCGAGCCCCGCCGTGCGGCGCTCGGTCACCACACGCGCACGCTCGATCGCGGACGCCGTCGCAGCGTGCTGCGCCTCCACCCCCGCGAGCGCCGCGAGCAGTCCGCCGCGTGCTTGCAGCGCGGTGCGCTCGATCGACTCGCGCAGCTCCTCCGCGGCGAGGCGCTGGTCCTCCGCGATCGCGCGTTGCTGTTGCATCCGTGCGCCCGCGACGAGCGCTCCGTCGAACGACCACGAGAGCTCGACGCTCGCGTCCCACGTCGTCGTGAAGTCCGTCGTCTGCGGGAAGATGCGTTGGTTCGGGTTGGCGACGTCGACGTTGAACGCGACCCCGAGCGCCGGATAGAGCTGCGCACGCAGCGCGTCGGCCCGAGCGTCGGCCGCTTCCGCGCGAGAGAGCGCCGCCGCGACGTCGGGCGATCGTTTGCGCGCACTGCGGCGAAGCTGCGCGGGCGCGACGTTCGGCGCTTCGGGCAGACGTCCGAGATCGGCGCGGAGCCGCAGCGGAGCGCCCTCGTCGAGCCGCAAGAGATCGCGCAGCACGGCCTCCGCGATCTCCGCGCGGCTGCGCGCGACCTCGAGGAGCTGCCCGTAGCTCCGCGCCGCCGCGTCCGCGGCGAGACGATCGCCCTCCGTACCGACGCCCTGCGCGAGGCGTTCAGCCGCTTCCTGCGCACGCCGCGCCGCGACCGCGCCGGCTTCTTCTGCCAGCACGAGCTGCGCCCGCGCGCGTACGACCTCCCAATACGCGTCGAGCGCGTCGACCACGACTTGATCGCGCGCCGCGCGCGCTTGCTCCGCCGCCGCCTCCGCGTCGTGCTCCGCCGCGCGGAGCTGGTGGCGCTGCACGCCGATCAAGTCCGAGAGACGCGAGCCGACGGAGACGCGAAGTGCGTATTGATTCAGGATCGGCTCTTGAAGGACCACCCGTTGAACGAAGGTGTCCGGAGCGGCTTGGCACGTGACCAGATCCTGGAGACATCCCGCGGTGTCGAAGGCGGAGATGGTGCCGGGCGTAATGTCGGACAGGCGCGTGTAGCGCGCCGACAAGCGCGCTTGAGGCACGAACCCCCGACGCGCGACCGCCGTCCCTGCGTCCGCCGCGCGAGCCCCGAGCTCCGCGCGGCGGGCCGCGATCGACGCCCGCGTCGCGCGCGCGACCGCCGCTTCGACGTCCAGGCCGTCCGTCTCCGCGATCCCGTCGGGGAGCAGCGCGTCGAGCTCGAGCGCGCGGGGCTGGGTGACCGCGCGTGGGATCGCGAGCCGCGGCGGGTCGACATGCTCGGCGTCCGTAGGGGGCGCGACGTCCGTGCTCGTGGTCTCGGGCACCGACGGCACCTGGGGCGTGACGTCCAGCGGCGAGGTCGGGGTGCGGGCCGGCTGTGCGAACGTCGGCGTGGCGAGGACCACGACCAGCACGGCCGAGAGGCTCGACAGAACCCGTCGAAGCGAGCCTCCGGAGACGTCCCGGGACGCGATTCGGCCGTTCGAAAGTTCGTGAGCGCTCACTTTCGACTCGACCGTGGCGTCGGCCGCATCGTGGCGGCCCGAACCACGACCGTTAGTTCGTGAGCGCTTGCTCATTTGTAGCGCAGCGGGTTGGACGAGCGCCTGTTCAGCCCGAACCTTGTCGGGTCGTTTCATTAGTGAGCACACACTTATCATTGGTTCACCGCACGGAGGGTCGTGGAAGTCGGGCGAGCGTTTCATTCTCGGCGCGATTTCGTTGGTTCGGTCGCCTGACGGCGTCGGGTCGCTCGGCCTGGCGGCCGGCTCCAAAAACGTCGATTCGAGGCGTGGCCCGGCTCAGGAGCTCGTGATCGGCCGCGCGCCAGCGAGCTCGACCACGGCTCGCGCGAACCTGCGGCTCGCCTGCTCGAGCGTCTCGCTGCCCGGCAAGTCCCCGAAATACTGGAGCAAATGCACGTGCTTGAGGCACGCGCCGAGCAAGAAGTCCGCGAGCGTCCGGGTGTCGAGCGGCCGCATCCGACCCGCTTCGATCTCCCCCCGGAAGTACACCTCGAATCGGTCTCGCACGAGCTCGGGCGGCGCGTCCTCGTCTCCGATCACCGCCCGCAGGTCACGCGGCTTCATCTTCCCGCTCGACATCACGGTCTGCATGATCGGAATGATCTCGGAGATGTAGCCCATGAAGGCCAACGTCAGGTCCGCGACCTGGCTCTCCAGCGAGCCCTTGCCGACCCGCGCCGGCATCGACTCCATCCACACTTGGTCCTCGAGCGCCGGCATCCGCATCGCCTGGACGAAGAGCTTCCGTTTGGTGCCGAAGCGCTTGAACAACGTGCCTTCGCTGACCCCCGCGCGTTTGGCGAGCTCCTGGCTCGAAGCCGCAGGCCCGAGCTCCAAGAACGTCGCGCGCAGCGACTCGAGCAGGGCTTCGTCGTCGTACTTGCGGGGACGCGCCATGGTTCGTGAGTGTGTACTCACGAACCATGGCGTGCAACCCCGCTCAGCTGCATCACGGCAGACAGATCGCCGCGTCGTACGTGGTCGTGCTCGTGCGTGGGCAGAGGCCATCGCCCACGTAGATCGAGCGGCCCACGCACCACGGCTTTCCGTCCGCGCGAATCACGCAGCTCGTATGGGCCATGCGCGCGATCGCGATCGCGTCCGGCATCGGCAGCGACGTGAGGCCCGGCGACGAGTAGCCCGCCGTCGCCGAGCCGTTCTGCCCCGACTCGTCGTCACCCCACGCGAGCACCTCGTAGCCGCCGCTCGCGTTGCGACGCCGCACGAGCCCGCCGTTGCCGCCGCCGAAGGTGCCCATCACGAAGTAGTAGCCCTCGAGCGAGACGTCGACGACGTTGGTCAATCCGAAGAGCGGCGTCGGCGTCGACGACGATCCGACCGCGGGCACGTTGCCCCAACAAAGCGGGATTCCATCGCCCGTGATCACGCAGAGCGCGCTCGCGAAGCCGGTGGAGAAACGCGCGAGCGTGGTGTCGGACGGAAGCCCGACCACGTCGACCGGTGCCGACGACGAGACGTTGCGTCCGTCGCCGAGCTGTCCGTTGGTGCCCGTGCCCCAACAGCTCACGCGGTTTCCGCTCCGCATCGCGCAGCAGAAACGATCCATACACGCGACGTCGCGCGCATCCGCGATGCCCACGACCTCGACCGGCACCGCGGAGTACGCCGTCGTCTGATCCGGAGTGCAGCCGTAGAAGCCACATTCGACGCCGGCGACTCCGTCCCCGAGCGATCCCGTGCTCCCGCGGTAGCCCCAACACCGCACGCCTCCCGTCGAGAGCACCGCGCACGCGTGCCAGTGACCGACGCTCACGTCGATCGCGTCCGTGATGCCCTGCACCTGCACCGCCCCGGGCCCACCTGCGAAGGGCAATCCGTTGCCGAGCTGCCCCGCGTTGTCGGCTCCCCAACACAGCACCGTGCCGGCGCGCGTGCGACCGCAGGTGTTGCCGCGCCCGACGTCGATCTGCACGAGGTCGACCGCGCCGCCGAGCGTCGGCGTCCGCGTCGAGCCGCCCACCGCCGCGCCGAGCTCGCCGCTCCCGTTGCCACCCCACGCCACGTAGGTGCCGGTCGCGCGTCGCGCCACCACGTGCTCGGCGCCGATCGCGATCTCGACGAAGGGCGCTTCGTCGCACGTCCCCGCCGTCTCGCGCCCGCAGGTGTCGGCGTAGCCACACGCCATGTCGCAGCCGCCGCAGTGCGACACGCTCGTGCTCGTGCTCACCTCGCAGCCGTTGCTCGGCGCGCCGTCGCAGTCGGCGTAGCCCGCGGCGCACGCGGTGATCTCGCACGCGCCCTCGGTGCACGCGACGGTCGCGCGAGGCGCCGCGCACCGCGACGCCGCGCCTTCGTCGATCGTTCCGTCGCAGTCTTGGTCGACGCCGTCGCACGCCTCCGCGAGCATCGGCGCGCGCATCGGGTCGGCGTCGGTGCAGTCCCCGCCACGGTCGACCCAACCTCCTCCGGCCGGCGGCGCGCATCCCGTCGAGGTCTCACCGCCGGTGTCGCCCCAACCGTCACCGTCCGCGTCGCGGTACCAGGTTCGGATCGCGTCCTCGTCGATCGTTTCGTCGCAGTCTTGATCGGCGCCGTCGCACTCTTCAGCGCGTCCCGGATGTCGCGTCGCGTCCGCGTCGTCGCAGTCTTCCGGGTAGAGCGCGGCGTCGTGCGGCCTCGTGCACGCGAAGATCGCCGCGCCCGCCGCGCCGGAGCCGAAGCCGTCCCCGTCGGCGTCCGGGAAGTACGCGTAACGCACGCCGTTCTCGTCGGCCTCACCGTCGCAGTCCTCGTCGCCCCGCCCACACGGATCGGCGACTCCCGGGCGGATCGTGCTCGTGGAGTCGTCGCAGTCGTCTCGGTTCGGAACGCGCCCGGCTTGGGGCTCGCACGACTCGATCGGCGCGGTGTCGGACGCGTCGCCGAAGCCGTCTCCGTCGCGATCGAGGTACCAGAAGGGCATCGCGTCGCGTTCGTCGACGACCCCGTCGCAGTCGTTGTCGACCTCGTCGCAGACCTCGACGCTGCCCGCGCCGACGTCGGCGCGCGTGTCGTCGCAGTCCGGGCCGCCACACACGCGCATGTCCGCGATGCCGTCGCCGTCGTCGTCCTCGCCGTCGCCGTCGTCCGAAAAGAAGTCCGCCACACCGTCGCAGTCGTCGTCGATCCCGTTGCAGCGCTCGCGCGCCCCGGGGTTTCGTTCGCGGTCGGTGTCGTCGCAGTCGCTCGGGCGCGTGACGAAGCCCGGCACCGGCACGCACGAGATCACCACGCGTTCCGGATCGGGGAAGCCGAAGCCGTCTCCGTCGTCGTCCGGGTACCACGTCACGCTCACCGGCGACTCGTCCACGACTCCGTCGCAGTCGTTGTCGATCCCGTCGCAGAGCTCGAGCTGCGCGCCGTGCCGCACCGGGCTCGTGTCGTCGCAGTCGTCGTCGACCGTCGCGAAACGTGGCGTGCCCGCGCAGGCCTCCATCGGCCGGCTCGGATCGCCGTGCAGATCGAGGTCGTCGTCCGCGAAGCCGAGCACGAGCACGCCTTCGTCGATCGAGCCGTCGCAGTCGTTGTCGAGCCCGTCGCAGGCTTCGACCCGATCCGGGCTCACGTCGCGTCGTCGATCGTTGCAGTCGAGCCCGCAGCGGCCGATGCCCATCTCTTCGTTGCAGCACGCGGAGTCGACCTCGCCGTCCCCGTCCGCGTCGCGATCACCGAAGGTCGTCGGATCGCAGTCTTCGTCGCGGTTCGCGGCGTCGCAGACCTCGGTGTTGCCGGGGAAACGGTTGCGGTCGGTGTCGTCGCAGTCGGCGCCGCCGCACTCGATCGCGTCGAAACCATCACCGTCCGCGTCCGGCTGCACCGCACAGCTCGAGACGCACCGCTCCTCGTCGTTCAGACAGCGCTGCGATTCGAGGCAGGGCGGCACGCTCCCCACGCATCCACGCGCGTCCGCGCCGTCTCCCGGGGCGCACGTCTCGGTGCCGTTGCAGAAGAGCCCGTCGTCGCAATCGACGTCCGTGGAGCACACGAAGGGCATCGCGCCGTCCCCGAGCGGCGCGTCGTCGTCACCACAGCCGAGCCCCACGATCGCGAGACTCAAGACCACCCACGCGCGACGCGCGCTCGATCCCCCCATGTCGTCCCCCTCGCCTCGCGGCAACGTGATCCCACGACGTCCCCGGAACGACGCGGCATCGGACGGATCGTATCGCGGGTCGCTCGCGCAGGGTTCGGTGAAAGATTGGGGACGTCGGCGACGAAGCGCTCGCCTCGGCCGCATCGTAGGCTTCGCCGCGTGCGCACCCTCCACCTCGCGTGTCTGCCCTTCCCGTCGCCCCAAGGGACGCAGGCGATCGTGCGCGCGATGGTCGAGGCGCTCGCCGACGCGGGCCACGACACGCACCTGCTCACCTACGCACACGGCGCGCTCGACCCACGCGAGGGCACTCGGACGGGTGCGCACCGACGCGCGCGAAGGGATCTACACACGCGGAGCGATCCGCACGCGCGCACCGCTCCGCGCGGCGTCACGCACCATCGACTGGTCGACTTCCCCCCGACACGTTCGCTTCGTTCGGGCCCCTCTCTTTCGAAAATCGCCCTCGATCTGCAGATGATCCTCGTCGCGCGTCGGCTCGCTTCTCGGCTCCGTCCAGACCTCGTGATCGCGCACGGTGTCGAAGCCGCCTACGTCGCGCGCTCCGCGCGTCTCTCGTCGATCGCGCGCACCATCCACTACGCCCACACCCGCTTCGACGCCGAGCTGCCGACGTACGCGACGAAGACGAAACGCACCGCGGCCCCGCTGCAGACGCTCGGCAGCCTGCTCGACGCCGGAGCCTCGCGGCTTCGCACCGTCGCGATCACGCCCGACCTCGCAGCGCACCTCGCGCGGCGCAGCTCCCGCCGCGAAGGTCGCGCGACCCCGCTGCTCCCGCCGTGGTCCCCGCTCGACCCCCCGCGTTCGGACGAACGCGTCGCCGCGCGCGCGTCCCTCGCGCTTCCCCTCGACGCGAAGGTCGTCCTCTACGCGGGAAACCTCGATGGCTATCAAGGCTGGGAAGAAGCCGCCGACGCGGCGCGCCGCGCGAACGCGACCTTCCTCGTCGCGACCGAGAGCGATCCGGCGCCGCTCGCTCCCTTCCCTCACCTTCGTGTTCGCCTCGCGGACGAGCCCGATCGACGTCGCGCCTACGCGGCGTGCGATCTCGCCATCGTGCCGCGGCGCGCGCCGGGTGGGTTGCCCATCAAGCTGCTCGACGCCCTCGCGCGCGACGTGCCCGTGGTGGCCGGGCCGCGCGCGCTGGCAGGGCTCGACCCGCGCGGCGTCGAACGCGCGGACACCGACGAAGCCCCCGCGCTCGCCGTAGCGATCGAACGCGCGCTCGCATCCGCGCCGCGAGGGGGTCGGGCGTGGATCGAAGACTCCCTCGCGCCCGCCCGCTTCATCGCGGCTGTCGCGGAGCTCACGCGCGGCGCGTGAGCGGATGCCGAGTGCGCGACGACCGCATCGGATTTTCCGATGCTCCTTGCTCGAACCCATCGGTGATCCCGATGACGTGCCGAGCCGACACCCCGATGACGTGCCGAGCCGGCGTGGGCAGCTTCTGGTACCGAGGCGCGCGCGTAGTAACGTCCGACCGTGATCGCCGGACCGATCCTCGACGCACGTCCCAGCTCCGCGTGGCTGCTCCGGCTGCGTTGGGTCGCGATCGCCGCCGAAGGCCTCGTGCTGATCTTCGCGCCCTTCACCGGCGTCTCGCTCGATCGCCGCCCGCTCTTCGCGCTCGTCGCGCTGCACGCGCTGACCAACGCGCTCCTGCAGCGCCGCCGAACGTCGCTCGGCGAAGCTGGCTTCGGTGAAGCCACCCTCGGCGCGGTCCTGGTCTTCGACGTCTGGCTCCTCACCGCGCTGCTCGGTCTCAGCGGCGGACCCGCCAACCCCTTCAGCGTCCTCTACTTCACGCAGGTGCTCGTCGCCGCGCTGCTCCTCGGCCCCGGTTGGACCTTCGCGGTCTGGCTCCACACGGTGTCTGGCTACGCGCTCATCTTCTTCGATCACCGCGCGCTCCCCGGCCTCGGCCACGTGCACGGCGATCTCGGCGCGCACCTCTGGGGCATGCTCGCCGCGTACGTGCTCGTGAGCGCCATCCTCGCGTTCTTCGTGCGTCGCCTCGCGCACGTGCTCGACGAGCAGCGTGAGGCGCTGGTGTCGATCCGCGATCGAGCCGCCCGCGCCGAACGCGTCGCGAGCCTCACCACGCTGGCCGCCGGCGCCGCGCACGAGCTCGGCACCCCGCTCGGCACCATCGCGATCGTGGCGGGCGAGCTCGAACGTCAGCTCGAGGGATCGCTCGCGGAGGACGCGCGCCTCATCCGCAGCGAGGTCGCCCGATGCCGCGCGGTGCTCGACTCGCTCGCCGCGCGCTCGGGCGACGTGCTCGGCGCGAGCCCCGAGCGGCTCGATCTCGTCGCGCTCGCGAACGCGCTGCGCGAGAAGCTCCCGAGCGCGCGCGCGAAGCGTCTGGTCGTGACCGGCGAAGGCAGCGCGCTCGCCCCCCGCGCGCCGCTGCTGCAAGCGCTCGAGGTCCTCGTGCAGAACGCCTTCGACGCGAGCGGGCCGGACGCCGACGTCGAGCTGCTCCTCTCCGACGATCGTGTCGAAGTGCGCGACCACGGCGCGGGTATGGACGCCGCGACGCTCGAGCGCGCGTGCGAGCCCTTCTTCACCACGAAGCCCGAAGGGGTCGGCATGGGCCTCGGCCTCTTCCTCGCGCGCAGCACCGCCGAAGCGCTCGGCGGCACGCTGATGCTGACGAGCAAGGTCGGCGAAGGCACACGAGCGGTCCTCTCACTTCACGACGCCGGCGCGCCGACGTGACCCCGCACGACGCGCGATGGCATGCCGACTCGAACGCGCGCGAGGTCGAGCGGTCGTTCACGATCCAGTGCGTTGCGGTCCTCGACCCTTCGCTCTCGTAGGCCGCCACGCAGCTGGATGGCACGCAGGAGGCGACGAAACGGAGCCCACGCTCCCTCGAAGAAGGAATCTGCGGGCATTCGCGTATCTTCGCGACGTGGCGATTCCGCATTTCTTGCTCGACCCGCCGTGGCGCCGCGCGACCAGCGCGATCACGTCGTGCTCCTCCGACATCGGCCATCCCGAGCTACCTCCCCCTCGCCTCGCGTGGGAGCCCGGCGAGCGCGAACGCTTGGCGGGCCCCGACGGCACGCTGAAGGGCGCGGCCGACGAGAAGGCGCTCGACCGATTGCTCGATCGCCTCGACGACGGACGTCCGCTCCCGCTCGCGAAGGTCGAGCTCCTCTCCGACGCTTCGCTCGCCGTGTTGGCCGACGAAGCGCCGCTCGAGGCGATGGACGCGGGCATCGCGCGTCGAATGCTCGCCCGCCTCGGCGCGCCTTTCGTCGAACGGGCCCTCGCGTGGTTCCGCTCGCGTCCTCCGTCCGTGACGCTCTTCGCGTCGGTGGCTCCCATCGCCTGCCCCTCACTCGCGCCCGCCGCGGCCGAGGCGCTCCTCGCCCGGGACCTCGGCGACGTGCGCCTCGAGCTCGACCCGGTCTTCTCCGAGGCCGAAGCGTGGCTGAGGCGCTTCCCCCGCGAGGCGGCGCTCGGGCTGCTGCTCTTCCCGGACGCGCCCTCGACGCGCGCGGCGCTCACGTGGCTCGCCGCGCGTGGGCACGCCGACACCCTCCACGACGTGCTCGCGTCGCACGGGGCGGCTCGTTCGTCGCTCTCGGAGGCGACACACCGCGCGGCGTCGCTCGCGGAGGAGAGCTCGTCGCGCTTCGAATGGCTGGCGCTCTTCGCCGCGCGTGATCCCGCGCTCGCGCTCGATCGACTCGATGCGCTCGTTCCCGAACCCACGTCGAGCGAGCTTCGAGCGTTGGTCCCGTGGGTCGCCTCCACGCTCGCGACCCTCGCGCGCTCGCGTGCGGTGGACTGGCTGCGCGCGCACGCCGAGCACTCGGTGCCCATCCTTCGCGCGCTCGCCGCGCCCGCTGCCGTCGAGGCCGATCGCGCAGCTCGGCACGACGCGGTCGCCGCCGACGCACGGCTCGCGCTCGCGGTGCTGGAGGGTGATCTCACGCGCGGCGCTCCCGACCTCGAGGCGGTGCCATCGCACATCCCGCCGCTACCGACGTTCTTCGACCCCTCCGTGCTCCCCGCGCCGCGGCTCCTCGACGGAACGCCCTTTCCCTCCGACGTCGTGCGCGCGCTCGGGGAGATGCTCCGCTTCTCACCGCTGGCGCGCCCCTATCCGGGCGTGGCCCTGGTGCGGCAAGCGTGCGATCCGGGCTCGCTGGACGACCTCGCGGTCGCGCTTCTCGCCGCGTGGGAGGCGGCCGACTTCCCGCCGCTCGAGCAGTGGGTGCTCGAGAGCGCAGCGAAGATCGGGGCCGATCGCGCCGCCGGCGAGGTCGCGCGTCTCGTGCGTTCGTGGAGCCGCGACTCGGTCGCGCAGCGGACCGAGTGGGACGAGCGCGCACGCGAGCGAGTGATGGTTCAGAAGGGAAACCGCGAGTGGTTCCTCGCGCGCTCCGGTTGCGCCGTGCTCGGCGCTCTCGCTCGCTCCGAAGGCCCTGGCTCGAAGCTCGCGCTCGCGACCCTCGACGACCTCGCGCGTCACGGCGCGGTGTCTTGGCTGCGCAAAGAAGCCGCGGCCGGCCTCGACGGACTCCGCTCGGAGCGCGCGACCGCGCGGGTCGTCGACGAAGCACCGATCCCGGACTTCGGCCTCGCGCCGGACGGAACGCTCACGCTCGACTTCGGTCAGCGCCGATTCCGTGTCGACTTCGACGAGACGCTCGTGCCCTTCGTGCGCGACGCCGACGGCGAGCGCCTGCGCGCGTTCCCGCGAGCGCGGCGCGAAGACGATCCCGCGGCCGTCGCCACCGCGAAACGCACGTTCGAGGCGCTCCGTCGCGACGTGAAGGTCGTCGCACGCCAACAGGTCGCCGCGCTCGAAGCGGCGATGTGCACGGGTCGTCGCTTCGCCCTCGGTCCGACCCGGGCACGCCTCTTCGATCATCCGTTGATGCGGCACGTCGCGCGGCGCCTCCTCTGGGCGGCCGTCGAGGAGGGCGAGCAGCCGATTCCGTTTCGCATCGCCGAAGACGGCACCTTCGCCGACGTCGACGACACGAGCCTCTCCATCGCCGCCGACGCCACCGTGCTCCTCGTCCATCCGATCGACCTCGACGCGTCGCTCACTTCGTGGCGTGAGCTCTTCGCCTCCTACCGAATCCTGCAGCCCTTCCCGCAGCTCGGCCGCGAGACGGCGCGCGTGAGCGACGACGAGCTGGACGAGACGCGGTGGACTCGCTTCGAAGGCGCGCTTACGAGCCGAGGTCGGCTCTTCGGCCTGACGCGCAGTGGTTGGCAAGCTCACGCGGAGGCCGGGACGCTCGTTCGATGGTCGCGTGAGCTCCCGAGCGGCGCGCGCCTTCAGGTGCGCGTGAGCCCTGGGCTCGTGCTCGACGGTCCGGGGGCGGACGACGAGCACCAGTCGATCGTCGAGGCGACGAGCTCGCGACGTCTCGGGAACCTCTCGCCGCGCGAATACAGCGAAGTCACGCGAGAGCTCCAGAACCTCTGCCGCTGAGCGAGCCTCGCGCGCCGGGCCTCACGCTGCGACCTCGTGACGCATGGAGATTCCTCCGGGGGTGTCGCAGACTGCGCGTCATGACCGACGCGCTCGACGGACCGAGCACGCTCCTCGTGGTCGACGACGACGAGGTCTTCCGGACGCGGCTCGCGCGCGCGCTCCAAACACGAGGCTTCGAGGTCTGGTCGGCGAGCGGTCCCACCGAAGCGCTCGTGATCGCGCGCGAGCACGCGCCCGAGCTCGCGCTCGTGGACCTGCGCATGCCGGACGGCAGCGGCCTCGACCTCGTGCGCGATCTGCTCGCGCTCGAGCCGTGCACCAACGTCGTCGTGCTCACCGGCTACGGCAGCATCGCGACCGCGCTCGAAGCGGTGCGTCGTGGCGCGACCCACTACCTCACCAAGCCCGCCGACGTGGACGAGATCCTCGCCGCCTTCGCGCGCAAGGACCTGCCCGCGGAGGCGGATCCGCCCGAGGTGCAGGTCGAAGCGCCTTCGCTCGCGCGCATGGAGTGGGAGCACATCCAGCGCGTGCTCACCGATTGCCACGGCAACATCAGCCACGCGGCGGAGCGGCTCGGCCTCCATCGGCGATCGCTGCAGCGCAAGCTCTCGAAATACCCGGTGCAGCGTTGAGCGTGCCGTGAGCGTCTTCCTCGCCGTCTCGTCGGAGCTCTGGGTCGCGTCGAACACGCTGGCGTTCGCGATCCGCGACGCGAACCCGGTCACCGACGGACACACCCTCGTGATCCCGAGGCGTCTCGTGGTCGACTTCTTCGGCACCACCGACGAGGAGCGCCTGGCGCTCTTCGCGCTGGTGGACGAAGTGAAACGCGCGCTCGACGCGAGCCATCGACCCGACGGATACAACGTCGGTTTCAACGCCGGAGCCGCCGCGGGTCAAACCGTCTTTCACCTCCACCTGCACGTCATCCCGCGCTACGCGGGGGACGTCGAGGATCCTCGGGGAGGCATTCGTCACGTGATCCCAGATCGCGGCGTTCCTCCGACGAGTCCCCGCTGAAGGTCCCACCGAAGGACGGACCGCCGACTGCGGACGACCCCGCCTCGACGGGGCGAACCTCCGATCATGCGATCTCGCGGGCCCCCACGCGCGCCCTCGCGCGGCCGATCCACTTCTTCAGCTCGATCACCGCGAGCACGATCATCCCCGCGCCCGTGAACCAGAGCCACCAGAACCACTCGATCGGAGCGGTGTGGAAGAGCCGATTCATGAAGGGGACATAGGTGAACAGAAGCTGCGCGCCGAGCATCACGGTCGCGCCGATCCACACGTAGCGATTGGTGAAGAGACCGAGCTGCCAGATCGGAAGCCGCAAGCTCCGACACGCGAAGAGGTACGCGACCTCCACCACCACGATGGTGTTCACCGCGAGGGTGCGCGCCACCGCCAGGTCGTCGGGTCGACTTCGTTGCGCGTACTCGAACAGGCCGAACGCCGCCGCGGACATCAGCACGGACACGATGAGCGTGCGCAGGCCGAGCTTCGCCGAGAGCAGCGGCTCGTCGACGTCACGGGGCGGCCGGTCCATCAGCCCCGGCTCCTTCGGCTCGAAGACGAGCGAGAGCCCGAGCAGCACCGCGGTCGACATGTTCACCCACAAGATCTGCACGGGCAGGATCGGCAGCACCGCGCCCGTGATCACCGCGAGCAGGAGCACGAGCCCTTCGCCGCCGTTGGTCGGCAGCGTCCAGGTCACGAACTTCACGAGGTTGTCGTACACGCCGCGACCTTCCTCGACCGCCGCGGCGATCGTCGCGAAGTCGTCGTCGGTCAGGATCATCGCGGAAGCCCCCCGCGCGACGTCGGTCCCGCCCTTGCCCATGGCGACGCCGATGTCCGCTTGTTCGAGCGCCGGCGCGTCGTTCACACCGTCGCCCGTCATCGCGACCACGTGGCCTCGATGCTGGAGCGCGCGTACGAGCAAGAGCTTCTGTTCGGGTGCGACCCGCGCGAAGACCGCGACCTCCTCCGCGACCGACGCCACCCGCTCGAGGCGCGCGGCGGAGAACGGATCTTCCCCCTCCGACACCCGCCCCGCGAGCGTCGTCAGCTCGGCCCCCGTGACCGCGCGCAGGCGCCCCGCCTCGTCGCGCGCACCTTCGAGCCCGATCTCGGCCGCGATCGCGGACGCGGTCACCGCGTGATCGCCCGTGATCATCTTCACCTTCACGCCCGCCCCGCGACACGCGGCGACCGCGCGCTTCGCCGCCGGACGCGGAGGATCGATCATGCCGACGAGCCCGAGGAAGACGAGCTCCGCGACCGCGTCACGCGTGAGGGCCCCTTCGGGTCGGTGCATCCGTCGATACGCGAGCGCGAGCACACGCAAACCCTCGCTCCCGAGCTCGCGCACCTTCGCCTCGATCGCCTCGACGTCGAGCGTGCCCCCCTCCGCACGGACACAACGCGGAAGCAGCGCCTCGGCGGAGCCCTTCACGAAGAGCCACGCGTCGTCTCGTGCGTCGTCGGCGCTGCGGTCGGGAGAGCCGCGCTCGTCGATGCCGCGCTCCTCGGCGCCTCGCTCGTCGGGGCTCGCCCCGCCCTCGCGGACCAACGTCGCCATGTACATGTGCTCGGAGGCGAACGGGATCTCGTCGAGCCGCGTCCACGCGCCGACCTCGACGCCGCCCTTCCCGGCCGCCACGAGCAACGCCGCTTCGGTCGGATCGCCCTCGACGCGCACCTCGCCCGCTTCGCGCACGATCCGCGTGTCGTTGCAGAGCAGCCCGCAGCGGAGCGCACGCTCGACCGCGAGCCCCGTGTCGAGCGCCTCGCCATCGGAGCTCACGACGCGACCCACCGGATCGTAGCCGACGCCTTCGAAGGCGAAGTCGCCCGATTGAGTCCAGAGCCGGGTCACGGTCATCTGGTTCTCGGTCAACGTGCCGGTCTTGTCGGAGCAGATCACCGTGGTGCTGCCCAAGGTCTCGACCGCCGGCAGGCGCCGAACGAGCGCACGACGCTTGGCCATGTGCGACACGCCGACGGCCAGCAGCACCGTCACCGCCGCAGGGAGCCCCTCGGGGATCGCGCCCACCGCGAGGGCCACCGCGACGTTGAAGGTCTCCGTGAGGTCCGCGCCTCGCAGCGCCTCGATCGCGAAGAGCACGCACGCGAAGCCGAGGATGATCCACACCAGCAGCTTCGAGAGCGCCGCGATGCGTCGCGTGAGCGGCGTCGCGATCTCGGTCGCGTTCGCGATGAGCCCCGCGATGCGGCCGGTCTCCGTGCGATCGCCGGTCGCGACGACGACCCCGAGCCCGGTGCCGAACGTCACCGCGGTGCCCGCGAAGGCCATGTTCGTGCGATCGCCGATCGTCGTCTCGCGCGCGACGGGTTCGACCGTCTTGAGGATCGGCACCGACTCGCCGGTCAGCGCCGCCTCATCGGTCTGCAGCTCTCGTGAGCGCAGGAGCCGCAGATCGGCCGGAACCGAATCCCCCGCCTGCAACGCCACGACGTCGCCCACCACGAGCCCCCGACTCGGGATCCGACGGTTGCGTCCGTCGCGGAGCACGTCGGCCTCCGTGACCACCATCGCGTCGAGCGCCGCGATCGCCTGCTCCGCGCGGTGCTCCTGGAGGAAGCCGATCACCGCGTTGACGAGCACGACCGCACCGATCACCAGCGCATCGACGACGTCACCGAGCGCGACCGAAACTCCAGCCGCCGCGATCAAGACGATCACGAGCGGCTGCGCGAACTGGTCGAGCACCCGACGCAGCGTCGACTTGCCGCGCCGCGCGCTCATCACGTTGGGACCGTCACGTTCGAGGCGTCGCGACGCTTCGTCGGACGAGAGCCCCGTCGCCGCATCGCTCTGGAGCTCCGCGAGGAGCTCGACGCGTGTCTTCGCGTGCCAGTGCACGTGCGCGAGATAGCAGACGACCGGACCGGTCACACGGCGGCGTTCGCGGCCTTCCGTTCATCCGGTCTGCAACGGAGCCGACTCCGGGCGCGAGACGGCCGCGAGCTTCGCCCGCATCACCGCGCTCGTCTCGCCCGTGCCGTCCGCGCGCCACCCCGGGGGTCCGAAGACCACCCCGAGCGCTTCGCGCAGCGAACGCGCGCTCCGCAGGTCGCGGCCGATCGCCGCCCACTCGTGGAACGCGATGGTGACCGGATGGAACGACTCGAGGTTCTTCGTGAGCCCGTAGGTCGGCGTCTGCCGCTCCGCCTCGAAGGTCCCGAAGAGTCGGTCCCACACGATCAGGATTCCCCCGTGGTTGCGATCCAGATAGCGCGGGTCACTGCCGTGGTGGACGCGGTGGTGCGAAGGCGTGTTGAAGATCCACTCGAAGGGCCCGAGCTTCCCCAGCCACTCGACGTGGATCCAGTACTGATAGAGCAGCGAGATCGCCTGCTGCATGAGCACGAGCGCGGGATGGAAACCGAGCCAGAGCAGCGGCAGCCAGAAGATGCCGCCCACGATGGGCCCGGTCCACGACTGCCGGAGCGCGGTCGAGAGGTTGTAGTGCTGGCTGGAGTGGTGGTTGACGTGCGCGGCCCAGAAGAAACGCACCTCGTGGCTCGTGCGGTGGAAGACGTAGTAACAGAAGTCTTCCGCCACGAAGAGCAGCACGAAGACCCACCAGGCATCGACCGGGAGCTCGAAGAGGCGGTGCTCGTAGATCACCCACCAGAGCGGGATCCACGCGAGCTTCGTCACCGCGGAGATCACGACGTTGCCCACGCCCATCGTGAGGCTCGCGAAGGTGTCCTTCACCTCGTAGCCCACGAGCGGGCTGCCTTCGCGCTGCGCCTTCGTGACGAAGAACGCCTCCAGCAGCACGGTCACGAGAAACGCCGGGATCGCGAAGTAGATCAGCGACGACATCAGGTCCTCCCCCTGCGGAGCTCCGTCCCCGCCGTCGCGGCGGGGTCAGCCGCCGCGGTCGCCGTGGCGAGCCCCGCGACCGAGAGCTCGTGCAACGCCAGGCGCTCGAAGAACGCGAGGTGCTCGCGCTCGCGGCGGTCGTCACTGCGGAAGAGGCCGAGCGCGACGCCCTGCATCGCGTACACGACCGCGTCGACGCCGGTCGCGAGCGCGCCCTCGAGCTCCGGTCGCTCCGCCAGCTCGGGGAAAAGCCGCCGCGCCTCGGCGAAGATGTTCTCGCGGTGTGCGGAGAGGAGCGGCTCGAGCGCCTCGCCGAGCTCGAGGTCGGTGCGCGCCGCGAGGTAGACCTCGAAGAGGCCCTGCATCGCCGGCAGCCGAAAGACCTTCCACAACGCGCGCACGCCGAGCGCGATCCGCGCTTCGAGGGTGTCGGGAAGCTTCTTCGGAAGCCCTCCGCGGAAGTCGCGCACGAGCGAGGCGAGCACCGCCTGCGTCGCGGCGGAGAGCAACGCGGTCTTGCTCGGGAAGTGTTTGAAGAGCGCGCCCTGCGACACCCCCGCGCGCGTCGCGACCGCAGTGGTCGTCGTCCCACGAAGGCCCTCTTCGGCGAGGAGCGACGCGGCCGCTTCGAGGAGCCGCTCCCGGGTGGCGACGGCGCGGGCCTGCTGCGGAACCAACATGAGCGGAGCATGACAAAAAGAAAGCGACCTGTCACTTTCTTTTTGTCATGCTCCGCTCACGGCGCTCGGAGGAAGGCGCGGCTCGAGGGCGTAGGATGCGCGCAGCGTCCATGGAGCCCCCTCGTCAGCCCCTCGAACCATCCCCGGACTCCGCGACCTCGCCCGCGGGGCGATCGCCCGCGGTGCTCGCCGCGCATGCGATCGGCGCGGTCGCCGTCGGCGCGGCCTGTCTCGCGCTCCAGCTCGACGCCTACGCGAGCTCGTGGCTCACCACATCGAAGCCGCTCCATTGCATCGTCTTCGGGTTCGGAGACTGCGAGTCGATCCTCGCTTCCGGCTACGCGTCGTTCGTTCCCGGGCAGAGCATCAACTTCGAAGCGATGATGGCGCGCCTCGTCCCGACGCTGATGTGGATCGCGCTCGGGTGGTCGTGCGTCGTCCCGATCGTGGAGGAGCTGAAGCCGCGCTACCTCGTGGCGGCGGTGGTGCTTGCGGTCTTGGTGAGTGCCATGGCGCTCCGGCGCCGACCCGAACCGACGCGTGTCGGAGCGCTCGACGTGATCGCCCACGACCGCTCCGACCCGAGGGAACAACGCCGTCACCGCGATCGGTTCGCCCGCCCATGAAACACACGCCCCTCTGGGTCTGCTTCCTCGCCGCGTGCACGTCGTCCGCGACCTGCCCCGAGCCGACGATCGCGCCCGTCGCGACGACCGAGCCCGCGACGCGAACCGAGCCTGCGCGCCCCGCAGACGCGATCGTGGAGCTCGCGCCCCGCCCCGAGCTCGCGCACCACTTCACCGGCGCCGGCTACGCGGGATCGTTCGCCGCGTGGCGCACCGACGGGTCGCTCGCGGTCTGCGTCGGCGACTGCGATGCACGACGACCGGCCGCGTCGACGTTCAAGATCCCCCACGCGCTCCTCGCGCTCGATCTCGGCGTGCTCGACGGCCCCGAGCACGTGCTCGCGTGGGACGGACAGACCCGCAGCATCGCGAGCTGGAACCGCGACCACACGCTGCGCACCGCGATCCGCGACTCCGCCGTCTGGTACTTCCAACGCCTCGCGCCCTTCGTCGGACGCGCGCGCATGCAGGCCGGCCTCGAGCGCTTCGCCTTCGGCAACGCCGCGATCGGCGAAGCCCTCGACGCGTTCTGGCTCGACGGAACCCTGCGCGTCTCGCCGCGCGAGCAAGTCGCGTTCTGGCATCGCCTGCACGGCGACGCCTTCGACGTCCGCCCCGAGGCGCGCGATGCCGTGCTCGACATGACGGTCCTCGCGCGCGACGAAGAGCGCGTGCTCCGCGCCAAGACCGGCTGGTTCCGCCTCGAAGGAACGGTAGCGAACGTCGGCTGGCTCGTGGGCTGCGTCGAAGAGCACGCACGCCCCGACGAGCGCGTCTGCTTCGCGACGGTGATCGAGGTCGACTCCCCCGACGACGCAGTGTTCATGCGCGCGCGCCACTCGCTGAGCGCGACCCTGCTCGGCGAGCTCGGCGTGATGGTGCCGGCGTACTGAGCGCGGCGCGGCCCCCGTCCGAAGGCAGCTCGGACGGAGGCACGTCGTCGCGCCGCACCTTCGTCGCGCCTCCCTCGCGTGGCGTGAAACCCCGAGGGGCTCATTCCGCGTGAAGATTCTCCAGCCGTTCGAGCAGCGCGGCTTGATCCGAGAGCTCCACCTCGACCTCGTCGCCATCGCGCACGCGCCGCAGACCTTCCACGAGGATGCGCTCTCCCTCACTCAGTCCCTCACGCACCACGTAGCGGTGCGGCAGCTCCTCGCCGACGGTGATCTCCCGCGAGCGCACCACGCCCTCGCCGTCGACCACGAAGACGAAGGTGCGGTCGAGTATGGTGAAGGTCGCGGCCTGCGGGATCACCAGCACGTTCGGCAGCGGCGTGGTGAGGAGCACCTCACCAGTCTCGCCGTGACGCAGCAGGCCGGTCGGGTTCGGGAAACCCGCACGGAAGGCGATGGTGCCCGTTTCGTTGTCGAAGTCCGCTTCGATCGTCTGAATCACGCCCGGCTCATCGAAGACCACGCCGTTCGCCAACCGGAGCCGAACCGGCACTTGCTCACCGAGCTCGTGCTCCGCGCGGTACGTCAGGTAGTCGCTCTCGCTCACGTTGAAGTAGACCCACATCTCGTCGTTGTCGGAGAGCACGGTGAGCACGTCTCCTTCCTCGACGAGGCTGCCCCTTCGCACCATCAGGCGGCCGACGATGCCGTCGAAGGGCGCGTCGAGGGACGCGAAGCGAAGGTGCGCCTGAGCGAGCTGCTGCTGCGCGGAACGGCGCGCGAGCCCTGCTTCGGCGAGCGCGAGCTCGTTCGGCGAGACCACGTTGCCTTCGCGAAGCATGCGCGTGTTCTGGTACTCGATCTCCGCCGCACGTCGCTCCGCGCTCGCGAGGTCGACCTCCGCACGAAAGAGCACGGGTGTGATCTGAAAGAGGCGCGTGCCTCGCGTGACGTGCTGACCCTCGTCGACGAGGATCTCCTGCAAGTAGCCGCGCTCGAGCGCGCGCACCTCGATGTGTTGACTGGCCCGAATCTGCGCGACGTACTCGCGCACGATCTCGGTGTTCCGTCGGACCACGGTCGTGGCTTCGAAACGCGGCTCCGGCTCTTCCGCGTGCGCCTCCGGGTGCCCGCAGCCCCCGAGAACCGAGGTCAGCGCGGCGATCGAGACGGCCGCCCACCAGGCACGGGCGACGCTCACGGCTGCGCCCCCATCGGATGCAGACCGCGACGCGCGTCGTCGTCGTCGTCGTCGTCGTCGTGCTCGTCGTCGTCGTCGTGCTCGTCGTCGTCGTCGTCGTCGTGCTCGTCGTCCGCGCGTCGTTCGTCTCCGTGGTCCGCGATTCGCTCCTCCGTGCCCGGACGACGCCAGCCTCCTCCGAGCGCCTGGTAGAGCGTCACCGTCGCCGTCAGTTGTCGTCGCTTCGTCTCGACCAGTTCCATCTGTGCCTCCAGGTAGTCGCGCCGCGTCGTCAACACCTCGAGGTAATCGGCGCGCGCTGCGTCGAAGAGCTGCGTCGACAAACCGACGGACTCTTCGAGTCGTTGAACTTGTTGGACGCGAACCTCGTAGGCCTGACCGAGGTTTCGCACCCGGTTGAGGCCGCCGTTCACGTCGACGAACGCGGAGAGGATCGCGCGCTCGTAGGCGAGAACCGCGGCTTGCTGCTCCGCGTTGCGAGCGAAGTACTCCGCGGTGATGCCGCTCCGGTTGAGGAGAGGCGCCGTCAGGCCGCCCAACAACCCGTAGAAGAGCGACGCGGGCGAGAAGAGCTTGGTGACGTCGAAGGACTGCACGCCGCCGCCCGCTTCGATAGAGAGCGAGGGATAGAAGCGTGCACGCGCCGCCCGGACGTCGAGCTCCGCGGCCACGAGCCGAAGCTCTGCCTGCCGCACGTCGGGTCGGTTCTCGAGCAGACGCGCGGGCACGCCGGTGTGCAGCACGGGCGGCTCGATCGCGAAGAAGTCCGCCTCCGTCCGCACGACGGGCTGCGGAAAACGACCGACCAGGAAGTTGATCTGGTTCTCGGTCTCGACGATGCGCTGCGCGATCTCGAAGCGCCGACTCTCGAACGAACGGAGCTGCGCCTCGAACCGCGTGACCGCGAGCATCGTGACGCGCGCGGCTCGAAGCTGCAGACGCATCATCTCCAGCGAGTCGTGCTGGAGCTCGATGTTGGCCTCGAGGATCGCGAGCGAGCGGTCGAGCGCGAGCAGCTCGTAGTAGAGCTGCGCGATCTCCGCGACGATCCGCGTGACGACGAAGTTCCGACCCTCCGCGCTCGCGAAGTACCGCAACGTCGCCGCTTTCGCGGAGTTGCGAAGACGCCCCCAGACGTCGACCTCCCACGACGCGTAGAGGCCGACCTGAAACGCGGGCAGGTCCCGGCGGACGTCCGAGGTCTCGTCACTCCGGCCTTGGCTCGTGTGCAGACCGACACGCTCGATGCCTGCGCCCGCACCGGCCGAGAGGCTCGGGAAGAGCTCGCCGCGGCGGGCCATGACCTCCGCGTTCGCAACGATCATCTCCTGCACCACGATGTTCAGCTCCTGGTTGTGCGCGAGGGCTTCGTCGACGAGCGCGACGAGGTGGGGGTCGGAGAACACCAAACGCCAGTCGACCTCGGCCGAGCTTGGCGCGGATCCATCGCCTTCGACGTTCTCTCCGCCGAAGGTGGCCGGGGTCTCGGTGCTGGCCTCGCGTGGAGTCACCGGCGGCGTCGGAACGCACGCCGAGGTGGCCCAGAGCGCGACGAGGAGCGTGAGCGTGCTCGAGCGAGTCATGATCGACCCTCCGGTGCGGTGTCGTCGCGGCCCGCGTCGTCGCCGTCGCCCGTGTCGTCGCCGGCGGCCGTGTCGCCACCCGGATCGACCGAAGCACTGCGCGTCAACTCGGAGTCGACTCCCGCGCCGTCCGCCGTCTCCAGGACCGCGCCGTCGCCTTCGTCGTCGCGCTTCCGTTCGTCCGAGTCCGGCTCCGAGAGCGGCCGGAAGTCTTCGTCGCGAATCAGGCTCTTGCCCTCGGCGAGCTTGCCGAAGACGTAGTAGAGGCCCGGGATCACGATCACCCCGAAGACCGTGCCGAAGAGCATGCCGCCGAGCGCCGAGGCGCCGATGGTGTGGTTGCCGACCGCACCGGGCCCCGACGCGCGCACGAGCGGGATGAGGCCCGCGACGAACGCGAACGAGGTCATGAGGATCGGTCGGAAGCGCGCCTTCGCGCCTTCGAGAGCCGCGTCGCGTACGGACATGCCTCCCTGCTGGGCTTGCACCGCGAACTCCACGATGAGGACCGCGTTCTTGCCCAACAACCCGACGAGCATGACCAACCCGACTTGTGCGTAGATGTCGTTCGCGAGCCCCAAACCTCTCAAGAGCAGAAACGCACCGAAGACACCCGCCGGCAGCGAGAGAATCACCGCGAAAGGAAGGATGAAGCTCTCGTATTGCGCCGCGAGCACGAGGTACACGAACGCGACGACGACGAGGAAGATCAGAATGGCTTCGTTGCCACGTCGCGCCTCGTCGTAGGAGAGACCTTCCCACGCGATGTCGTAGCCCCGGGGAAGCGTGCTCGCGGCGACCTCGCGGATTGCGGCGATCGCGTCTCCGCTCGTGTACCCCGCGGCCGGTCGACCACGAATCGCAGACGAGGTGTAGAGGTTGTAGCGCGTGAGCTCGTTCGGGCCGTGCGTCTCGCGCATCGTCATGAACGCGGAGTACGGGACCATCTCGCCGCGATCGTTCTCGACGAAGAGCTCGAGAATGTCCGACGGCATGCGCCGAAACTCCGGCGCGGACTGGACGTAGACCTTGAAGAATCGCCCGAACCGGATGAACCCCTGCTCGTAGGTGCTCCCCACCAGGATGTCGAGGTTCTCGAGCGCGGCCGAGATCGACACGCCCTTCTGCATGGCGCGCTCGTTGTCGATCACGAGCTCGTACTGTGGATAGTTCGCGGCGAAGAAGGTGAACAACCCCGTGAGCTCAGGCCGCTCCTCCAGGTGCTCCATGAGCTCGCGGTTGATCCGGTCGAACTCCTCGTAATCGGTCTCCTCGCCGAGGTCGATCAATCGCACGGCGAAGCCGTCCGCGGCGCCGTATCCGGGCACCGACGGCGGCTCGAAGTATTCGATGACCGCGCCGATGTCGTGGGTGCGTTCCTCGAGCGCTTCGATCACCTCGTGAACCGACGCGCTGCGCTCGCTCCACGGGCGGAGGTTGATGAGGCAGGTCCCGGCGTTCGAGCCTCGACCCTCGGTGAGGATCTCGTACCCGGCCAAGGCGGACACGGACTCGACGCCCTCGACCTCGCGCGCGATGCCTTGAAGCTCTTCGATGACCTCGTTGGTGCGCTCGAGCGTGGTCCCGGGAGGCGTCTGGACGATCGCGTAGATCTGTCCCTGATCTTCGGTCGGGATGAAGCCCGCCGGCAACGTCTGGTTCACCCCGAAGATGCCGAAGGCGAAGAGCCCGACGATCGCGAAGGTCAGGGTCCTGCGCGTGACGATGTGACGAAGGAAACGAACGTAGTGCAGCGTCCCGGCGTCGAACTTCCGGTTGAACCAGTCCAGGAAGCGACCGAGGGGGCCGCGCCGTCGCGCGTGTCCCGCCTCGTGTGGTTTCAGGATCATCGCGCAGAGCACGGGCGTGAGCGTGAGCGCGACGACTCCGGAGAGCAGGATCGACGAAGCCATCGTGATCGAGAACTGGCGATAGAACACGCCGACGGGTCCCGTCATGAACGCCACCGGGACGAACACGGCCGCCATCAGGAGCGTGATCGCGATGATCGCGCCGCTGATCTCACCGAGGACGCGCCGCACCGCCTCGTAGGGGCCGACGTGGTCCTCCGCCATCTTCACGTGCACGGCTTCCACGACGACGATCGCGTCGTCGACGACGATCCCGATCGCGAGCACCAGCGCGAAGAGCGTGATGAGGTTGATGGTGAGGCCGAAGGCCTGCATGAAGACGAACGCGCCGATCAGCGAGACGGGCACCGCGAGGGTCGGGATGAGCGTCGAGCGCCAGTCGCCGAGGAAGAGGAAGACGACGAGCGCGACCAACACGAAGGCCTCCCCGAGCGTGTGCAGCACCTGCTCGATCGAGGCGTCGAGGAACTTCGAGACGTCGTAGTTGATCGAGTACTGCATGCCGGGTGGGAACGCCGTGCGTCGAAGCTCCTCGAGGCGCTCCTTCACGGCTTCGATGACCTCGCTCGCGTTGCTCCCCGCGTTCTGCTTGAGGACGATCGCGGCCGAAGGGTGGCCGTCGAGGTTCGAGTAGATGCTCTGGAACTCCGAGCCGAGCTCCACGTCCGCGAGGTCGCCGAGCCGCAAGAGCTCGCCCTCGGGAGTCGCCCGCACGATGATGTCCGCGTACTGCTCCGGTTCGGCGAAGCGGCCCTGGTACGTCAGCACGTACTCGAGCGACTGCGGGGTCTGCCCCGAGGCCTGCCCCGTGCGACCCGGACGTCCGATGATGCTCTGCTCGCCGATCGCCTCCATGACCTCGTCGGTGGAGACGCCGTACGCGCGCATTCGGTCGGGCTTGAGCCAGATGCGCATCGCGTACTGCCGGTTGCCGAGGATCGTGAC
>ERZ761602.618-NODE-618-length-74320-cov-52.675688_pt1 | contig 74320 bp, 61 predicted proteins | sample MGYA00512165_ERZ761602 | MGnify/ENA primary metagenome ERZ761602 (study PRJEB28899, sample SAMN02445085) | bioreactor sludge metagenome | biome: EBPR sludge; isolation source: Thorneside wastewater treatment plant | place: Australia: Brisbane, Thorneside...
TAGTTATTTAGGTGGTTAGCTTATTAGTCTTATAGCTTGTTATTCTCTTTGAATTAAGTTAGTAAATTAGGTAAAAGACAACAAATTTGTCCTGGAATCAAAGGTTTTAACCTACGGCATAGATCATTAGCTAATAGACTATTGAGCTAAACAATTACCAATTTTTAATATTTCAGTTGTTTAAAAATATATGCTTTATACAATAACCAGTCTTGAATGTTTCAAGTCTGGAAATAATGACCTGCAAAACCCTTTTGACCAATGATATACGAAGATATCCATTATATTTATCAGGATTCCCTTTGACTAAAAAAATTCAAAAAAACATATCTGAAATCAATGATCAAGGGAAGGAATGAAATGCATGCATCAGGTGTTCAATGACTTTTTTTACTTAAAAATTGGCAATAAAAGCAATTTTTATTAAATTAGAGGATTAAAAGTCAGTATTCAATGATATCTGATTTAAATGCATAACATTCAGTCAAATGTACGAAAGATTCATTTAATATCCTTAAATCATGGAAATTCAAACAAAAACTATAGTTATATGTTATCTTACATAGTTCCTGACAGAACTAAAAAATAAATTTTTAACTCAGCGATTTTTGAAATCCAAGAATAATATAATGATTATGTTAACAATCAAAATTCTCAACCAGTCGAAAACCTTCCTTTTTTATATGTTATTATTAACCACAATTATCATCATCTCGTCCTGCAATCCCAAATTGGCTAAGGAGCATCCTCAGGTTGCAAAAGGCAGAACCATCTATGAAAAATACTGCACCGAATGTCATGGTGTGAATGGAAAAGGAGTAAAAGCGTTTCAGTCTTATCAAACCATCGATCTGACAAAAATTTTACAAAGGAGAGGCACTGATGATTTTCCAATCATGGAAATCGCCCGATATATTGATGGCAGACAACATACCAAAGAAACCGGAGCCCGTCTCATGCCTATGTGGGGCGTCGATATGGTCAAATTGGAGCATCAGTATAATCCCGATACGGCCAGAACCAATATGGGAGCCATTCTCAGCTATCTGATCACACTCCAGGAGTTTTGATCCGGGGGTGTTGAAACAAGCTTTCTTAAGGTGTCAGATGAAAAATTCTACACGCTGTTTGGTGTTTATTTCAAATTACCAGGTTCTGAAGAAAGATCGCCATATCTGAATTTTTTTTAACAAGAATTTTAGCTAAATCCGGCTTATTTCTGGTATCCATCTAAATATATTTATATTTTACATATAAATAATTATTTTAATATTTCGGAAGTCATAATTCCCGCTATATACACAAGCCATTTTTTTTGATATCCGTTAAAAATGCATTTACATTAATCTTTTGTTATATATATAACCAGAAAATTCCATTTAACAGAATAAACCCATCGGGAAATAAAATAAAAAATTACTAACAAAAAGTACCGGGTTACTAACAATTTCAAAATTGCTGAACTTTTTATGATTTATTAACATTAAATATAATACGTTACCTTTACGGCCTAAATTTTTAATAATGGCAGAACAAAGACAACTTACATCCATTAAAGGTGGATTAACCAATGCTCAACAGGGTTATGATGCCGGTGCCATACAATACGGCAGAGTACAACCTCAGGCGATACCTTTGGAGGAAGTGGTGCTTGGTGCCATCCTGATCGATAAAAATGCCCTGCCTGCCGTAATGGACATCCTGAAAGTGGAAACCTTTTATAAACAGGCACATCAGGAAATTTTTAAAGTGATCCTTGAATTGTTCCATAAATCACAACCGATTGATATTCTGACAGTTCAGGAAGCTCTTAAAAAAGCTCAACTGCTCGAATCCATCGGAGGCATCACATACCTGGCTGCTTTGACCAATTCGGTCAGTTCTGCTGCAAACATTGAGTACCATTCCAGGATCCTCACCCAAAAATACATACAAAGAGAATTGATCAAAGTTTCTACAGAGATCATCAAGGATTCCTACGAGGATACTAAAGATATCTTTGAACTTCTTGATTCCGCAGAAAGAAGCCTGTTTGACATTACTGACCAAAACCTAAATACAGCTTATGAAAGACTGGGTGCCTTAGCGCTTAAAACCCAGAAAGAAATAGAAGCCGTCAGCCGTCAGACAGGTGAATTGACAGGGATCACCACCGGTTTTGAAGAACTTGATAAAATCACATCGGGTTGGCAGCCATCAGACCTTATCATCCTGGCTGCACGCCCCGGTATGGGAAAAACAGCCTTTGCATTGTCCCTTGGTAGAAATGCCGCACTTGCTAATAAAGCGGTTGCCATTTTCTCTCTTGAAATGTCGAAAAGCCAGTTGGTACAGCGTCTCATCGCCATGGAAGCTGAGATCAATAGTCACAAGATCCGCAACGGGAAACTGGATGAATATGAATGGAAAAAACTACATGAAGCCGTTGAAAGGATGATGAACATTGAGATTTATATCGATGACACGCCTGCCATCAACATCTTTGAATTGAGGGCCAAATGCAGGAGAATGAAGCAACAGCATAACATACAATTAGTTGTCATCGATTACCTCCAATTGATGTCTTCGGCACCTGGCCAAACAAGGGGAAACCGAGAACAAGAGATCAGTACAATTTCAAGATCCTTAAAAAGCATGGCTAAAGAGTTGAATGTCCCGATCATTGCGCTTTCTCAGCTCAGCCGGGCCGTTGAAACAAGGGGTGGAGATAAACGTCCCCAGCTTTCTGACCTTAGAGAATCTGGTGCGATCGAACAGGACGCAGACATCGTAAGCTTCGTTTACCGTCCAGACTACTATGGCACCGATGATGAATTTGAAGGATCTAAAGATACCTCGGAGATCATCATTTCCAAACATAGAAATGGAAGCCTTGGTACTGTTGAGCTGCGATTCATCAAAGAACTTGTCAAATTTACCGAACCGGTTTCTCATTTCAGGTCCATGTCTACATCCGAAGGTTTTATGGATCCCAACGATCCGTTGAGCTCTGGTTCAATCAGACTTCAGTCTAAAATGAATAAGGATACTTTTGAAGCGGATGATATTCCCTTTTAACCATCCTCAAAATAAAACATAGTGGAAAATTCTGAAGAAATCAGACTTAACAAGTATATAGCACATTGTGGCATAACTTCCAGAAGGAAAGCTGCAGAACTCGTAAAAAACGGTGACATCAGTGTCAATGACGTTTGCGTGACAGACCCTTTCATTCTGGTTAAACCTGAAGATATCGTTTGTTACAAAGGCAAATTACTCAAACAGCAAAAAAATCTGGTTTATGTCCTGATGAACAAACCAAAAGATACCATTACCAGCCTCAGCGATGAGAAAGGGCGAAGAACTGTCATGGATATCATTGATAAAAAAGTCAAAGAACGGATTTATCCTGTTGGAAGGCTGGACTATAAAACCACCGGACTCCTTTTATTGACAAATGATGGCGATCTGGCTACCAAACTTGCTCATCCCAGTCACAAAATCCCCAAAATTTATCAGGCTAAACTGGATAAAGATTTATCCCCCAAAGATCTGGATACTATCCGGAAAGGATTTGAACTTGAAGATGGACCAGTCGAGGTAGACTGGATCCAATTCCCCGGTGAAGATAAAAATGTCGTCAATGTGGAAATTCATATGGGCAAAAACCGCATCGTCCGCCGTATATTTGAGCATTTCGGATATGAAATTCTGACTTTGGACCGGATTTATTATGCAGGATTGACCAAAAAAGACCTGCCTCGTTCATGGTTCAGACATCTGACTGAAAAAGAGGTTATTATGCTTAAACATTTCATTTAATCGACTAAGATCAACTCATATTTTTATTCTATTCATTTTCTGAAACTTTCATCCGTACTCAATCAATTTTATTTATTTTGGCACCTTCAGAAAAGTCTGATCCAATTAGATTATCGACTTTTCTATATTTGCATTGCATTTTCATTTACAAACTCAAATTATGAATCAATTTTACAAATATCACGGACTCGGGAATTCCTACATCGTCCTGGATGAAAACAGGGTCGATTTTGACATAGACAGTACCTTCATCCGCAAAATATGCAGTCCGGCATTTGGTATCGGTTCAGATGGTTTACTATTGAAAGTAAATGCTCTGAACGCAGAATATGGGATAAGGATCTTCAACCCTGACGGTTCAGAAGCAGAGAAAAGCGGCAATGGATTAAGGATATTTGGGAAATATATTTTTGACAACTTCAAACCGGGGAGAAACTTTTTTTCTGTAGAAACGCTAGCCGGAAATGTTACCATAGGAATTTTAGAAGAAGATGAAAACGGAGCATCCATGCTCAGGGTGGAAATGGGGAAAGCACTATTTTCGGCTGCTCAAATCCCTGTGTTGATCCATCAGCATGAAGTCTTGGGCTATCCACTCAAAGTATCAGATAGGATTTTCAATATTCATTGCGTAAATACTGGAAATCCGCATTGTGTTATCTTTCAGGATGTTCTGGAAGAATCGATCGTCCGCGAATATGGGCCATTGATCGAAAATCATCGTATTTTTCCGGTCAGGACCAATGTTCAATTCGCTAAAATTCTTGACAATGACAAGGTTGAATTGCAGATATGGGAACGAGGTGCCGGTTACACGTTGGCATCTGGTAGTTCTGCCTGTGCTGTGGGCGTTGTTGGTAAAAAACTGGGACTTTTATCCGAAAATATCACAGTGTTGATGCCTGGCGGCCAACTGGAAATAGACATTGCAGATGACTGGTCTATCGGGCTCGTTGGTCCGGTTGAGAAAATTTGTCATGGTTATTTGGCATGAAAACAGTCTAAAAGTATAACTTTATGCCCCCGAATCAGGGTATGGAAGTGAAATTCGGAATGTGGTACCTACATTGACTTCAGACTTCCTAACAAATATTTTCCCCTTGTGATAATCATTGATGATCCTTTTGGAAAGAGAAAGACCGAGGCCCCAGCCTCTTTTCTTTGTTGAGAAACCAGGTTGGAAGACTTTTTTTAACTTATTGGCAGAAATTCCTTTTCCTGTATCGGAAACATCAATATGCAAAGTCTGTTTTTCAACCTCAGTCTGAACAGTGATCGCTCCTTTGCCATCCAGCGCATCCAGCGCATTACGCAACAAGTTCTCGATCACCCACGCAAAAAGATGGCCATTGATGGGAACAAATAGTTTATTATCTACAGCAGGTATCAACTGAAACTGAACATTTTTGGAAGACCTTTTTTGCATGTAGATCATGGTTTGTTCCAAAAGTTGATGAATATCAGTATTCTCAAGGTTCGGGGCTGAACCAATCTTGGAAAATCTGTCAGCGATCAATTCGAGTTTGGATATATCATTGGACAACTCTCTGATCACTTCTTCCTCCTCTTTTTTACCCTGTGTCAATGTTTTTAAATATTCTATCCAACCTAATATGGCACTGATTGGCGTACCAAGCTGGTGGGCAGTTTCCTTTGCCATGCCTACCCACACCATATTTTGTTCAGCTCTCCTTGCTGAATTGAGGCTGAAATAACCTAAAGCTATGAAAATAAGTATGAGCAAAACCTGAACTACAGGAAACCATTTGATCAAAGTGAGTAAAAACGAGTTTTTAAAATAGATCTGACTGGAATACCCTTCGCCTTCAATAGGGATAAATCCCGATTTAAGCAATTTTTCCTTTTGCTTCATCAGATATTCCTGGTCATTATCTTTTTTCTCTCCAAAATTAAATCCGGACAATTGCCCGAGTTCATCCTCAAATATAATTTTGATTTTATTGACACTGTGATTCAGATCCAGGATCTGAAGTTCAAGTTGAGGGTCGGGATTATCGGCATTCTGAATATTTTCAATCGCTTTTGCGTATAAAATAACATTGTTCCGCTCATTTTCTGCCAGTCTGGATGCAAAATATGCAGTAAATGCACTCGTGATCACGACTACGACCAGTCCGGACACAAAGAGCAATACTTTGGCGATATTTGATTTTTTAATGATGTTTATTTTCACGTATATTCTTGTGCAGCTTTTTCTTTGGCTGCAAATTAACTCCCAATAACGATTTTCATCCAAAAAAAAGTGTGTTAAGGCTATAATTTTGCTTCATCACAATTCAATATCCTGGCCTGTCATACAAAACCTGCTACATTTTCATCATATTATAAAATTTACAAATCGTCAGATTACTTTTTCCAGTAACTGCCAATGATTTCTTCCAACTCATTCACATCGATTGGTATACGTTTCTGACCCAGATTTTTATTTCCTGTTTTGGTGATCAACAGGTCGTCCTCCAATCGGATACCTCCAAAATCAAGGTATTTTTCTAGTTTGCTATAATCAATAAAATCTTTGAATCTTCCTTCTTTTTTCCATTGACCGATCAAAGCCGGGATGAAATAAATTCCCGGTTCATTGGTGAGCACAAACCCGGGCTCCAGTGTCCTTGCTAAACGCAGGTAAGCAGTTCCAAACTGATCACTTCTGGTAAATTCTTCTCCATAACCCACATAATTCTCTCCCAGATCTTCCATATCATGAACATCCAGTCCCATCATGTGGCCCAGTCCGTGGGGGAAAAATAAAGCGTGAGCGCCAGCATTGACTGCTTCTTCCATATTGCCTTTCATGAGGCCGAGATCCTTCATGCCATAAGCAATGGTTCTGGCAGCCAGGAAATGCATATCCCTGTAAGGAATTCCCGGCTTGGCCTCGCGCTGCACCGCATTATTGGCAGCCAGAACCAACTGATAGATATCCTTTTGTTTGGAAGTGAATTTCCCGGACACGGGAAATGTACGGGTATGGTCTGTGGCATAATGCATTTCGGATTCAAATCCCATATCGCAAAGTAGCAGATCACCTTTTTCGAGCCTGTTGTAATGATATTCATTGTGCAATATTTCTCCGCGATTGGAAAGGATCACAGGAAAAGAGAGCGAACCTCCGTTTTGAAGAGCGATACCGGTTACAGCACCCGCGATTTCATATTCATACATCTTCTCAATCGTCATCCGCATTGCCATGGTATGCATTTCAAATGCTACATCCATGATCTCTTCCAAGTGTTCAATTTCTTCGGGTCCTTTGATGCTTCGTTGTGCAACTATGCTTTTGATCAGTTTCTGCGACGCAGCATCAGCGATATTTTCGGGATGAATACCGGTCATATGCTCGATCAACAATTTATTTTCAGCACGATATGGAGGCGTAAAATGAATTTTCCTAACCTGCTCAATGCCTTTGGCTATGTAGTCGGACAGCTTGGAAAAAGGCGCAGTGTACTCAATTCCGCATTTATCAGCTAAATCTTTCACCTTTGGTTGTGGACCCATCCAGATAATGTCTTCCATGCTGAAATCATCTGCAAAAATCATGTCTTTACCTTCATCGATATCGATGATACCTGCAAAACCAGGGAAGTCCAAACCGAAATAATATAAAAAATTACTATCCTGCCTGAATGGATAAATATTTGCCCGGTAATTTCTCGGGGAATTCGTATTTCCCAGAATTAAAATGATCCCGGAAACAAATTGACGACGCAATTCCTGTCTTCGATTGATATATACTTCTCTTGAAAACATAAACCTATATTTAAAAACCTCTAATATATGGTTTCCGGTTGCACTTACCAAAAAATCAGAAAATTATTCAGAAAAGTATGCTTTTTCAATCAAATCCATGCTTTAAAATTTTGTTAACTCTGGGTTAAATTGTGTTAAATGGGTAACTTTTGAATCATGTTTTAAGTATTTTTATAGAATTAATTTTCAATCATTTAAAACAATTCATATGACAATGAAACAAAACTACTCAATCCTGTTTACCACTCTTTCCATGGCTTTTGTTTTTCTGCTTTCCAGTTGCGTAAGCACCACAACGATCAAATCTGTTCCACCGGGTGCAGATGTCTATGTGGACGGCTATAAAGTCGGAACAACTCCGTACAAATATGAAGACGAAAAAATTGCTTTTTCCAGAACCAATCTGGACATAATTCTTGAGGGCTACGAACCTGTTTATTCCTATCTGGTAAGAGATGAAGAGATAGATGTAGGACCACTGATTGGCGGATTTTTCTTTTGGCCGGTCTGGTTGTGGACTATGAAGTATCATCCTACTCATACTTTTGAACTCGTACCTTTGTCAGGTTCACCTGACAGCCCGGCGATCAAAGATAAAGAAATTCAATTTGATGATGCTACCATCCAAAAATTGAACTTGCTTAAAGAATCTCTTGATAAAGGCACCATTTCTCAGGAAGAGTATGACGCGCTTCGCAAAAAAACTTTAGGCCTGAGGGAATAAAAATGTTTGGAAAATTTACATGGAACTCAGCTAAAAGTATTAGCTGAGTTTCATTTTTTCATGTATTAAAACTGAAATCCGCGGGGAAAAACATCCCGGGACAAAATCAAATTCATGAAAGTTCTGCCATAAAATTCACGAATTCAATTTTTAAGACACTATGTTTTTTGTAGGTAAGCCGCAAAAAAAAGCCGCTTTGAAGGAAGTTTGAAAAGAAATTTAATTCAACCTTAATTGTTTAGCTCAATAGTCTTTTCGCCATAAGTCTATTTCCTGATGATTTATGCCAGGGGTTAAAACAGCTGATTACAGAACAAATACGGTGTCTTTGTCTCAATGTACTCGCTCAGTCCCAAGAGACTAAAAGGCTATCAGACTTAATATCTGACCGCCTGAATAATTTTGTTTTTCCAGCATCTGAAACGAACAACATGTAGGTTGGTTTTGATTCCTGAGCGACAAATCAGTTACTTTTTGATGTATGTCCCGGACAAAATCAATTAAACAATCAAAGTTATTTATACATGTTATTGAAAACCATATATTTGTATATAAATATCAGGAAATGAGAACACTGGCATTTTTATTCATGATCATCATATTTTATTCCTGCAGTACACTTAATCCGCAAGAAATCAGTAATTTAAAAAAAACAACTTTCAATCCGCTACAACTAAGACCGGGAATAGAAACCAATGATCTGAGGATCGACCTGATAAGACAAACTGAAACATATAATGACACAGATTCAACCACTGCCACTCGTAATGTCGATTATCATCCACTTGGTTTTGACCTCGGAAACGGTTTGTTCTTTGATGTCAATGATAATCTTTGCCTGAGAATTGATTATTTGATCAGCGCTTCTCCCGATAATTTTAACATCAAAAAAACTTACCGGCCAGAACACAATAAAAAACATACTCATTATATTTTCTCCAACGATAGTTTGCTGATCAAATCAGAAGGAAGTAAAAATAACAGATACATTTTTCACAGGAGTATTCAGTCAGACACCATGACATTTTTCCACAAAAACCGGTTTCTATACCAAATCATTGCAAGTGATACCTCTTTGCTATACGGTGGAAAGAAGCGAATTATTGACGGTATCTATCTGTCTGATGTCAATGAATATTATGTCAACAACAGAAAGCATAATAGGATCTTCAGCTTGTCTGAGAAAGAAATTCATCTGATGGATTGGTACAAAATCAGTATGCCGGATGCTGACACCATACTTATTAAAAGAGCCGGGAGGAAAAATGACTATTTATTATATACCATCATCCAGAGCGATGACCTGATCTTCCTCTTTAATAAGGACTTCCAGGGCATAAAAATAGTTTTTGAAGATCAGAATAAAATTCTGCTTTTCCGGAATGCAGATCTTATCACAAAATATGAATTGGTCAATTAAGCCCAACCCGACATTTTTGATGCTTAAACATCATCCTGAAGAGTATCAAAATTTCAACTTCAAAACCTCTGATGTACACCGCTACATACAATGTCACTCATGGTCGATATCATAATGTTATTTATCACTCAAAACCAATCGTAACTTATTTTTACATGATAGTTTATCAATAAAACCAGAAGTTGAATTAATTCCTGAATTGAACTGAAATCACTCCAACATGAGTGCATAGTAATATCTATACCTGATACGAGGCTGAAAAAAACATCGAACAGAAATATTTTAGCCCAAATAATATGAAGAAAAGTCGTAATTACCTGTTTATCTGTTATGATTTTTACATTGCTACAGGATAGTTGGCATTTAATTTCACCTTTTGACATGATAATTCTATTTTTGCAAATGTCAATTTTAAAGTATAATAAGATCTCCATGCAAAAAATCAAAACTGCGCTGATTTCCGTATATTACAAGGACAATCTGGAAGACATCCTGCGTTTACTGCAAAAGGAAAATGTTCGCATACTTTCAACTGGCGGAACCTATGATTTCATCCGTTCACGGGGAATTGATGCAGAAGAAGTTGCCGGACTTACAGGATTTCCAATGATCCTGGACGGTAGGGTAAAAACCCTGCATCCCAAAGTTTTCGGTGGCATTCTGGCCAAAAGAAATGACGACCACCTAGGTCAATTGGCATCCTACGAGATCCCACCCATCGATCTGGTGATCGTGGATCTCTACCCTTTTGAGAAAACGGTGGAAAACAGTTCAGATGAAAATGAGATCATAGAAAAAATAGATATTGGGGGCGTTTCATTGATAAGAGCTGCTGCAAAAAATTATCAGGACGTATTGATCGTAGGCAGTCAGGCGCACTATGCAGATTTGCTGAATATTTTGGTTGCCCACGGATGTGGCAGCACTCTGGAAGATCGGAAAAGCATGGCAACAAAAGCTTTTGGAGTGACCATGCATTATGACTGCGCTATTTACAAATATTTTACTGGTGGCAACTTTCCGCTGGTTTCAGAATGGATCACCAAGCCAAATGGATTGAGGTATGGAGAAAATCCTCACCAGCAAGCCTATTTTTATGGAGATCACTCCCAGATATTTGAAAAACTATCCGGCAAAGAATTATCCTATAACAACCTGACAGATGTTGATTCAGCCATGCAACTCCTGAACGAGTTTGACAAAAGCCAGGCAGTTTTTGCCATTTTGAAACACACAAATCCTTGTGGTTGCGCAATAGGGATGTCTGTTGATGAAGCCTGGGACAGAGCATTGGAAGCAGACCCCATTTCAGCTTTTGGCGGTGTATTGATTTGCAATCAGATAATAGAATTTTCTGTTGCTGAAAAAATTGATCATATCTTTTTTGAGGTTTTACTCGCACCGGATTTCAGTGCTGAATCGCTGGAATTGCTGACCAAAAAGAAGAACAGGATATTGCTCAGGATCAAAAAGTCTTTTAATAATACTCAAATGATGAGAACCGCCTTGAACGGTCTGTTGGTCCAGAATGTGGATGATCACAAAACTGAAATTGAACAACTCAAAACGGTCACCGAAAGAGTCCCGGATTCATCAGAAATGGCTGATCTCATTTTTGCCAATAAAATTGTCAAACACCTCAAATCAAATGCGATCGCACTGGCCAAAAACGGACAATTCCTTGGTGGTGGCAATGGCCAAACCAGTAGGGTGGATGCAACCAGACAAGCCATCGAAAAAGCGCATCAATTTGGGTTGGACCTCAAGGGCGCAGTAATGGCATCAGATGCATTTTTCCCTTTTCCTGACAGCATCGAATTTGCAGCAGATGCAGGTATTACCGCTGTGATACAACCTGGCGGTTCCATCAAGGATTCTCTCAGCACAGATTATTGCAACACGAGGCAAATTGCAATGGTCAATACAGGTATCCGCCATTTTAAACATTGATGATAATGGTCGATCATATCCTATACCACCTTTGCATAGACATCGGAAATACACGGGTGAAGTATGGAATTTTTCAGTCTGAAGAACTGATCGATGTGACATCTACTGAAATTGATAAGATTTCAGACGCGATTCATGAATTAAACGAGTCATTCAATATAGGAAGGATGATCGTTTCTTCCACCAGACGTGATATACCACATTGTTTAAGAGAATTTGGAAAAAATTTACCCTTATATCTGGAACTTTCCCACGAAACGCCTTTACCTATCAGCTTAGATTATGACACCCCAGAAACTCTTGGCAGAGACCGGATCGCAGGGGCAGTGGGTGCGATGTCCATTTATCCGGGCCAGGCTGTCATCATCGTAGATGCCGGCACATGCATTACCTACGATTTTTTGGATCAAAACAGTGTATTCAAGGGTGGAAATATCGCACCTGGAATGCGTATGAGATTACAGGCTATGAACAGCTTTACCGAAAAATTACCTTTGGCACCATTTGAAAATCAAAACGAAATTTTGGGGAAGAGTACCATTAAAGCTTTACAAAATGGTGCGATCCAGGGCACAAAATTTGAAATTGAATCGTTTATAATGCACATGAAACAAAAATTTGGCGCTTTACAGGTTATTTTTACCGGTGGAGACGCGAATAATTTTGTAGATTTCTTTTATTCTAAGATATTTGTCGTACAAAATTTAGTTCTTATCGGACTAAATAAAATAATCAATCATAATGCAAATTAAAACATCGTTAATCCTTTTGGTTTTATTGACAGCTTTTTTACCAAAAGGCATATCTCAGCAAAATGAAAATTCGCCTTACTCCAGGTACGGAATTGGCAGAATACATAATGACAATTTTGTGTTTGCCCAGGGATTTGGCAACCTGGGAGCCACCAACATTGATAATTTCCATGTGAATCTGGTCAATCCTGCTTCTTATGGTTATTTGCAGGCCACAGCTTTTGATCTTGGGCTCGATATCAACTATAATCGCCTGCAAACCAAACGTGATGCAGCAAGTATTTACGGTGGCAATCTCAATTATTTTGCATTGGCGATCCCATTGATCAACCCGATCGGCGATTTCATTGAGAGGCGGGAAAGAAATCTCGATATCGGCCTTACTTTTGCCCTTAAACCACATTCCACTGTCGGATACAATGTGATTTCCACCGAAGATCATCCGGATGAAGGAACCATCGAGCGAAATTACCAGGGAAGCGGCAGTACTTATAAGTTCATAACAGGAAGCGGATTAAGGTATAAGGATTTTTCAGTTGGCATCAATGCCGGTCTGCTTTTTGGCAATATCAAATATGAAAGCATTGTAAAATTTCCGGATGATGTGTTCGCTTATGAAAATCATTTTACTGAATCTTTTAGCCTGAATGGCTTTATTTACACGGTCGGCCTCCAATATGTCATTCGATTCAACAAAAATGCGATCAAGAAAGATGAAAGCATCAAACCGATGAATCTTGTTTTAGGCATTTATGGCAATACCCAGACTAATTTCAAAACAGGGGGAAATGTGATCCATGCAGGTATTCTCCCGACTGACAATATCAATCTTGGTTTGGCAAGACTTGACACCTTATTTTTGGATGAACAGAGAGAAGGCAAAGGCGTTTTACCGGCAAACATTGGCGGAGGTCTGAGCTACCATCACAAACAAAAATTCATCGTAGGGATCAATTTCCAAAAAACATTCTGGTCTCAATATCTGAATGAAGGTAAATTGCTCGAAGAAGATCTGAACGATGCAATAAGCCTCGCAGCCGGAATCGATTATGTACCTGATTATGCTTCATATACCAGCTTTGCTAAAAGAATGCATTACCGTGCCGGATTTCAATATCAGACGGACAGCAGGTCGGAAAGTGGAAAACAACTGAGCGAAGCTGCGCTCAGTTTAGGTGTAGGCTTTCCGATCATTTTTCAGCGTAAGGTATCCAATATCGATCTTTCTATGACTTTTGGACAAAGCATCGGAGAGCGCCTGATTAGTGAAAGTTTTGTTAAATTTGGTTTAGGTTTAACTTTTAATGATCAGGATTGGTTATTGAAACGTAGATATTATTAATAACCTCAACGGAGGAATTATTTTGCAGTTATTTTCAATAACAATAAGAATTACTGACTTTTTTCTGTAAACAAAAATTTTTTCTAAAAATGTTGATTAAAAGAATTATTGTATCTGTTGTTGCCCTGGCAATGGTAAATTTTTTAGCTGCCCAGTGTGAAAACTGGGTTGGTTCAAGACTTCAGGAAGATGCTGAAAATGCACATTCCATTTACAGACAGGCGCTCAAAACTGAAGATTATGCGCTAGCGCTGCAATATTGGAAACAGGCGTATGAGATAGCCCCGGCAGCCGATGGACACAGGGATTACCATTATACCGATGGTGTAGATCTGTACAAGTATTTGTACAAAAACAGCACAGATCCTGCCGAAAAAGAGGAATACAAAAATACGATCTTCAGATTGTATGATGAAGCAATTGCCTGTTACAGGAATAAAGCCATTACCCCTGATTGTCAGACAGAAGAATGTTATAATGAGAAAATCGGATACCTTTTGGGAAGAAAAGGTTATGATATGTTTTACGAATTACAGATACCTTATGCCCGTAACCTGGAAGTCTTAAAAGAAGCGATTGAAGTTGGAAAGAACTCAAGTGAATATATCGTTTTCTATCCGATCGCTTACATTGTTGTAGAACGTTTCAAGGCTGAGAAAATGACTGCTGAAGAAGCAAGGTATTATCACATCACCTGTAATGACATCGCAGATTATAATATCGCTAATAATCAGACATTTGGCATGTATTATGAGCAAGCTAAGCAGGCAATGAACGGAATTTTTGCTCAGATTGAAGGTGATATATTTGACTGTGAATTTTTTAAAGATAAATACGAACCACAATATGAGGGCAACAGTCAGGATCCGGAACTGATCAGAAAAATCCTATCCATTTTACGCAAACAAGGGTGTTCTGATGACGATGAATTCGTTAAAGAATTGGATGTCGCATGGAAAAAATACGCCACTGAAAAGAATGCAGAGATCACTGCTGAACTGGAAAAACAGAACCCGGCACTGGCAGGGAATCGCTTGATCAGGGAAGAAAAATTTGAAGAAGCTGCCAAAAAATATGAAGAAGCGATCGATCAGGAAAAAGATCCGGGTTTAAAAGCAGATTATCTTTATACCCTGGCTACGATCCAGTTCGGGCATCTTAACCAGTATTTCAGTGCTCGATCCAACGCAAGAAGGGCTGCCAGCCTGAAACCAGGATGGGGCAAACCTTATTTGTTGATCGGAGACATGTATGCCAAAACGGCACGTTCATGTGGTGACAGCTGGAATCAGCGACTTGCAGTCATCGCTGCCATTGATCAATATGCAAAAGCTAAAGCCATGGATGCAGAATCAGCATCCAAAGCACAGTCGAGGATGAATAAATTGTATGGTTCTTTGCCAAATAAAGACGATGCATTCATGAGAGGTTACAAAGAAGGTCAAACTTTCAAAGTTGGTTGCTGGATTGAAGAAACTGTTACCTTAAGATTTGGTAACTAATAGAGATAGATAGATCAACAAATATATTTAAATAGTATTTAAGGGCCTCAAAGTTTAAAATATAAACTTTGAGGCTTTTTTAGTATTTTTCTGCATTCGGAACATTGCCTTTCCTTTATTGTACACTATTTCTATTAATTGTCTTTCATCTCTGCCTTATTCAATAGCCGAGTCACAATCAATATCCCGGTTCATTTTTTTAATCCAGGTGAATGGAATATGGCATGTCCTGAATTGTCCTGATCCGGATGCCGGAACCAATGGGGAAATTGCTAAATAACTCTGGTCCGCTTTGATACGGGCTTCAATTTTCTGATACTTATTGTCTATAAATTCAGATTCCTATAAATTTTGTTAATAGAATAACCATTTGATTTATAAATTCTCAATAGGAAAATCACTTTAGATAAATTCACTTCATTCTTTAAAAAATGAATTTCTTTGCATTTGTATCCTACTCAGAAAAACCTGACACCTGATCAGGGTCAGGCAGAACAGCTCATACATTACAAAACACATTTTTGTATGCTTTTCGACATCAAAAAAAGTCTGCACCGTTCAGCATCTCTTCTGATCCAATATACAATAAGTTAAAATAGCCATTTTTGAGTCTGTTCCGAAAAATCCCTGCTGTTTCAACTTGCTAAAAATGTACTTTAATTTGTTGTTTTTCAATTGCTTACCTTTATTCTTGTGCTGACTTTCAATACTGACGAAGCAAGCTTCTCAGTATCTTTGACATCAGTAGGTTGAAGCCAAAAACGATTGAAAACCAACAAATTGGATTCGGAGTTGAATTAACTTTGATCAAAATTTGAGGAATATTAAATATAGAGATTGGTTTATGTTGCAGGAAATATTGCAATGAACTAAATTTGTTTCCCGTTATTAAATAAAGTTGTGCATTAATCAAAAGCAAGAAAGCATGAAAAATATATTACTTAAAACCATTTTTTATTCCGGACTTTTTATGTTATTGTGGTCCTGTACTCCAAAAACTATCGTACCATTGGCAGAAAAAAAACCGGTTGAGGTAGTACCTTTGGAAGATCCTCCACAAAGATTGACACCTTGCAGGACTTTTGATGATCTTTCCAATGGAGAAGACATTATGACCGCATTTGTACTATACAGGGATCAATTGAAACTTAAAAATTATGATGAAGCTTATAAGCTCTGGAAAATAGCGATGCACACAGCACCTGGCTCCAATGGGAGGGTTCAGTACCATTTTGATGATGGAGTGACATTGTTTAATCATTTTTTCTCAAAAGCTCAAACCGAAGAAGAAAAAAAACAATGGGTTGATTCAATTAGCTGGCTTTATGAAAAGCGTATGGAATGTTTTGGAGATGAAGCATATTTATATGGAAGAAAAGCCTTCGATTTTTACTATTATTATAAAAATTATATTCCGCAAGATTCTATTTATCATTGGTTTAAAAAAGCCATTGACGGAAAAAAAGAAAAGACGGATTATTTTGTAGTGAATCCATTTGTTAAAATACTTTGGGACAAGTTTACAGATGGCTCAATAAATCAGGAAGAAGCATCCCATTATGCCAATGAATTGCTGTCCATATTGGACTACGGTCCAAAGAATTGCAAAGATACAGAATGTCAGGCCTGGGAGATCATCAATGAATATGCACCCAAATTGTTGGCCAATTTTGAAGGAGTTCAGGACTTTTATGCCTGTGAATATTATATCAGCAAGTATTACAGGCAATACCAGGAAAACCCTGAAGATTGTGAGAATGTAAATTTAAGTTACAGGAAGATAAGGTCCGGAAATTGTCCTGAAGAAATGCCTGAAGTTAAAGAACTTAAAGGCATCGTCAGTACTCGTTGTTATGTAGCACCACCTGATCCGGGGCCGCTCAGAAGAGCATTTGATGCTTACAATGCAGGTAAATTCAGGGAAGCCATCAATAATTTCAAAGAGTTTATCAATACATCGGATGACACCGATCAAAAGGCAAAATATACCCTTGTGATCGCAAAGATCTATTACGCAGAAATGGTCAATTACCCTGAGGCCCGGCGGTATGCATTGGCAGCAGCTGGATTGAAATCAGGTTGGGGAGAGCCATACATGCTCATAGGAAAGTTATATGCTTCCAGTGGTCCTTTATGTGGCCCGGGAAGAGGTTGGGACAGTCAGATCGTAACCTGGGCTGCTGTGGATAAGTTCATTTATGCAAAATCCATCGATTCATCTGTTGCCCCGGAGGCAAATAAGCTGATTGCTGAATACAATCGGTATATGCCATCCAAAGAAGATATATTTTCCAGATTGCTCAAGGAAGGAGACAAATACCGAATTCCATGCTGGATCCAGGAAGATACTGTGATCCGTGCTGCACCAAAATAATATAGTGCCCTCTAAAGGATATCTGGCGCTTAGGAACCAAAAATTACCGACATATTGTTCGTTTGAGATGTTGGTTAAACGTAGTTATTCAGCTGGTTAGATATTTAGGCTGATAGCCTTTTAGCCTCTTGGGACTGAGCGAGTACATGGAGTAAAATACACCTGATTTGTTCTGGAATCAGTTGTTTTAACCATTAGTATAAATCGTTAGCTGATAGAATTAAGACTAAAAGACTATTGAGCTAAACAATTACGGTTAAACTAAATTTCCGAGCTGACTTCCCGTAAAGCGCCTTATTTTTGGACTTTTGCCCAAAAAACATTGTGTCTTAAAAATTGAATCCATGTATTTTTTGGCGGAACTTTGAGGAATTTTAATCTTAAAATTAAGCCACACAGAATATTTACCCCGTAAGATGTAAATCCAACGGGATTGAACCCCCATACGGGCAGGCAAGGATTAACGAATTATGATTACAGATACATTGGTCTTCTTAAATCAAAAATCGTTGATCAGAGCCTGCCCGTATGGGCCTGTTCGTATGGGAGGAGGATTATTAAATCAATTTCTTCTTTGGTTCTGGCTTGTCCAGGTCAAATGGCCAGGTGAACATCTGTAAATGGAGATCAGGAAAAGTGATTATTCCTGTATTTTCGGACCAAACATGAGATCACCGGCATCCCCAAGGCCTGGGACGATGTATGATTTTGCTGTCAATTCTTCGTCAATCACACCTGTCCAGATCTCAACCTGTGGGAATTCACGTCTCATATAATCGATTCCGTATCTGGAAGTAATGATGGTTGCAAGATGAATTTTTTTCGGCATGCCTTCAGTTTCAAGAAAATTGAGGACTTTAGCAGCTGAAGCGCCGGTGGCCAGCATTGGATCCGCCAATATGAGGACTGCGTTTTCCAGTTCAGGACAGGTAGCATACCCCATTTTAATTTCAAAACTTCCGTCTTTGTGGTGTTTGCGGTAAGCAGAAAAAAATGCATTGCCTGCATGATCAAAAATTCTCAGAATACCCTGATGGAATGGAATACCGGCTCGCAAAACAGAACCAACAACCAAATTTCCCACCGGAAGTGAAACGGTAGCTTCACCCAATGGCGTTTCCACTTTTTTAGGAGCATAATCCATGGTTTTACTGATCTCAAAGGCCATGAGTTCGCCCAGCCTTTCGATATTCAGCCTGAACCGTAGTCTGTCCTTCTGAATGTCCTTATGTCTCAGTTCGTAAATGTACTGGTTGATTATGCTGTTTTTTTCAGAAAGGATATGCACCATAACATGACATTTTAAGGATTGAGCAACAAAGGTAGGTAAAAAAAATTATAACGGGACTTCAGATATCCAGTTCAGTACTTAACAAAATGTAGTGGACTTGAGTAAATCACAGAAATGGGCAGGTATTGGAGGAAATTATATTTATTTTAAGTACTCCGACAAAAAAGGCCTATTTATTGATCTCAAAAAATACTTTAAAGTAACTCCAATTGCTTTTGTTAATGATGAGGTATATACTAAACAGAACTCAGGAATTTTTTGAGGAAATGCCCTGTACTTGCAGAAGTATGGCCTGACAAAGGACATGATCCGAAAAAAAATGCCTGTTAGATCATAACAGACTCATTGAATGTAAAAAGGAACTGAACTAAGGCTCAATTCCTTTTTAATATGGATAGCAAATGAATTTACTATCGCCTATGTCAAACTCTGATTTCCTATTCTTCTTCAGATGCCTCAACAGTAGGGGCAGGAGCAGATTGCCTCACAGGTGCTTCATCCGTCATGACATCATCACCGAACTCGATGAATTCAGGAATAAGCGGAGTAATTGCCACGTAGGTTTTTCTCTTTCTTCCGATGTAAAAATCCACGATTCCGTCAACACCTGCGTGAAGTGTGAAATCTTTACTCATGTATACATGCTCTCCGGCATGGAATTTCGTGCCTCTTTGCCTCACTATAATATTACCCGCAGAAGCATATTGACCACCGAACAATTTCACCCCCAGACGTTTACTTTTACTGTCCCGTCCGTTGTCTGAACTACCAACACCTTTTTTATGTGCCATTTTTTACTCTTTTTTAGTTAAACAATTATGCTTTGACTGCGTCAATTTTTATCCTGGTAAAATACTGGCGGTGACCATTTTTTACCCTGTAACCTTTTCTCCGTTTCTTTTTGAAAACGACAACTTTATCTCCCTTTACATGATCCAATACAGTAGCACTTACTGTTGCAGCCTTGACCAACGGGGTTCCAACAACTGTTTTTCCCTCGTTCTCAACTAAAAAAATCTTATCAAAAGAGATATTATCGCCTTTACTGGCGTTCAACCGGTGGACATAGATCTCCTGACCTGATGTCACTTTAAATTGCTGACCGGCAATTTCTACTATTACAAACATCTCGTTCATTTTATTGTTAAAAAAAATTGGAAGGCAAAGGTAAATCAAAATTTATGATTTACAATTGATTGCAGGAAAAATTTCCGGTAAAATGCATTTTTCCAATAATCTTTCCCAAAAATCGTTACATTTTGTCACTTTTTATCCCAAAGCGATCTTTCAGATAGTCAAAAGGACAGATTTATAGCAAAATTATTCAAAAAGTTTTCGTATTTTTAATCAATGGCTTATTTTTGAAATAATAAAACTTTTACCCTATGCAAAATCAAACTATAAGAATGTGGGCTGAGGACGATCGTCCCAGAGAAAAAATGATGCTTAAAGGAGAGCGTGCGCTGTCCAATGCTGAATTGATCGCGATTTTGATCGGTTCAGGATCTCAGGAAGAATCTGCAGTTGAACTGTCCATGCGGATTTTAAAAGTTAAGGAAAACGATTTGTCGGCAGTTGCAAAAATGACCATCAAGGAACTGATGCAATTCAAAGGAATTGGTTCGGTTAAAGCCATTACGATCAAAGCTGCACTTGAACTTGGCAAACGGAGACAATTGGCAGTAGCAGAGAAAAAAAAATCGATCACGAGCAGTGCAGATGCCTTTGAATTGATTGCTCCATTCATACAGGATAAGAAAACAGAGGAATTCTGGATCATGATCCTCAACCGTCGCAACCAGGTAATTGAAACCAGAAAAATCAGTTCGGGCGGCGTAAATCATACGGCTGTTGACCCAAAAGTCCTCTTCAAAATAGTGTTGGAGTACCTGGGATCATTGGTAATCATGGTCCACAATCATCCTTCCGGGAATCTGAAACCCAGTCAGACGGATCTTGATCTGACAAAAAAGATGGTTCAGGCCGGACTATTGCTGGACATCGATGTGATTGATCATCTGATCATCACGGATCATGGTTATTTTAGTTTCAAGGATGCCGGTGCGATGTGAATGGACACCCATGGTTGCAAAGTAACTGATTTTTATAATTTTACCAATTTGTGGGTTGCCACTCCTTCAATTGTTTCTATTCGAAGCATATACATGCCAGGTGACAGGTGACTGATGTCGATTTGCTCTGACGGAAACGCCGTAAGAACGAAATTTCCGGTTGCATTAAATAAATCAACTTTCCCTCCAACAAAATTTTTAATAAAAACAGTATTTTTTGTTGGATTTGGATAAAGCACTACCTGATGATCAATCATGGCATTTTCAGATTGGGACAGAGTATTATCTGAATAGAAATATTTAATTTTTTGAGTTTTTCGCCATTGTTCATTCAAAATATCCCATTTAAATGCCAATTCTTCATTTTTTTTGTTTTGAGCATCATAAGTGTAAGTACTTCTGGAATCCGGGTACCATTGCTCTCCGAAATACCTGAAATAAATCTTTTCTGATTTGAGTTCAAACTCATTGTAATTATATATTGATTTTTCTTCAGGTATCCATTCCCCCGATAAAGGATAATACTTCAAAAGGATATTTTCTATTATTTTATGATTATGGTTAAACTTTTTTTCAACTTTTAAATAAGGCACCCAATCCTCGATCAAAGTATCCCAATGGTAAAAAATCAGATCAACAAGATTGACCTGATTTTCATAAATGCCCACAACTTTCTCAGAGCCAATCCATTTTTTGGAATTTTTGTTCCAATAAAAATAAAGTCTTTCTTGCCTGTCGGATTCCTCAATATTTTGGAATAGTGAGTAAAAGAGCCAATTATTCCATTCCTCACTCCACTTAAATGCCAGTATTTCTGAAATATTGTCGCCATTATAACTGTACTGCTCTCTGTACAATTCCGTCCATCCTGAAACCAATGTATCCCATGTAAATTTTACAAGCTCTGTTTTCCTACCCATAGCATCCCATGCATAGCTTTCTCTCCTGGTGCCAATCCAATTGAAAGATATTGTATCCAATCGATGTGTGCATAATTCGATTGGCAAACTCTGAGAATTATATTTGTGAGTTGCCTTTTCAGTTAATAACCAATTATCAATAGTATCATTCCATCCAAACGAATTAACTGATATCAGATTTCCTTTCTCATCATAAGTATAAACAGACTTAGATTTATTACTCCAGGAAGATATCGAATTATCCCACAAATGAGACAAGTGTGTAATAATTAGATTTTCTGTTGAATACAAATTAATATATTTACTTATTGGTATCCATACACCTGATACCTCATCCCATCCAAGCTGTATAAACTCAATTGTATTACCCTGACTGTCAAAAATACTTATTTTATTGCCCAATCCTTTCCAACGCTTATTATTCGAATTCCATTCATATTTGGCTATACCTGACCGATTCAGATATTCATCATATATATATTCAGTTTTCCCGAAATTTTCCCAATATTGATCAGCTTCTATCCATTTATAGATAACTGTTGAATCCATCAATGCCAATGATTTCATTTCACTGTAAAAATCATCTTTTTTAACATTGTCAGATTCATCAATTATCTTGTGATCCGGGTTAAAATATAAGCCATTCATGAGTTTAAAAGTGTCCTGTCCTTGTGGAAAATGAAGAACGCTATTTTCAGGAAAACTTAATAATTGGCTACCAAGTACCTGGGATTTTAAAGAATTAACTGTAAAAGTTGTAAAGGCTAATAAAAAAATCAACTTATTCATAATGTTAGGTTTAGAAATGGTCAAATAATAACTGCGTTCCCAATTAATTTTCCATTCAATTTAAAAAAAATGAAATGGAGAGACTAAAATGAAACTCTTTTAAGCTTTTAAAAGCCCAATAAAACTACAAAATCGAAAAACTTAAATCAATCCTAAATTTTCAGGAATTTCCCAACCTGTGTCCTGCCTTCAAATATTCCATAAATTATATAACATCCTGCCGGCAAATCTCTGACGTCCAAAGCTTGATCGAAATAGCCCGTAAAAACCATTTGCCCCGTAATATCTTTTATGGTAATCAGTAAACGTTCTATTCCGGCTTTATACAAATAATCGGATGCAGGGTTTGGGTAAAATGCTACAATATTTTCATGATCTTTTACATGATCCACATTTACCTCTTCCGAACCATAATAATGCACCAATCTATTGATACCTTCCCATTGCTGCTGATTTTCTCTCCACCGGTAACTGATATATTCTATTACATTTCCTATTTCATCATAAAAATAATCGTATTGATAACCTCCAGTCCATTCATTCTCTCCAAAATCTTTATTGTAACTGATATACCTGGTGATCCGGTCAAGCTCATCATAAGTCAGCTCAATTTTGGTCAATGCGGGGAAATCCCATGCCTGACTGGTCGTATTCCACTGGTATTCAGTCAACAAATTCAGATGATCAAATGCATCATAATCATATTCCGTTTTGTTATAAAAAACCCAGTCTTGCAGCGTCTGATTCCAGAAAGCAGTGATCAGGGTTTCGATCTTTCCTTCCGTTTCAAAAGATTGAATTTGTCTGATTTTCGGGATCCAGAGATTCATTGTTGAACTCCATTCCGAATCTGTGATCCATTGTTCACCCAATTGAGGATAATATTCAGTCATTGTTTTATTTTCAAAAACAAATTGATTCAAACCTGGATCCCAAAGTGACAATATCTGCAATATTTTGTTTTGATGTTCATCATATTCATTGATCAGCTTGCTTCTGGGTACCCAAAGATTATTTGGCCTATCCCAAAGATATTCTTCCTGAAAGATGATGCTATTGTGAACGTTGTATGTATATACAGATCTTGAAAAAAACACCCAATCAGCGATGTCCTCATTCCAGGTGAATCTGTTTCTGTCAGTCACATTCCCAAATGGGTCATAATAAGTGTCCGTTTTGTTAGCTGGTTTCCAGTGGCTCACCAAAGCATCCCACTTATATCTGATGACCTGGTTTTGTTGTTGGGAATCATTGTAAAAATACACATCCTTTTCTTTAAGATACCATGAGGAAGTATTTACATCCCAACCGTAATACCAGGTAGAATCTTTGACTTGTCCAAAGCTGAAAGTCTGTTCGGCTTTCTCAAAAGAAACATACATCCATTCATCAAAATCATCAGATTGCTCCGGGTACTGCAATAACTGATCCATGGCATCCACACCTTGGCCTGTATAAGTCTGTGCATTTATCCGATGCAACATGTTCTGAGCATTAAATGTCGCCAGGGAAATCATAATAATGCACACTGTAAAAATCCATTTTGACATAGCCTTGACTTTAATATTTCAATTCCAAAATTAGCATTTTGTTTAATAATAAGTCTTAAAGGAATACATTTCGCTGGATAAATACCTTAATCAATGGCTTTTAATGGAATATTTTTTATTGTCTTAAAATTAAATGGATGGTTATTATGGCCGAATATTAAGAAAAATGACTTTAGGAATAAAGCCATACAGAATATTTACCTCGTAGGATGAATAACCAACGGGGTCGAACTCCCCAGGATGTTTATTCAAAGGGGCAGACACTGATGAAAGATTTTAAAATAGAACACCTGATCTGAAATCGTTCATCTGTGTTTTTTACTTGCCCGTCTGGGCCTGCCCGTCTGGGCCTGCCCGTCTGGGACTGCCCGTAACTTAGCTGCTCAGACCTTGTAGAATGGGGTCTTCTGGTCATTAAAATGGATACCATTGATAACACTGATTTTCTTAATGTGCAAACAATTGAGTTAACAATAATGAGTCTTCTCCGAAAAGTCCAATTTGTTGTTTTTCAATCGTTTTTTGCCCCAACCCCTAAAGGGAAACGATTGAAAACCAACAAATTAAAAGTCCCCTTTAAGTGAGATTTGGGGGCAAAGACTTTTCGGAGCAGACTCAACAATGGTTTGTTCATTCGGATCATCACATACAATATTATCAAAATGCAGAAATACCCGGGCTCTTGCCAAATTAACTAAATTGATTAAAAGTGATGAACGGATTCCAGAACATCATCGCTTATTATTTGGTTATCAGTAGATAAAAAAATTCCAATTTTTAATAAAATGCATGCAAAAGGCCAAAAAAATCATCAAAAAATTTGATTTATTAATCAAAAAAGTATGCTTTTATGAATGCTCTGTGCATTTTTTCATTGCTTCGCTTTCAGATCAGGCAAATAACTATTATAAAACATTATTTTTGCAGCCATGGAACAATGGGAATTAGATTTTTACTGGCTAAAAGTCCGCCACAAGATCAAAGATACTTTCAAGGCATCAGATCTACCTGAGCTGGATACCATCCTGTTTTTGATCGGGATCCAGGAATTGGGCAAACCGGGACAAAAATTTTCAAAGGAAGAAAAAATTGACCTGATCAAACTGGCAGTTGCCACTTTACTGAAAGATGATCTCTATTTTTCATTTACTGGAAAAAAGATGGATGGATGGCCGGAGTTTGAACAATTGAAGGATTTTGATATGACTCAAAAAGAAGGAGAACAACTGATAAAGACCAGGATCATTCATTATTTTGATGCATTAAACGATTAAATTCAACAGCTGGTTTTAATTATGCAAAAAAATCTATTCAAACTGATTTTTCTTTTAAGTCTGCTTTTCTATACATCCTGTAAAGAACATATTTTCAAGGTTGAAATTCAAACCGTACATGGCAATATGGTATTTGAATTATACAATTCCACTCCATTGCACAGAGACAGTTTTATTAAATTGATCGATTCAGGTTTTTATGATGAATTGTTATTCCACCGCGTTATACATGATTTCATGGTACAGGGAGGTGATCCTGATTCCAAAAATGCAGGGCCAGAGATAAGGCTTGGAAGCGGCGGACCGGGATATCTCATCCCGGCTGAAATTGGTGCACTGCATGTCCGTGGTGCATTGGCTGCAGCCAGGATAGGTGGAAAAGCGAATCCCGACAAATTTTCTTCCGGTTCACAGTTTTATATCGTTCAGGGTTTGAAAAAACTCAATGAATTGGATCTGGAAGAAGCTGTCAGACAACACAACCGAAGTTATACAGAAGACGAGAAAAGAATATATCTTGAACAAGGCGGTTATCCGGCTTTGGACAATGAATACACCGTTTTTGGCAAACTGGTGCAAGGTTTTGATGTCCTCGATAAAATAGCTACGGTAGAAACTGATTCCGATGACAGACCATTGCAAAACCTACCAATGAAGGTCAGGGTGATCAGGTAATTATGCAAATAGTTGATAAAGAATTAATTAAAGCAATCCAATTGATGAAGCAAAATTTTTCCGGCTTATTGATTTTACTTTCAGGTATTACTTTTTTCGGTTCCTGCAGCAAACCAATTGCACATTTTATCATAGAACCAGAAGAGGAGGTGATCGCTTCTTCTGTGCTGAAATTTAAAAATACTTCCAAAAACGCCGAAAAATACTCCTGGGAATTTGGAGACGGAACCATATCAGAATCTCCTGATCCTGAGCATCAATATTTTCATTCCGGACATTACGAAATCAGATTGATCGCTTCCAAAGGCGGGCAGTCTTCGGTTCACAGGCAACAAATCACCGTTCATGCACCCAAAACCTGCCACGTCCTGATCAAAACCAATCTGGGCGATATGATCGTGGAATTGTTTGACAATACACCTTTACATCGTGACAATTTTATCCATCTGGTTGAACAAGGTTTCTATAATGATCTGCTGTTTCATCGTGTGGTGGAAGGCTTTGTGATCCAGGGTGGAGATCCTTCCTCCCGTAATGCACCATTGACAAAAAAAATAATAACCAATGGCAATGAACATAAGATCGAAGCTGAATTCAATCCTGAAAACATTCATCTGAAAGGCGCCTTGGCAGCTGCAAGAATGGGAGATCAGGTCAATCCTGAAAAAAAATCATCCGGACACCAATTCTATCTGGTTCACGGAAGTAAAGTCCTGCCAGAGACATTGGATCATGCAGAACATTCTAAAAATTTCAGATATTCCTCTGCCCAGAAAAACACATATTTTTCATTTGGAGGAAGTCCTCAGCTTGATATGGAATACACCGTTTTTGGAAGGATCATCCACGGATTGGATGTATTGGACGCCATCGCCCGAACCAAAACCAATGCAGAAGATCGTCCGCTTGAGAATGTCTGGATGAAGCTTTCAGTGATCAATTGACTTTAATTTCATAACATTGTTGTCTTAGACTTCTCTTTTTAACTGTTTGAAATGGTTGATCAACCCGTTTGTAGAGGAATCATGGCTTGAGACGATGTCATCGGTATATAACTCAGGCAAAATTTTATTTGCCAGTTGTTTCCCCAATTCCACGCCCCATTGGTCAAAACTGAAAATATTCCAGATCACACCCTGAGAAAAAATCTTATGTTCATACATGGCGATGAGTGAACCCAGTGTCTGAGGATCGATTCGATGTACCAAAATGGAATTGCTGGGTTTATTGCCTGAAAAGACCTTATGCGGCAAAAGCTGTTGGATTTCACCTTCTGTTTTGCCTTGATTCTGAAGTTCTTCTCTCACAGTTTCCATTGTTTTTCCATGCATCAGAGCCTCTGTTTGAGCAAAGAAATTTGACATGAGCAAGGTGTGGTGTTCTCCAACAGGATTGTGACTGAATACAGGTGCAATAAAATCACAAGGGATCATTTTAGTTCCCTGGTGGATCAGTTGGTAAAAAGCGTGCTGACCGTTAGTCCCGGGTTCGCCCCAGATGACAGGCCCGGTCTGGTAGTCCACCTGCAGACCATTCCTGTCTATAGACTTACCATTGCTCTCCATATTTGCCTGCTGAAAATAAGCAGCAAACCTGTGAAGGTATTGATCATAAGGCAAAATAGCTTCTGTTGCAGCTTCGTAAAAATTATTATACCACACACCGAGCAAAGCCAGGATGACCGGAATATTTTTCTCAAATGGAGTATACCTGAAATGCTCATCCATCAGGTGCATTCCTTTGAGCAAGTCAAGGAAATGATCATATCCGATGGTACAAACAATGGATAAACCGATCGCAGAGGAGAGCGAATACCGGCCACCCACCCAATCCCAGAATCCGAACATATTCTCTGTATCGATACCAAATGCTTCCACAGCAGATGCATTCGTTGACACGGCTACAAAGTGGTGTCTGATGTGATTGCCATCGAGGGCGTGATTCAGAAACCAGTTTCGAGCAGTATGGGCATTGGCCATGGTCTCCTGTGTTGTGAAAGTTTTGGAAGCGATGATGAACAAAGTCGTCTCCGGATGTACCTGTTTCAAAGTTTCTGTAATATGGGTTCCATCGACATTTGAAACGAAATGAGCTTTGATGCCAGGTTTCCAGTATGGTCTGAGCGCTTCTGTTACCATCACGGGTCCAAGGTCTGAACCGCCGATCCCGATATTAATGATATCAGTTATTTTTCTACCTGTAAAACCCGTCCATTCTCCATTTTCGAGTTTTTCAGCAAAATTTTTCATTTGGTCCAGCACCCTTCTAACCTCAGGCATCACATCCCTGCCATTCACATAGACAGGCTTATTGGATTGATTTCGAAGAGCGGTATGAAGGACTGCCCTGTTTTCTGTTTCGTTGATCAATTCAGCATCAAACATCGCCTGAATAGCGTGATCCAGTTGCGTTTCTTTTGCCAGTTTCAACAAACGTTCCATCGTCAGATCATCCACCAGATTCTTAGAATAATCAACTAAAATACCGGGGAATAAGATAGAATATTTTGAAAATCTTTCAGGATCCTGAGCAAAGAGATCTTTCATATTGACATCGGCCATTTTGGAATAATGCTTTTGTAATCCGAGCCATGCAGATGTCTGCGTTGGGTTTATTTTAGGAAATGTCATGTTCAAATTTTTTGCAAATGTAAGTTTAAATCCAATGAATGCATAGTGCCTGCAATCAATATTAGCAGGCAATATTTAAAATTAAGGCAAATTTTATGTGTTGATCAGCGGTCCGTGAAGGTAGTTGAATCCTGCAATTCCCTGCGAACCACCACCATGAATACATATGATGGTTTTGCCGTTGCCGAAATAATTATTTTTAAGCAGATCCGTCAGTGCAAAAAAAAGTTTTCCTGTGTAAACAGGGTCAACAGGCATTCCGTACCGCAAGCTGAAATCATTGACAAAACGGATCAGTGTGGCGTTAAATTTGGCAAAGCCGCCAAAATGATAATCTTCCATAATAGTGATTCTGTCCAGATTGGGTAAAAACCCGGGTTGTCCCATCACATCCATAAAGGTTTTTTCCCAGTTGACCCCTTTCAGAACCGGTATACCTGTTAAATGTGTATTTTCTGGCAGTGCCTGCATCACTCCGCAAAATGTGCCTGCAGTACCGATATCCATCACGATATGGTCAGGGTTGAAGCCCAATTGATCCCTGAGCTCTGTTACGATTTCCGCAGCACCTTTCACGGCCAGAGTATTCGAACCGCCATCGGGCACAAAATAAGCATCAGGATGAAGTTTCTTTAGGTCAGAGACCAGGCCTGACTCCTTTTTTGACCTGTAGGTTTCCCTGTCAATGAATTGCATCCGGACTCCATTTCTATGGATGGTGTGCAAAGTTGGGTTGGAAGCATCATATCCGTCTCCGCGGATGTAAAAGGTCATGGGGATTTCAGCTCTTGGAGATAAAAATGACAACGTGTATAATAAATTTGAAAATGCTCCTCCAAACGCAATGATCTCAGAATGATTTCCCCTGAGGAATTCCTGATAATTGTATTTGATCTTCCGGTATTTATTGCCGGAAAAAAAGTGGTGTATCAGGTCATCTCTTTTAATAAAGACCGCATTGGATCCCGGGAAAAAATCGTCAGCCGGCATGGGTTGCAAAGGGCTTGGAAGCCAGAGATTGAAAATTGACTCTAAAGGTTTCATTCAAATTAACTTATCTCCGGGATCAAAACAAAATAAAGTGTACCAAAATTGAAATCCCGGTAAATCGGTCTCAAAATTAAACAATCAACCTATGTTTTAGTGTCCGGTTTTGAAAAACATCAGTAAAGAATCAAATAAAAACTAAAAACTGCTCATCCAGCATAAAAAACAGCCAAAATGAGCAGTTTTCAAAAAATAAAACCTTAAATACGAGTTGTAATTAGTCTTTGCAGGAAAACGCCAAATACTGCGTTATGCTTGTTTTTGAAACAGTCATTTACAATTAGTAAACTCCTTGTTTTCAAAAACTCTTGCCTGTGCGATACTCGCAGAAAGGTCGCAAGCCTTGTCCTTGACGTTTTCTTATCAAAGATGAAAAAAACATGGGTTTTCTTGCAGACACTAAGTATGGTTTATTTGCCCCAGGACCAGCCGAATTTAAGTCTGATGGCGGCATAGGGACCGGAAAAATCGTTTGATTCGAGCCATGTATTTTCAGGTGTAACGATGTGTCTGTAGCCAACTTCTCCTCCCAGCCTGAACCATCTGAACACATTGAACTCTGCACCAACGGATGCAAGGCTGGTGGTGGTTTTTAAAGGTACATGGCCATCAGTTTCCAATCTGGCTCTTCCTATACTGAAACCAATGGTGGGGTGAATGACTTTAAAACCATCATGAGAATAACCCACAAACAAGGATTTCGCAGTGATATCCACTTCTCCCAGTGAATTTGTTTCGGTGTGCCAATCCATGTTCTCGCCTCCAACCAGATAATCCTTATTGAATTCAAGTGCAAAGATCTCACCAACGGCATCCGGATTTTTTGTTACAATATGAGGTGTGCTAAAACTGGAAGAAAACCAAACACCAGTCAGTTTCAAACTGGGATTGCTCAAAAATGTTTCATCTCTCTGACCAAATACTGAAAATATAGTAGTGAAGGCAATCAGTGTTAAAAATATTTTTCTCATGGTTATACGTTTGTAATTAACAATATGCCTTAGACGACCATTTCACAGAAAGGTTTCAGTCTGAATGTTTTTTAAGGAAATTTTAAGATTTTGAACAGTAAAGATAAATTGAACCAATGATGCTGGTTGATATCAAAATGGGCTGATGATCAGCGAGATATGTGAGTATTTATTAATATAAGATGATTTATTTTTTCAATTTTATTGGCTGGTGGTTTTTTAGTCTTCAGTCTTTTAGCTTATCAAGTAAATAATAGCCATAGCTTCAATTTCACCCCAAATCATCTGTCTTTTAAGCATTGTCCGCACTCAAATATAGCTGACTAAAAGACCGGTCAGCCAATCTGCTAAATAAATTTTGTTAAGAACAATAATTTCAGAAAATTCCCCCGCCGATCGAATTTTGCAATGGAGTCTGACCGTGGTTATATTGGATAAAACTCAAATCCGAGGAGTTTACACCAATAAAAAAGGAATAGTGTCCGGCTCTGGGACGCCAGCTGAAGTTCATTGTCCAGCAATGCAAATCCCTTTCAAAACCGATATCAGGATAGGTCAGTTCGTTGGCTTTAATATCGTATCCGATGTGGCCTATTGTCAGGTTCCATTTTTTACTCAGCTTGATATTTCCCTGGGTACTGAGTACATGGCGACTGATGAGAAATGTATCGCGGTTATCTCTGTTGATCTCCCAACTGATACCAAGATCGTAATTGATGCGAAAGGACTTAAGTAAATCCCATGTGCCTGTGCCTGCGCTTTTGTCGTCATCTTTACCATCTTTCTCCTTTTTCCCCGAGAACAGATCGATGATCTCCACTATGCCCATTCCAGTGGTGATCGTCAGTGAAGATCTTTCGTGACGGAAAGGTAGCTTACGCTCGTCCCAAACTAAAGTATTGATCCGTTTATTGTTTTCCTTCATGTAAGGATCAAGGGTTCCATAGTATCGCAACTGGATCAGGTTGTTGAAAAGACTGGTACTTGCGGACATATTGATCGTAGAGAACTTCAGACTGTCGGCAGCAAAATTATAATTACCTGTTATGTTAAAGGATTGAAGAAGAGTCATTTTTTTGAGGGTCGAATCCTTCCTCGAAAAATACTTGCCTTCCACATTGTTACCAATTGAATAGGTCAGCGCCATTTGTTTGTCAGAACCGCTGCCCTGACCAAAAGGTCCGTTGATGAATACATTGAATCGCTGGATATCTTCATATTCTTCTCTGAAATCTCTGTCGATCTCTACTTCATATAAGTCTCTGGTATCTGGTGAATAACTAAAGCCGACATTATAACTCACCACATGTCTGATTCCCCGCAACCATCCTTTATTAAACTGCAATTTTCCATATTGCTTGGTACTCAGATTAAGTGAGGTATTGAATTGTCTGAATGGCTTGATGTTGTTGATGGTATCTATCAGAACCTGTCCATATAAGGTATCATATATGGTATTTCCATCGACATCCAGGCCGATCGAATCCAGGATGACCGACTGATCGTGTTCAAACTGCCTGGATTTATAAAAGTATGTTTCCGAATAATTAACACTGGGCGACAGGGAAAAATATTTAAATACAGAATATGAAGCACTTGAAGAAGCGCTGTGTTTCATGCCCAGTTTTGCATTTTTGAATGTTTCTGCAGTAAAAAGTGACGTGTCGGTGGCTTCAAATACATTTTTGAGGTTGGCGTTGTAATTGATATTGATCTTTTCGAACCACTTTTCTGAACCTCTGGGTTTTTTTAGCTTAAAAGGATAATAAGTCCTCATGTTGAGCGTAGCTCTTGGAAATTCAACGGAAACTGCTCCGGATTGGTTATTCTGAGAATGAGAAAGACCTCCGTTGAATGAAAAAATGGTGTTTGGCATGTCATGGCTGAAGGTAAAGTTGGAGGTCGTAATATTGTTCAGCCTGGTTTGCGCATCCGTATTGAAAGTTTTGTCGTATCCATTCAAAGTAAGACTGATGTTTCCCCCGATATTCATATAAGGGTGAGCTTTCCTATCCTGGTTATGTGCGAGGGAAAACTGAAATTTGTGATCGTTTTTCCTTTCCAGTTTTCCATTGACTTCAGTCCTTACGTTGGAATACGAAATTCTGAAATTGCCTGAATATTTATATCTTTTTTTATAATTGCTGGAGACGTTGAGGCCCCAGGTCCCACGTGTATAAATATTGCCTGTAACGGTCAGATCATAATAATCATTGATGGGAAAATAGTATCCCAGACCTTCCAGACCGTAACCAAGGCTTTCGTGAAAAGAATAATTTTTGGGTATGATCAGCCCGGATCGCTCTTCAGAAAACATCGGGTAAAATCCAAAGGGCAAGATGGCTGGCGTAGGAATGCCGGCGATTTCGAGGTGAGAAAAACCCAGAACTGCCAGTTTATTGGGTACAACTTTTAGTTTATTGGCCCGGATACCATAATGAGGTTCAGCACAATCGCAACCGGTGATCATTCCATGCCGGGCATAGATGGTTTCAATATGATTCAAAGTATCAGCTTCCTTACTAATGTATTTGATGACTGAGCCATGAACGAACAATTCACCTTCTTTCTTGACCGCATCATAGATCATTCCTTTACTCGACTTAAAATTGAATCGCAATTTTCTGGCCGTGAAATTCTGGTCCCCATCTTCAAAATAAGGCAATTGTGTTTCTTTCCCGGATGCATCTATGGCAGGCATTGCCAATGCTTCACTGCTGTCAAAATCAAATACGATGTAACCAGCTTTCATATTCATGCTTTCCAGTCTGACAAAGGCTTCGCCATACAGATGAACTTTACTTCCTGATTTATCAAACCACATAGTGTCTGCAGCTCCCCAGTCGATGGCTTCTTCAATAGCGTCAGGTGAGATGTTCACATTCTTTTTGCCTCCGTGAGGCAACATCAATGTGTCAATTTCAATGGCCAGGGAATCAGAAAAAGTCCCTTGTTCCTGCAAGGGTGGAAAGATCCTTCTGCTGACAGAATCAGGTATTTGCCCAAAGCCATCAACAAAACACATTAAAAAAAATACTACTATGTAATAAATTAATTTCAAATTAGTGATATAGTATAAAAAAATGTAATATATTTGCATTCATAGAAAACTACGAGATATGTTTGCAAACATAGGTACACTTATGTATTTATTATATTTATTGGGAGCAAGTTTATCAGGTCCCGGGCAAAAAAATATCTCTGCTATTAATGATACTAACGACAAATTTCCCCCAATTTATATAAATGAGCCGCTTATTTTGAATGAAAATGAGCGGTCTTTTCCAAAAACTTTCAGGATAGTGATAGATCCCGGACATGGCGGGCGAGATCCGGGATGCAAAAGTAAATATTTGAATGAAAAAGAACTGGTACTGTCTGTCGGAACTCAGTTGGGCGAAATTCTTCAAGCCAGTAATCCGGGAATAGAGGTATATTTTACAAGGATCACAGATGTTTTTGTTCCGCTTCGCAAACGAATTCAATTCGCAAATGAGCTCAATGCAGACCTGTTTGTTTCCATTCACGCCAATCAGTATTCGGACAAAAATATTCATGGTGCTGAGATGTATGTTTTGGGATTACATGCGGCAAAGCAGAATCTGGAAGTTGCCAAAAGAGAAAATGCCTCAATCCTGCTGGAATCGGATTATACAACAGGTTATGAGGGTTACGTCCCAAACAGCGCTGAAGAAGAGATCATTATGTCGATGTTTCAGAATTTGTATCTGGACAACAGCATTCAGTTTGGCAAAATGGCCTGTGAACAGATAGGCATTTATACACCGATCGCTCCAAGGGGTGTGAAACAGGCAGGCTTTGTGGTGCTGAAAAATGCCAGCATGCCGAGTATACTCGCGGAAATCGGATTTTTGTCGAATGAGGGAGATGCAAAATATCTCAGTTCCCGGGAAGGGCAGAAACAAATGGCGCTCGCCCTTGCCCGTTCGATAGAAAATTATTTTAAAATTGTTCACCCGGATGTTGTCGTACATAACAGGTAAATGCATTTTCCCCAATTTTGATATTTGAGTCTGCTCCGAAAAGTAAAAATCGACGCGAATCCACGAATAGAAATGAATACTTCAAATACATTTAAGTTGCAATTTAGTATATTATAAATAATAATATTGAGTCTGTTCCGAAAAGTCTTTGCCCCCTAAAAGGGAACTTTTAATTTGTTGATTTTCATTCGTTTCCATTTAGTCTTATGCTGATCTTTGACGTCAGTAGCTTGGTGCAAAAAACGATTGAAAATCAACAAATCGGACTTTTCTGAGCAGACTCAATATGTTGTATATGTTTTTAAACATTGAAGATTTGCCTTTTCTGAGCAGACTCATATTTGTTATTTACAAATGATTTTGCCCATGCATCACGAACTGATCCTTATTCAAAATTTTCAATAAGCACCCCGCACGCACATTTCCAATAAATGAATTCAAAATAAAAAAGATCTGAATTTGTTCGAAAAAGGTGTCTGGTAATCATTCCATTATTCAGATGAAGGAATTCAAAATGGGCAAAAAATGAATGAATGCTTCAAAATGGAGCAAATTTTGGCTGTGGGCATGAATCTTAGGTTTTTATTAACTTTCGAAATCCATACTTAAATCGAAAATCGATTACATTTGCACTCTTTTTCATAAATATGTGTATAATTTCCAATCATCTATTGGAAAATGAAACAACAGAAGGAAGATAAAATCGTTCAATTTGCGGGTGATGCGTTCGAATGGCGGATAAATTCTCCCTATAAAGATATATATCATGGCAATGTCAAAAGAATTAAAAATCGGCTTATTATTTATAGGAGTACTTTTCTTAATGATCTGGGGATATAAATTCCTCAAAGGAAAAAATCTCTTTCATCAGTCAGATACTTACTATATTACCTATGACAATGTGGATCAGCTTACTGTGTCTTCCCCTGTAATGATGAAAGGTTTCAAAGTGGGTGCTGTCACGAATATCACGCTCAACCCTGAAAATGTGCAGGAACTGATCGTAACCATAGAAGTGGATGGCAATATCGAATTACCAAAAGAAACGGTTGCTGTTTTATTCAATGTCGGTATTGTTGGCGGCAAAGCCATTTCACTCGAATTCAACAAGCTTTGCACGGACGATTGTCTTGAGAATAAATCCTTTATCAAAGGAGAAACCCGGGGATTATTGAGTTCGATGTTGCCTGAAGCGGATATCAACCGATATTTAAACGCGGTTCAAACGGAAATAGGAGGATTAATGGATTCCATCGGTTTAGGTAGTGAAGAAGGTGCTGAAAATCCTGCTGACCAGGTCAAAATGGTATTAAAAAACCTTGCTTCAATCACCCGGAGTCTGGATGTTCTGCTTAAAAAATCAGACAATCACATTCAGAAAAGCTTATCAGACATCCAGTCATTTACAGGAACATTAAAGCAAAATCAGACTCAGCTTACCACTCTTGTCAACAATCTGGAAGCGTTTTCCGGCCAATTGGCCAAAGCTGATGTTGATCACACTGTAGGAAAGGCAGATACGGCGATTCAGGCCATCACGCTGGCAGTTGCTGATTTAAAAAGCATTTTGGGCAATGCGGATAAATCATTTAACAACCTGGATAAAATGATCTATCAGGTGCAGAAGGGTGAAGGTTCACTGGGAAAACTCGTGGGTTCTGATACACTTTACAATGACTTGCAAAGCACTGTAAATCAGTTTAATTTTCTATTACAGGATATTCGCCTGAACCCCAGAAGATACCTGAATCTGTCAGTGATCGGAGGCAAGAGCAGTCAGTATATCAAACCGGAAAACAATCCGGCATTGAAGTAAACGCTCAGCTGATTTCAGGTCTAACCAAAATTTTACATTATAAGTGTACATAATTTGGATCAGATAAAAATACATTTCAGACCTGACTGATAATCATAACATTAAATGTGACCCCATATCCTGACGTGCTATTTTAACACTTTTTTGCGCTTACGGATATTTTTTTTGGCTACCTTTGTAGCTCTGGTTGTTTTGAAATGTCAGAAAACAGAAGAAATCTGGCTGGCCGGGACAATTTCAGAAAGTTAACGAATCATTTAGAGGATTTTGTTGGTTTTTGAGATGTGTTAAAGGAACATTTCAGGTGAATTGATTTTTATAATAACAAACAGAAGTACTTTTTTGGTGATCATCGGGCATTATTCCTGTCATGATGGTTTGTTTTCTAAGTACGATCCGTCTTCATTTTGGCAAATAACCTGGATCAGATCCGGATGCTCTGGAAAGATTTTGTAAGTGATTTGAACAGAAAAGGCTAAGATCATTTTTGAAAACACATTGAAAAACATAAAGCAAATTAAAAATTTGTTAGGTAACCGGTTAATATCTGGTTTACATGCACGCGAAAAATAGTATACCATGAGTCCATTTTACAAGTTTATACCCTTTGTAATGGTTGTAATCATTTGGGGTTGTGATCAAACCAATGATACAGCATTATCTGAAAAGATTGCCAGGCTGGAAAAAACTGTGGATGCTTCTTCCGGACAAAAGCAGATCAGCGAATTGCTGGATGCCTATGCGGAATTTGTCAACAGTTCAGATGAAACTGCTTCCTCACGAAGAAAAATGCTAAAAAAAGCATATGAATTTGCAAAAAAAACAGGAAACAGTGAACGAGTCATTGAATTTGCATCCAGATCTCTGTTGGATTTCCCAAAAGATAAAGGCAGGGAAGAAAAAGTGCTCGATCTGATCTCCATTCATGAGAATGCAGGTAAAAGTGTGGTAGCCAATGTATTAAAGCATGCTTTTATGGAGAATTATCCCAATTCTCCGAAAGCAGATTCCCTCAAAAATATTGTTCAGGATCAAAATATGTCCACTGATTCAATCATGGTTGAGCTAGGAAAAAAAGTAAAATTAAACCCGGGAACTACAGGTATCAATACATTGATGGCAACCATATATGTGGACGCCTGTAAAGCGTATGCCACGGTTTTGCCTGAAAGGGAAAATGCGCCTAAACTGCTTTTTAATGCTGCGCAATTGACCACGACCATGAGGCAATTTGACAAAACCATCGGGTTATATGACTGGATAGTGGATAAGTATCCTGATACAGATGATGCTCCTGTTGCCCTGGCAACCAAAGGTTTTATTCTGGACAATGACCTGAAAGATATGGATAAGGCAAAAGAGATCTACAGGCAATTCATTGAAAAATACCCTGATCATAATCTGACAGGACAGATACAGTTTTTGCTTGAAAACTTAGGCAAATCCAATGAAGAACTGCTGAAGCAATTGGATCCTCAGGCAAAAAAACAATGAATCTGCCCTTCCAGTTCAGGATCGATCAGAAAAAGATCAGGAAGAGGATGGGGATGATGATGCCAAAAAGCATGTAGATTCCGCCTCGTCCCCAGATGCCTTTATGTCCTTTGACCATGAACAAAGATGTGAGGGCTAAAAAGATCAAACCACCTGCGAATATATCCGAAAACCACATCCACCATTTATTGGGGTTGTAATGCAGGTAATTTACCTGATAAAAAACAGGCCTCTTTCTCAGAAATTCAATTGTTCCGTCACCTGTATTCACATCAACAAAAACAGATGAACCACCTTTCAGGAAAATTTTCAGTGTATGCTGATCAGGATAATAATGGTTTCTATAATTATGCACATCGTCAATATCGGTGACGAGTTGTTTCACTCTTTCCTTCACATCAGGACTTTTTTTCAGATCAATTTTCGTATTAAATTCCTTTAATGAAACGGAATAATTGGGATTCCAGTCCTTCAGATGATTCAGCGCTATTCCGGATAATCCGTATATCATTGACGTACCTATGAAAAAATAACCGAGATCCCTGTGCAAAATCCGGCTCCATTTTCTTAATAATTTCATCACTTTCATTTTTATTCTGCTATCAAAAAATTAATTGATTGAGTGAATGGCCATGTATAAACATCCAATGAAAAATTCTGATCAGCTCCTTGCCATAATTAAAGGTTGAGTCTTCTCCGAAAAGTCTTTGCCCCCTAAATCCCTACTGACGTTTTCAGTCAGTATACGCACTGACGTTTTCAGTCAGTACATGCCTAAAAAGAGACTTTTAATTTGTTGATTTTCAATCGTTTCCCTTTAGTCTTGTGCTGATCTTCAGTACTGACGAAGCAAGCTAATCACTATCTTTGACGTCAGTAGATTGGGGCAAAAAACGATTGAAAATCAACAAATTGGACTTTTCGAGGTAGACTTCAAGGTTTATCCGGCAAAATCAATACTCCGATTAAACAGCCGGATCAATTAACCGAATGTCAATATAAGTTTTGATCATGAACAGGTGTAAGCAAAATATAACTTACACCCATCCTTTCCTAAGAAAAGGTTATTATTCTTCCAATGCTTTATGTGAAAGGTAATCTATTGACCAGTATGAAAGGTAGTCCACACCTGCCACTTTCATGGAGTCTCTGTAATACTGGATATTTTCTTTTTCTGCTTCAAAAGCTTCATCGTCAGTTTTTTTATCCCGATGTGCCTGCATATTATCTTCTTCTTTTTTCAGACAATAAGCTTCATCTACCCTGAATTCTCTGACAATTCCTTTGATTTCCAACATTTTACCTACCAGTTCTTCTGTGAATCTTTCTTCTTCTGAATCGACATGAAGATCTGAATTGTCAGAAACTAATAATAGTCTTTTTCCACCATGCTTACAGACATGATCTACCAAACCAGTGATGGCAATTTCTTTATCTACAAAATCTGCCGGATTGGCATAAAACTCATCCAATGTGAGTACTTTTCCTTCTTCTGTGTTGGTTTCTTTTGTATTGTTGTTTTTACAAGCAGACACCAACACTGCCATTACAAAAAACATCAAAGCCATTCGTTTCATATATTTCAATTTTAGTTTATTAAGTTCTTTACTACACAATTGAATCATTGAATGTCTGTTTTGCTGTTTCCACCAATATTAGCATCACAAGCTGCACTTTATTTAGCTTTTGTAAACAACAACCTCAGGTGGAAATTTTAGTCATCAAAAAAATCTTTATCATTCATTCAGCTCTACAAGCCATTTGCGGTGCAAGTATACAAAAATCAACTCACTTTTCTTAATATTTAGGCAGATTTTCCCCTTGATCAATCGATGATTGATTTATAAATCACAGATTGAATCCTTGCCCTGTAATCTTTTTTTACCAGTTTGTCATTATGCATGGTAGGGAAAGTGCGATTAGATAAGAATATGTAAATAAGCTTCTTCTCCGGATCAGCCCAAACACAGGTTCCGGTGAATCCCAAATGTCCAAAAGTGGATGGAGATGCAAGCAAGGACATGTTCTTGTTTTTCATCGGGTCGAGTTCTTTCATATCAAAGCCCAGGCCTCTTCTTGATGATTTGTTGAACCTGGTGGTAAAATTATAGATTGTTTGTTGTTTCAGATATCGTTTTTTTCCATAAACACCGTTATTCAGCAACATTTGCATGAGTACGGCAAGTTCTCTGGATGAAGAAAACAAGCCTGCATGTCCACTAACGCCTCCAAGCATTGCTGCACCCATATCATGAACGTAACCCTGAACAGTTTGCATCCTGAAATAATCATCCTCTTCAGTAGGTGCCATTTGTGTAGCGGGAAACCTTCCCAATGGATTAAAACCTGTATGTTTCAGTCCAAGTGGCTTATAAAATTCCTTCTCTACATATTTCCCGAGGCTTACTTCCGTTAAATTTTCAATGATATCCTTCATGATGTAAAAACCCAGGTCACTGTACACATAATTCCCCGATTTTCCCAATTCACTCGTATAGATCAGATAGCTGATGGTATCGATGTAGTCGTTCCTTATGAAAAGTTTATCGGCAACTTTTACATTATAACCCTTCTTTTCAACTGTCGAATAATATTTTTTCGAAGGCAACAGTTTTTTATTTTCCAATGTATCCAACGTCGCCTGGTAAAATGGAATCCAGGCTTTCAAGCCGGCATGATGACTCAGAATATCGATCAATTGCAGGTCTTTTATTTTGCTATCTGAAGGAAAAACCTTTACGTATTGGCCGACAGGTTCGAACAGATCTATTTTCCCTTCTTCAAAAAGCTTCATCGTGCCAAGAGTGGTTGCCATCACTTTGGTAACGGATGCGAGATCAAATATATCCTCCTTGCTGACGGCCTGTTTTCCTGTATAATCATGGTATCCAAAAACTTCATCAAACACAATCGCGCCATCCCTCACGATCATGATCTGGCAACCTGGAGCAGCTTTTTCCCTGATCATGTCTTCTGCGAGCAGTCGGATCTTTGCCAGCGTGTCAGAAGATAAACCCACATTTTCAGGCATCCGATAACTTAATATTTTCATTTCCGGAATAGATTCTCCGGAGCCTCTGATAAATGTTTGGTTAACATGGACTGGTAATTTTCCAGATATAGGAATTGCGCCAAAAACCGCCTGAGCAGCCATGTCCTGCATGAGCGTATCCGCTTCAAATGCCAATAAGACATCATCACTCTCAACAAAAGATTTTAGACTATAGGGAGTTCCAAACAAAACAGTTGTTGCAGGTGTTTTTTCTGATACTTCCCTAATCAATCTGACAAGGCCTGCAGAAACGCCAAAACTTCCGGCTTGCACCTTATTCATTTTCAATATCTGAAATACCACCTGATCATAAGTTTCCAATTGGTTTTTAAGCTTCTTTTGAGCATTTGCATCCGGTAATGCCGGAAAATTAAAATGTTTTGTTTCCCCGAAATCACCGAATCTCTCCTGGAAAGCTGTCAAATTAGCTGAGCCGATACAGACAGTTGCCAGTTTTTTTGTCCATGGTTCCTGGATGGGGATCAGCATTTTTTTCCCAGGAAAATATGTGAGTGCATTGGCATATAACTCCTGTTTGAGTGCGATGGCCTTTGAGGTATTGATATCTTTTTGAATGTTTTCCGTTTTGATCTCAGGCGCAAAAAACAGACCTGCTTCAAACTTGGCAATAAGAATCCTGCTAACGCTGGCGTTCAATCTTTGCTGTGTGATTTTCCCTTTATTGACAGCGCTTTTTATAGCATTAAAAGCCTGTTCAAAATTGCGCGATACGGTTAAAATATCATTGCCGGCTAAAAAAGCTTCCACCTCAATATTGCTTTGGGTGAAATGATCAGTTACGCCTGCCATGTCGAGTGCATCTGTCATCACCAGGCCATTGTATCCAAACTCTTTCCTGAGTGTTCCATCAATGATCTTATCCGAAAGAGATGCAGGCCTGTTGGACCGGTTGTCCATGGAAGGAATGTGCAAATGTCCTACCATAACTGATTTCACACCACGGTTGAGCAGGTATTTGAAAGGAAACATCTCATAATCATGCATTTCTGTCAGGCTTTTTGACACAACGGGCAAGGTTTTGTGACTGTCTTTTTTGGTGGAACCATGCCCGGGAAAATGTTTGACACATGCGATCAAACCAGCATCCTGCAAGCCCTTCATATAAGCGAATGCTTTTCTGGACACTTCCCGTTTATCATCGCCGAAAGAACGATCATGGATGATAGGGTTGTCCGGAATCGAATTCAAATCAGCTACGGGCGCAAAATTTATATGTACGCCCAAACGGGTCAGTTGACGGCCAATCTCTTTACCCATATTGTAAATCAACTGGTTATCCTGAATTGCCCCAAGAGTCATCGCCTTTGGATAACTGATGGAATTATCCAGTCTCATACCGAGACCCCATTCAGCATCCATAGCTATCAGCAATGGGATCCGGCTGCTTTTTTGCAGGGCAGCAGTGATTTCAGCCTGCTTTTCTGGTGAGCCTTTAAAAAAGGCAACAGAACCGATTTTGTACTTTTCTATAGATCTCTGGAGGGTTTTGGTATGCTGATCTCCCTGGTCAGAAAAAGCCTGGATCATAAACAACTGGCCTATTTTTTCGTCCAATGTCATTCCGTACATCCTGGTTCCAGCCCAGGTTCTTGCAATATCATTGACAGGTGTATTGATCAACTCAGGGCTGGTCACACCCATAAAAACTAAAACCAACGTGATGAATATCCTGATCCTGTATATCATGATTTTTTAAATTCCATTTGTTTATTTGCTTTGCAATATTTTTGGATCCAGTTCCAGTGCCTTTTTATGTGCCGCCTGTCCGCCGGCGACATCACCCATGTTGAAATACGTATTGCCCAGATTCACATAAGCACCTGCATTTTGAGGATCCAATTCAATGCATTTTTGAAAATGTTTCAACGCAACTTTCAGATTGCCGGAAAGGGCATTGGCTATACCATACAGTCGATTGGCTTCATAATCTTCCGGCAACATTTGAATTGCATTTTCAAGAAATTTCAAAGAGCCCCTGAGGTCGCCCTTTTCCTCGCCTAAGTATTTACCAGCCTCACGGTAACTAACAGCCAGGTTTTGTTTTCCCTGTTCAAACTCAGGTAAAATTTTTGTCAAATGCAAAAATACTTCTATGGCTTTTTCAAACTTTTTCTGATAATAATATGCATTTCCGAGCAATAAGTAGGCATTCTGATACGTCGGATGGATTTCAATCGCCTTTGTCAAATGAACTTCAGCTTCCTGCAGATATTTTGCTTTAAGGTAATGGTTTTCTTCATTTTTTGCCCGGTCGATCAGGCTACCGCCAGCTGCGTTCAGTACTTTGGCGCTGTTGACCGATGTTTTCACATCCGTTGTAAAAAGAGTGAAGTCATCTTTCCAAACGGTATTTCGTGCGATCGTTTTGGCTGACATGGCTAAAAATATCAATAAGGAAGGTAGCAAAATAAGAATTTTTTGGCGGTTGTACCATTTATCAAAAAAATACGCCACCAAAAGGGTAAAACCCACAGAAGGCATAAAAATGAACCTTTCTGACATATTGGTTCCAATGGGAAAAACGATGTTGGAAACGATGGAAAGTGTGATCAGGTAAAACAGGATACCAAAACTGATGACTTTATTCTTCTTCAAATAACGTATGGCTATCCAGATCAGCCCTGCATACATCGTCAAACTGATCAACACCGGCCAATCCGAAAAATTCATGATATCGATGTGCCTCGGGTAATAATCGTGGGTCAAAGGGTGCGGAAAAACGAGCAACTGAAGATATTTGCCCAGAGTAAATATGATAGTCGCCATTTTTTCACCCATATTAAAATCGATGTACTGACCATTTATAAATTTCAAAAACGGGTTATTCATCAATTCCATAGACTGTGAACCAAGATCAAAACCCAGAATGCTGGTTCTGATAATCAGAAAAACAACTACAGGAATCAAAATGGATATAAGCATAGAGATTTTTCGTGCCGCTTTTGCAGAGCGGAAAAGGAACAATGCCAAAGGAATGATCAATACGAAGGTAATGGTGTTTTCTTTGGACAACAAACCAAAGAAAAAGCTGATGGCAGCCAACAGCAAATACCCGATCCGACCTTTGTCTGCATGCCTGATCACTAAATAAAATGTGAGCATACTGAATAACATACTCATGATCTCATCCCTTCCTTTGATGTTGGCAACTACCTCTGTGTGAACCGGGTGTACCGCGAATAAAAGTGCAGCGATAAAAGCGATCAGGCCCGCGTTTTTAACGCCAGGAAATTTGGCTAAAAGGGTGTTGATCGTCTGGAAGATCAACACAATGAGTAAGCTGAACATCAGCACATTGATCAGATGTCCTGCGAAGGGTTTTTCTCCAAAAAGCTCTCTTTCAATGGCAAACATCACCAGCGTGAATGGCCTGTACCTTCCTCCTGTCACCAACTGATCTTTTCCTTCTACCTTGAAAAACCCGAAAAAAGTATCGTGCTTCAATATTCCGGGTATGCCTTCGATGCCCTGTGAAGTAAACATATTGTCATAAATGACGATCGCATCATCCTGAGTGAACTCATGAGTCAGCGTATTGCCATACATCAGTAAGGATACCGCAAAAAGCAATATTTTTTGCACCAAAGTGCTTTTTATCCAGCCTTTTTGCATATTATAATATATTAAAAGAACAATATATATTTATTTAACTAAAATACAAAGATATAATAAATAACGATTTTAGTACAACTGCATTCATGACTAAATCATGCTTGTTTGCTCATCCAACTGTACTACAGTTGTTATGCTACTTTAGCTCAATTCGCCTTTTTCATGATCTTTTGGGCTCCTTTCGAGCTTCGCATCAAAACAAAGGTAAGGCTAAATCAGGGCAAATGAATAATCAAGCATGCAAAATTTTGCCCTGAAGAGGAAATCGGATTATATCCTTTGGAATTTTTTACAGAAACCCTTTCGCATCATCGTCCTTCCTTAAATGAATTCAGAGCACCTTAAAATAGATACAGAAAACAGCATTTTACTTCTATGCAAATTTGATTATATTTGCTGGTAAAGTTTTTTGTAACTGCATTATACTAATTAAGCTATAATTAATAAAGAATATGACAAAGCCCTTTTATGTAATTTTATTCGCCATCTTGTTTACCTCCGGTCTGGAGTCACAAGCCGTAGTTTTCCACAACAATTATATGAGAAACGGGTTCAGTCTCAACGGACAATGGAATTACATTGTGGATGTATATGAATCCGGATTTTACAATTACAGATGGATACCCTATGACGAGATAGAAAATCCGGGGGCGGGCGCTTTCTTTCTGAACAGCAAGCCAAAATCTAAATCGGATCTGGTTGAATTCAATTTTGATATGTCTCCCACAATTTATGTTCCGGGAGACTGGAATTCACAACACGAAAAACTATTCTATTATGAAGGAACAATTTGGTACAAAAAATCATTTAATATACCTGATTTCAATCCGGGAAAACGATATTTTATACATTTTGGCGCCGTAAATTACCGCGCTGATGTATATGTCAATGGTCAAAAACTAGGCATGCATAAAGGCGGGTTTACGCCTTTTCATTATGAAATGACCGGCATCGTCCGCGAAAAAGACAATTTCGTCATCGTTCGGGTTGACAATAAACGTGCAGCAGATGAAGTTCCGACGCTCAACACTGACTGGTGGAATTATGGCGGTATAACCAGAGATGTGACTGTTTATGCTGTCGAACCTACTTTTATCGATGACTACAACATCCAATTGGATGAGGAAAACAAGCAATTGATCAGGGGAAATATTCGCCTAAACGGCAAAGATAAAGCAGGTCAAAAAGTGATATTCAGTATTGCTGAACTCAATATTCAAAAAGAACTTTTCACGAATGATGATGGATATGTTCAATTTGAAATCCTTTCAAAAAAAATCGGGCTATGGAGCGATACACATCCAAAATTGTACGATATCAGTCTGGAAACCGAAACAGATGCCATCAAAGACAGGATTGGTTTCCGCCAGATCAAAACCATTGGACCGGAGATTTTGCTCAACGGCGAGAAGATATTTTTACGCGGTATTTGCATACATGAAGAAAATCCTGTCAGAGGTGGCCGGGCATACTCAATGGACGATGCCAGAATCTTGCTCGGGTGGGCGAAGGAATTGGGATGCAATTTTGTAAGATTGGCTCATTATCCGCATAATGAAAACATAGTCAGGCTGGCAGATGAAATGGGAATGCTGGTCTGGGAAGAAATTCCAGTGTATTGGACCATACAATGGGGTAATGAAGAAACCTACCAAAAAGCTGAGCAGCAACTGAAAGAGATGATCCAAAGGGATAAAAACCGGGCATCCGTTATCATCTGGAGCATGGCAAATGAGACACCCCAATCTCCTGAAAGAAATACTTTTCTAACCAGGTTGGTCAACACCACACGATCCATGGATCCTACCAGGCTGATCAGCGCGGCGATGGAGAATCATGGGAAAAAAGGTGTCAAAAATATTGCTGTAGTTGAAGATTCCTTTTCTGATATGGTCGACATCGTTAGTTTCAACCAGTATTATGGATGGTATGGAGGTGATATTGCCAACCTGAAAAATCTGCGCTGGGAAATTGATATCAATAAACCAGTGATCATTTCTGAGTTCGGGGCAGGCGCTTTGCAGGGTTACCATGCAGACAGCCTGACCAGATGGAGCGAAGAATACCAGGAATATCTTTACCGTGAAACACTTCCTGCATTGAGAACCATTCCTCAGTTGTCAGGCATCAGCCCTTGGATCCTGGCTGACTTCAGATCTCCAAGAAGGATGTTATCACCTTATCAGGAAGGATGGAACAGAAAGGGGCTGATCTCCCAAACCGGCAATAGGAAAAAAGCGTTTTATGTACTACAGAAGTTTTACGAAGAACTCGCCAGCCAGTTTGTCAAGGAAAAGAAAAAATCAAGGTAGAAGATCCTTTGTTAATTCTGTTAATGATCCAGATTCCGGATTGGGATCAGTTTACAATGAACTTGTGACTCATGGATGCCTGAGCCAAAAAGGATATTCCTTATTTATTGTGGAATCCGCCTAAACGATTTGGATTTTAAAAATGGTACTAAATTGATCTTAAAGGTATCAGAATATTTTTGTAATTGATCATGGATTTGTAGTAATGTCATGGAGGATATCACCTGAAGTTTAGGATCATAAAACACTACTGACCGCCAAAATTTTTACCTACACTTATCGATTGAGCGCAATTTTCTTTTCATTGAAATAATTTTTGCTGGTTTTTATCTTAAAAAACTTTTTGCACTTGACAATCTAAAACAATTAATATAATTTTGTGTTTCTCTTAAATAGTAATAATTCTTATCTAAGATAAATTTCATGAAAGTTCAAACAACATCATACCGTGAACTAATTGCCCGGCAAGGTTTGAGGGTAACACCACAGCGTATGGCCATACTGGAGGCTGTTCATAAAATTGGCAATCACCCGACCGCTGACCAGATCACGGATTTTGTCAGAAAAGCGCATCCCAACATCGCTTCAGGAACGGTTTATCATGTACTTGACACCCTGGTTCAGCATCAATTGATCAAGCGGGTCACCACTGACAGAGATGTCATGAGATATGACGGGATCATGGAGAGCCATCATCATTTGTACTGTTTGGAATGCAATGACATACAGGATTATGTTGATGTAGAGCTCAATGCACTGCTTCAGGAATATTTCAAATCAAAAAAAATTGAAGGATTCGAGATCAAAGAATTCGTACTTGAGATAAAAGGCACTTTTAATAAATGTAAAAATCGATAGATATGAGAGAAAAAAGTATTGAACTGCTGAACAAAGCCGTTGCAGATGAATTGGCTGCTGTCCATCAGTACATGTATTTTCATTTTCATTGTGATGATCAGGGTTATGATCTGTTGGCCAACCTGTTTAAACGGACAGCCATTGAGGAAATGCTTCATGTAGAAAAACTAGCCGAGCGGATCTTGTTTCTTAAAGGTGAAGTGGACATGGTGGCGGGGGAAGATGTTAAGAAAATCCACGACGTCAGGGAAATGCTTGAAATGGGCGTCAGCATGGAAACCAGTAGCGCTATAGACTATAACAACTGGGCAAATATTTGTGCAGCCAATGCGGATGCTGTGACCAAGAAAGTATTTGAAGCATTGGTTGAGGATGAAGAACGCCATATGAATCAGTTTGAGGATGAACTCGAAAATATGAAGAAATTCGGGGACAATTATCTGGCATTGCAATCCATTGAACGGAGCAAAAGCAATGCCATAGGTCGCCCGCCAGTGGAATAGCTTCAAGATGTTTGAATTGCATAATTAGCTTTCAGGCAAATATTATTTTGTGATCGACCTTTTTGACTAAACGACTTTGTCTTTAGAGTGATATATTTTGCCTATAAGCAAATGATATTCTATCTTATACAAAAACTCAATTCCGGCTAAAACCCAGCGTCATTGCAATACAGGAAATTAAAATTAAACTATTTATTATTAAACTTAAAACTATCTGACTATGGAACATGAATCAAACAACTCAGGGAAATGCCCCTTTACCGGTGGTATGGTAAAGCAGGGCGCAGGCGGAACGAGCAACCGTGACTGGTGGCCGAATCAGCTCAACCTGAACATTCTGCGGCAACATTCCAGGCTTTCCAATCCAATGGACGAAAAATTCAAGTATGCCGAAGCATTTAAAAGCCTTGATCTGGAAGCACTAAAAAAAGATATTTTTGATCTTATGACAGATTCTCAGGATTGGTGGCCAGCTGATTATGGTCATTACGGACCGTTCTTTATCCGCATGGCCTGGCATAGTGCAGGCACATACAGAGTATCTGACGGACGAGGAGGCGCGGGATCAGGATCACAGCGTTTTGCTCCGCTCAACAGTTGGCCTGACAATGCCAATCTGGATAAAGCAAGGTTGTTACTTTGGCCCGTTAAAAAGAAATACGGTCACAGGATATCCTGGGCTGACCTGATGGTTTTGGCGGGCAACTGTGCACTGGAATCCATGGGGTTCAAAACATTTGGTTTTGCTGGAGGACGTGAAGACATCTGGCATCCGGAGGAAGACATTTATTGGGGATCAGAAAGCGAGTGGCTCGGTGATAAGAGATATACAGGTGACCGAGAACTGGAAAATCCGCTGGCTGCTGTTCAGATGGGACTGATCTATGTCAATCCGGAAGGACCCAATGGTCATCCGGATCCGATCGCTGCGGCCAAAGACATTCGTGAGACATTTGCCAGGATGGCTATGAACGATGAAGAGACTGTGGCTCTGATCGCCGGAGGACACACTTTTGGCAAAACCCATGGAGCCGCCGATCCTTCAAAATATGTAGGAAGAGAACCTGCTGCTGCCGATCTGGAAGCCCAGAGTCTTGGTTGGCATAATACTTTTGGTAAAGGAAATGCAGAAGACACCATAACCAGCGGAATTGAAGGCGCCTGGACCACCACACCGACCAAATGGAGCAACAATTTCTTCTGGAATCTTTTTGGTTATGAATGGGAGCTCACCAAATCACCCGCAGGGGCGCATCAATGGATACCCAAACACGGAATGGGAGCAGACACAGTACCGGATGCCCACATTCCGGGAAAAAAACATGCACCAATTATGTTGACCACAGACCTTGCTTTGCGATTTGATCCTGCATATGAAAAGATTTCAAGGAGATTTTTTGAGAATCCTGATGAATTTGCAGGTGCATTTGCCAGAGCCTGGTTCAAGTTGACACACCGGGATATGGGCCCATTGTCAAGATATCTGGGGCCTGAAGTTCCTAATGAAACATTGATTTGGCAAGATCCGATTCCGGCAGTGGATCATGAACTGATAAATGATGCGGACGTAGCTGAATTAAAAGAAAAAGTGCTGGCATCGGGTCTGGGAATTTCCCAACTAGTATCCACTGCATGGGCATCCGCTTCCACTTTCCGCGGTTCAGACAAACGTGGTGGTGCCAATGGCGCACGTATTCGCCTTGCACCACAAAAAGACTGGGAAGTCAACAACCCCGCTGAACTTCACAAAACCCTGGAAGTACTCGATGGAATTAAAAGTACCTTTAATATGTCACAGACTGGCCGCAAAAAAGTGTCGTTGGCAGATCTGATCGTTTTGGCTGGATGTGCCGGAATAGAACAAGCTGCAAAAAATGCAGGATATCCTGTACAGGTGCCATTTACGCCGGGGAGAATGGATGCAACACAGGAATTAACAGATGTAGAATCCTTTGCAGTGCTGGAGCCACTCGCTGACGGATTTCGCAATTATTCCAGGGAGCGTTTTGCTGTCAGTGCGGAAGAAATGCTGATCGACAAAGCCCAATTGCTCACGCTTACTGCACCGGAAATGACCGTGCTGACAGGAGGTATGCGCGTTTTGAATGCAAATTATAGCCGGATATCACACGGTGTATTCACCACACGATCTGAGACCCTTTCAAATGATTTCTTTGTTCATCTGCTCGACCTGAATATACGCTGGAAAGCCAAAGATGAACGAAAAGATATTTTTGAAGGATTTGATAAAAAGACAGGTGAATTCAAATGGAGCGCAACCAGGGTTGATCTTATTTTTGGTTCCAATACAGAACTGAGGGCTTTGGCTGAAGTATATGCATGTGATGACAGCAAAGAAAAATTCGTTCATGATTTTATAGCTGCCTGGAATAAGGTCATGAATCTGGATCGTTTTGATATTGCATAGTTGAACAATTGACAATATAGCTTTTTCCTGCCCCTTTTGGGATAAGAATAGTTGTCCTGTAAAAGGTGACCTGGGTGCCAAGTCACCTTTTTTCTTATGATTTTTGGGTTAAACTATTAAAAAATCATAATTTTACAGCATTCGTAAACCAATAAACTTTTCACAATGAAAAAATTAGTTCTGTTAGCATTGCTTTTGAGCAATTCCCTTTTGGTTTTTAGCCAGAAAGTGGATATTGATGACCTCCGGATTTATATCAGTAATGTAAGGTTGCCCCGCAATCATGTTCCTGAAGAAGACAGGTTTTACAGAGTCCTGGTATCCGGAAATTCTTCATTGGCTGGAATCAACCAGGATGAGTCAATCTATCTGTATGGATGGGAAAAGGTCAATGAAAACCCAAAATTCCAGATCAATGTCACCATGGGATCTTTTTTGAGAGGTAAAGCCAGCCTTTCTGAAAGAACTGAAGAAAAGAAAGACAAAGACGGAAAGGTTATTTCAACTACCAAAAAGTATTCATATTATGTAACTAACCGTGCAACCGGTAATGTCAGGATTTTTGGCTATAAAAATGAATTACCCAAAGTTTTGTCCGAAAAAGAACTTGAACTGCAAAAAAAGAAAGAATTGAAGGAACAGGAAAAACAAGCCAAAAAAGAAAAAGAAACATCAAGCAATCCTTTTCTTGCCAATGCATCCAAATCTGATCCAAAAGATGACGATCCTGTATCTGGTAAAAATATGGCCTACTATTGGGATCTTGATAAGAGTTATGAGTACAGCACCGCAACTTACACCACTTCTTCTGCAGCATTAAAGGAATTTAACTCCGATGCTGGACGGGCTTCTGACGGGCATGAAGCGGATTTCAGAGAAAATTATGCCAATTGGGTCAGAAATGACATCAACAGGTTATATGGCTATTCTCCTTCAAATAACAGGGTAAAATTTAAACGCCTTGATTCTAAAAAGCACCCGGAATATGAAACTTACGAAAATGCAACCAATGCAATGAAAGTCATTTTTGAAAAAATGCGTTACAACAAGCCCATCAATTATATTGAAGAGGATTTACAACCCATCATCGATTATTTTGAAGAAGTGACAAAAAGATATGCATCAGATGATAAACAGGAGATCAAGCTGAGAGAAGCTTCCATATATAACCTGGCAAGGATATATCAATATCTGGACCAACATGACAAAGTAATTGACTATGCCAATAGATTGTATGAAACAGACAAAAAGTCCAAAGATGCAAAAAATTTCATCAAAGAATCTACTGAAATACAAAGACAACTGGAATTTCATCATATGAAATCCAGGCACATTGTTCCAAAATATGCAGCAGATGAAAAAGATGAATTGGGTGAAGAGACCGAAACCATAGAAGAGGATAACTAATCTTCGTGTTTCATACAGGAGGATGTTCCAAAAAGCCGGAATGGTTGAGCATGCAATTTAATATCAGGAAATTGCAGGCTGATCTTTTTTGATAATAAAATCGACTTCAGGAACATCCTCATTGCATTCAGTAAAAAAAATCAATCAGCTATGAATAAAAAAGTAATATTTTTTGCCGTGTTGCTCACCGGACTTTTCAGTTCGTGTTTAAGCTTTATCGAGAATCAGAGTGAGCAGTATCTGCACGGAGAATGGATTGCAGTAACCATGCAAAACGGGTCTGTAGGTGAACCCGTGGATATCAACCCGCATGCAATTAATTACATATTGGGCAAAAAACAGGGCGATGCAATATACTTCAATTCGGACAAAACCTTTACCGTTTTCAGCCAAAAATCCGGACTGGGCAGTGGCACACCGGTATCCGGAACTTATGAAATGAATGTATTGACCCTGAAATTAAGTTTCTATAACGAACCAACCATTACAAGGGAAATTTTATCCATCGGCGATCTGGAAATGGTGATGCAGGATACCATTTTCGGCTCTCCTGTGACGATCGCTTATAATCAATAAGGAATTATTTCCCTCCCTTTTGGAATGAATGATATGCCATATTTGTTATCATATTTTTGAGTTATCCGGGTATGAAACAGAATTACCTTTTGTATCCTGATGGTTCTGAACCGGTCAAAAATGATTATTGTTTTTCATGTTAAAAATTTCTTTATAACTTCAAAAGCATTATCATTGCCACCCATTCTATGTTCCATTTGGATCAACCAGAGCAGGTCATGATTTTCACAACCATGAGTTCATCGAATTTCAAATACATGATGAGCGAACTCTGGTGGATGAACTGGTTTTTTGAATCAAACGGGCTGAGTTTTTCAGGAACTTCAATTATTAAAAATGTCACAAATCTTTCTTTGGGTAGGATTCAATGTGTTCATCCTCGTGATGTTAGTGCTTGATCTGGGTGTTTTCAACCGCAAAAACCATGAGATCAAGGTTAAAGAAGCCTTATTGTGGTCTTTATTCTGGATCGTACTATCGCTCATTTTCAATTATGGAATATACTATTATAAAGGGACTGAAGTTGCTTTGCAATTTTTCACCGGATACATCATAGAAAAATCGCTGAGTGTAGACAATATTTTTGTTTTTTTAATGGTATTCACCTACTTCAGAGTACAACCCAAATACCAGCATAAAGTACTCTTTTACGGTATATTGGGAGCCCTGGTTTCCCGGGCCATTTTCATCTTTGCCGGGGTGGCGCTCATTGAAAATTTCCATTGGATCATTTATGTTTTTGGCGCCTTTCTGATTTTTACAGGGATCAAAATGATCACTGAAAAAAACAAGGAGATCCGGCCTGACAAAAATCCGGTTTTAAAAGCATTCAGGCGTGTGTTCCCTGTGACCAAAGAATATCATGGTTCGAGATTCTTTGTGAAGGTAAACAAAAAACTCCATGCGACGCCTTTGTTCATCGTCGTTTTAATGGTAGAGACCACTGACATAATTTTTGCGGTCGATTCCATTCCGGCCATTCTGGCGATCACCCATGATCCATTCATCGTTTATACATCCAATGTGATGGCCATATTGGGTTTGAGGGCTTTATATTTTGCCCTGTCAGCGGTGATGCGGCTGTTTCATTATATACAATACGGACTTTCCGTGATCCTGGTTTTTGTGGGAGTTAAAATGCTGATCAGCGGTTTTGAAATCAAATTACCAATTACCGTCACTTTGGCAGTCATCGGAGTGATCCTGGTTTTATCTATTGTGGCATCACTTATTTTCCCGCAAAAAACTGAAAATGATCCGGAACAAAACCAAAACTAACAGGAGATTCTTGGCAACCCAATGTATGAGTGACTGAAAATCAGTTTCCTCTTTGGATCTGGATCTGGCTCGTTCAGCTTAGGCTTAATCACACAAGGGAACACTCGGATGAGTAGTTTACTTTGGACTCAATCATGCGCGATTCTGAAGCTGCACATCATGGTTGGAAAAACATGGGTTTTAACATGCAAAGGGACTTTTTGACCCGGACTATCTGGTTTCATTCTACCATATCAACAATATCTGACTTATTTTTTTTCTTGATTTCTGAAACTAAATTTACAATGGTTTCAGCGATTATTTTTTCTGCCTGCTGTCCTGCTTCAGATTGAGCGCTGCCGTCAGCCTTTATACCACCTGCTTCACTGAATGTGGGTTTATGTATTAATTTCGCTTCGCTTTTCAGTTTTCCCCATTGTTCAGAACTCAATTTTTTTATAACCATGACCAAAGCTAAAAACTTAGTGTCAGACTGAAGTTTATGTTCAATCTCCTTTGGAATTTCATTGCTATGAAAATTATTCAAATCAATTTCTGTATAACAATTGTAATCTAAATTTCCCGTGCTCAATTTGACATATTTTGTTTGATTTTCTTTAATACATTCGAATAATTCATGAAAGGGATCAGATACTTCTTTCATCGCATTCTCAAGGAGCGCGTTTTTATTCTTTTCGTTATTCAAGTCCATCTTTTCCTGTGCCGAATTGATCCTCTTCTCCAACGCTGACATTTTTATATCCTGATAAATCAAATTTCCTATTAAGGTTACAATAATTGCACCGGCTAATACTATTATCAGATTTTTAATATCCTGAGAAGATATATTCGGTGAATTTTCTTTTTTCTCCATTATAGTCTGTTTTTTATGGTATTAATAAATTACGAAAATTGTCTTGACAATGTTCTTCATTAAATGCTTGTGTCAAACTATTTTTATCCCTGGTTAATGTCTGCAAGAAAACCTATGTTATTTTGTCTCTGATAAGAAAATATCTGGGACAATGTTTGCGAGCTTTCTGCGTGTTTCACAAAGGCAGAAGTTTTTGAAAACAGGAGTTAACTTATTGTAAATGAACGTTTCAAAAACGAGCATTTGGCAGCATTTGGGGTTTTTCGCTAAGATCAGCTATGAAAAATTCTAACAAAACATACAATAGCCTCAATTAGGCATATTGGGAAAAACTAACCTTCTTCGCCACATTGCCTAATAATATTCACACCATCCGTTCCATTTCGGAACAAAGTTTCATAAATTTACACAAATTGTTTTAAATTAAAAAAAGTATGTGAAACTTTTTTCCCACCTGATTGAATGATCCGGTCAAACGGACCAGGAAGATCCGGAATTTGAATAGGAGGATTTTTCGTTGTTGAACTTATTCAGTTCAGAGATCTTCTTACGGTTATCGGAGAGAACCTACAATCAGGGTTTTATTTTGTTTTGTTGATCATTGGTGGGGTCAAAGATCCGACCATTCAAAAGAGCAATTTGCAGTTTTAAGACAACTATGGCAAGTGAGGGAATAAAATGTTGCTCAACTGACTGCCAGCACAGATGCATGTAAAGATTTCAAATGTTTCCTCCAACATGGCTACCTACTTTTGCTATGGTGTTTAATGGTAGCATTTATTCCTTTTATGGCAATTTTGAAATTAGAAAATTGATTATGCTGCGAAAAGTCCTAATATTGGTTTCCAATCGTTTTTTGCCCCAGGCTGCTGACATCATCGATCAGCACAAGACTAAATGGAAATGATAGAAAACCAACAAATTATAAGTCCACTTAGGCCTGAACTGACTGAAAACGACATTGGAGATTTGGGGGCAAAGGCTTTTCGGAGCTGACTCATTTTATTATAATTCTGTAACATTCCCGGTTATTGTTGAAATTTTTTGCACTTTGTTGATCTTTGGCTTGTCAATGGCAACCTGTACTTCATTTCGGGCTGCAGTTATCAAGCACTTTATTAATGTCTTAAAAATTGAATTCGTGTATTATTTAGCAGAACTTTGACGAATTTTGATCTTAGATATAATGCCACACAGAATATTTAACCCGTAGGATGTAAATCCAACGGGGTCGAACCCCGTAGGAAATATATCCAACGGGGTCGAACCCATCACGATGCGGCTCGGGGTTCTTAAATCTTTTTTCTCTTTTGTGCTGGCTCGTCCGGATAAGGGATAAGTAAACTGACAAACCTATACGTTCATGCCATGTTTTAATGACTTAAAGTCGATAATTTTGGTAATCAACTGACAAAAAGTCCTTTATTTCCGGTGGTATAATTATTGACAACATTAATTTTCAATAACAATACTATGTTTGAAGAATTCTATATGCAAGATATATTGGAAGAAAGCGGGCAGTTTCCATTTTTGGGTATTTCAGACGATGATGAAATAGATTTAGAAGTGGATATTCCTGATGACATTCCGATTTTGGCTTTGACAAACACCATATTATATCCGGGAACGGTTATGCCTATCACCATTGGAAGAGAAAAATCTTCTCAGGCTATTCAGGCTGCTTATAAAGGTGACCGTTGGATCGCTACTTTTACACAGCGGTCTGCTGAGATTGAAGATCCTTCGTTTGACGATATTTACCACATCGGAACACTCGCGAAGGTAGTTAAGTTGCTCAAAATGCCGGACAATTCCACCACAGCTATCCTCCAGGGAAGAAAACGTTGTCAGTTGGATAAACTGACAGCAGAAACGCCTTTTCTTAAGGGTGTCTGCAGTCAATTGAAAGATTTTATTGAACGCGACAATATCCATTTTAAGGCAACCATGAGTGCCATTAGGGAAAAGGCTAGGAAAATTATCCACCTGTCTAACCACATTCCCAACGAGGCTGTAATGATGATCGACAATGTCAGCAATGACTATTTTTTACTGAACCTGGTATCTACCAATCTCAATATCAGCATTTCTCAAAAACAGGAACTTCTGGAGATCGCAGACCTGATGGATCGGGCAGAAAAAGTCCTGCAACTCATGGATGCGGAACTGAAGATCTTAGAGTTAAAGGGTCAGATAGAATCTAAAGTGCGGTCTGAGATCGAGCAACAACAAAAGGATTACTTCCTCAATCAGCAACTCAAAACCATTCAAAAGGAATTGGGACAAAATCCTCAGGAACAGGATTTACTTCAAATGGAAGAACGAGCCAAAAATAAAAAATGGCCGGAAGCTGCTGCCAAAAAATTTGAAGCTGAACTGAATAAGGTCAGGCGGATGAATCCACAGGCTCCTGATTACTCCATTTCCTATAATTTCCTAGAGTTTTTCGTTGACTTGCCATGGGATAAGCTTTCAAAAGACAATTTTGACCTTAAAAAAGTCAGAAAAATTTTGGATGAAGATCATTTTGGGTTGAAAGATGTGAAGGAAAGGATCATCGAACATCTGGCCGTATTGAAACTTAAAGGCGATATGAAAGCTCCGATCATTTGCCTGGTCGGCCCTCCGGGAGTAGGTAAAACTTCTTTGGGCAAATCAGTTGCCAGAGCTTTGGGCAGGGAATTTATCCGGATGTCTCTGGGTGGTTTGCATGATGAAAGCGAGATCAGGGGACACAGGAAAACCTATATTGGTGCGTTGCCCGGCAGAATATTGAGTTCAATTAAAAAGGCGAAATACTCCAACCCGGTATTTATTCTGGACGAGATCGACAAAATCGGGGCGACATTCAGGGGTGATCCTTCATCTGCACTGCTTGAAGTGCTGGATCCTGAACAGAATTCCACATTTTATGATAATTATCTGGAAGCTGAGTACGATTTGTCCAAGGTTTTATTTATTGCAACAGCCAATTCAATGAATACCATACAGCCTGCTTTGAGAGATAGGATGGAAGTCATCGATTTGAGTGGTTATTCAACCGAAGAAAAGATTGAAATTGCCAAAAAACACCTCATTCCCCAACAATTGGAAGCTCACGGTCTGAAAAGTTCGATGGTAAGCTTGCACAAAACAGGCATACAGGAGATCATCCAAAGTTATACACGGGAATCAGGCGTAAGAAATCTAAACAGAGAAATAGGCAGGGTCATGCGACACGTTGCCAAAAAGGTGGCCACCGAAGAAAAGTATACCGATGTCATAGAATCTCCTGAGGTGGTGGAGATACTTGGTCCTCAAAAATATAATAAAAATAAAGATGCATCAGTAGAAACGCCTGGTGTAGCCATTGGCCTTGCATGGACCGTGGTCGGAGGCGATATTTTGTTTATCGAAGCCAGTTTGAGCAAGGGAAAAGGCAAGCTCACACTGACCGGCAATCTGGGTGATGTAATGAAGGAATCTGCTACCTCGGCTTTGAGTTTTATAAAAGCCAACGCTGCCAAACTGGGTATTGATGAAAATGCTTTCGATCAACACGATATACATATACACGTTCCGGAAGGCGCTATTCCCAAAGACGGCCCCAGCGCAGGTATTACCATGCTGACTGCATTAACGTCTGCGTTTTTGAAAAAGAAAGTCAGAAGCGGATTGGCTATGACCGGAGAGATAACTTTAAGGGGAAAAGTCTTGCCTGTTGGTGGAATTAAGGAGAAGATCCTGGCTGCAAAACGTTCCGGGCTGAGTACAGTGATATTGTGTGCAGAGAATGAAAAACACATTAAACAGATAGACCAAAGTTATATCAAAGGGATGAAATTTATCTATGTACAACAGATGATGGAAGTGATAGAACATGCATTGGTGGAAAGGAAGTCATTGCACTAAAAAAGAGTTAAAACTTTGTTAAATTTCGAAGAAATCATTTAGTTTGTATCGTCGGAACGTTTGACAGGTGTAAATTCAAGAAATATTTATTATCCGTGGTACGAAGTTTATCTATTGTTGCTTTAATGCTATTCACCGAAGTCCTTTTGGCTCAGTTCAAAAAACAGGATGATTTTGCAATTCAGTTTTCCGGCGTGGTGGTTACAGAAAACGAGACAACCGGTGAAATGGTGCCGCTTCCTTATACGAATGTTGCCATAAAAGGAACCAGTAGGGGAACAATTTCAGCGCATGATGGATTTTTCTCGATTGTTGCCTTAAAGGGCGATACGATCGTTTTTTCTTACCTCGGCTACAAAACCGTGGAGTATGTTTTGCCGGATACACTCAACAAACATTTTTACTCCTATTTTCAGATCATGAGTAAAACTGAATATTTGCTTCCAATGGCTGTGATCCATCCATGGCCCAGTAAGGAACATTTTAAACAGGAATTTCTGGCAATGGATGTAAGTGATGAATTGCTTGAAAAGGCAAAGGAAAACCTGGCTGAAGAGGTGCTTCACAAAATGATCGCAGAAGTTCCGGGTGATCCAAGAGAATCCTATAATCTGTTGTTGAGGCAGCAGGCAAATGCCGCTTACCATGCAGGTCAGTTCCAGCCGATGAAGATATTTGACCTGATCGCCTGGCAAAAATTCATCCAGGCATGGAAAAGAGGTGATTTCAAAAAGAAAAAGGAATAGCATCCTTAAAAACTATTCCTTTGAAAATCCAATACGCTATTTTCACCATCATTATCTTGTTGACAAAAACATCCACAATTGCTCATTGAAGCCTTCGGGGTTTTCCATATTGCTCATGTGACCAGCTTCTTCCAGTATATGTATCCGCGAATGTGGAATTTGCTGGTGCATCCATTCAGCTATTTCGGGTGGCGTGATGATGTCTGCCTGGCCAGTGATGACGAGGGTGGGAATATTGATTCCTGAGAGTTTTGAACAGCTTTCTTCGCGTGTAGCCAGAGCCCTGAGTGAACTGAAAATTGAAGTTGTGGTAGTGCTGAGGATCATTTTCCTGACAGCTTCTGTTTCATCCGTCTTATAAATCAGTGAATCAGGTGCGAACAGCCTTTTAAGGCTTTCATCTGCGTATTTTTCCAGGCCGTTCTGTTCAATGTCCATTATTGTCTGCATCCTTTTCTCCCTTGCTTCAGGAGTGTCTGACTTACAACTGGTATCGGTGAGTATGAGAGCGCTGAATCGATCAGGATATCTGTGTGCAACATTCAGGGTGATGTAACCACCCATAGAAAGTCCGCACAGTATGACTTTTTCCAATTGAAGTGCATCCATAAAACCGATCAGATCGTGAGCAAATAAAGAAATGCTGTATGGTTTTTTGCCTTCATCTGTTTCGCCATGACCTCTGATATCCGGAGCGATGACCCTGAAATCTCTCTTGAAAAATTCGAGCTGTTGTATCCACATACTTTTATTCAATGGAAAACCATGAATAAACAAAATGGTTTCGGCATCATTCAGCCCTGCTGAAGTATATGCAACTTCGATGTCGTTTATTCTGATAAAGCTTGTGTTATTTTTCTGCTGAGTCATGATACATGCATTTAGTTTTGTAAGCATTTTGATGACAATACATTAAAATCCATCTAACTATACGTATTTCACGGTATGTTACTGAATGAATAATGTAACAAAACGACGCCGTTATAGTTCAGATTGGCTATGCCCGAAAATATTAGCCATGCTCATTCTTTTATTTTCGAATCACATATTTCTGGAGTTGCTTGGCATAATTGATCACATATAGATCATCATTGCAGACAAACTGACTTTGGTTGTTGAATATTGCGGGAATATCGCAATAATCGCCCGAATAGGTATCATCTTCCAGTTCCATTATGCCCAGAACAGGTGTATCATTTTTCAGTAAATCGTATAAATAGGGGATGACAAGTTGATTTCCGATGATGAATACCGGATCTGAATACGGAAATTGATATGTCCCCGGTAATTCAGCCTGATCCAAACGAATGCCCGTATTCAAATCATACCTGATAAAACCTTTAGTATTGTAAAAAACAATGTCGTTTTCCCTGATCCTGTAATTATGAAAAACTCCATATTGCGATGTGTTGATATTTGGGTCGATCTTCAGGTCTGTGGAATTCAGGTCAAGGTCAGTCCTCTTAATGCTCGTACCATTTTGATGGTTCGGATATACACTATAGATCTTGTTATTGATCACGTATGAAACTTTGCTGATGCCAGCCGGTTCTGACAGTGTTTTCTCTTCTCCGGTCAACAAGTCAATCCTCATGGTTTTATTTACTTTCAGCTTTGAATAAGATGCCGAAAAAATATTGTAATACAATTGCCAGTTGCCCGATTGGTTGTTATGCAGGAGGCTCAGACTGAAATATTGAAGGAAATCCGGGTCCACCTCCATTGCGGTCAATGGTTTTACGAGTTTGGTATTCAGGTCGACGAAAAACAACTCAAATGAAGTTCGCAGATTGTTTACTACATTGACTACCATGATATGGTCTTTTGCGATCATATTTTCAACAAAACCAGTCGGAGGATCAAAAATGGTCTGAGTGACTCCGGTCAAAGGATCCATCTCAACAATACCTGAACTTTGATCGAAATAAAACTTGTTGTCAAAAATATGGATCTGGTCCTCGGTTGTTATCTGCAAGGAAGCATTACCCGAAATCAGGCCGGTTTTTTTATTGATCAAAGTGAGCTGATCATGGCTGCTGACCAGTGCGATAAACTCTCCTGTGTCAAACCATTTAGTCCGGTTGTATTGAAAATATGGCTCCAGTTGGATGGACCATGCTTGTTCCAGCAGGTCGAAATCTTCAGTTTTGCAATCTTTTTTGGGTGTTATATCGGGATTACAGGCTGAAAGCAGGAAAATAAGTGAGAAAATAGCAGTGAAAGTTCTCATAACTTTAAGGATTTTAGTGATTAATTTTTTTCGAAGGTCAGTTTATAATGTCTTGATCTGTATTTTATACACTTTTGACCAGTCAGATGTCAGGAAAATGTTGTCAGTCAGGATATTTGACATATTTTGCAATTCCCCGGTTTTATTTTTTGAATGTTTCTGCAAATACTGAGCTTTTACCACTCCGGATTGAGGTTCGATAAGGTCCACTCCTTCATTTAAAGCCAGTAAATACGTTTCGAGATCTCCATTCTTTCTGAGGAATTTGACTGTGGCTAACTCACGTCCGGTTTTGGATTCACAAGCCCATTTAAGATTGGTAGAATTCAGGTCAAAAGCAGACAAATTGGGATTATTGTAAAAGAGAACAGGTTCGAATTCACCATTCTGATCATAATTCAACGGCATAAAATGTATCGGAGGGAATGCATTAAAGCTGAGATTAGACTGGCTCCGGGTGTAATATCGATTGGAAACAAAATCATAGATGAAAATTTTTTCATCATCCATAAAGAGCAAGGCATTGTCGATGATCTTCATGAATTTTGTTGAACCCCAGTGTATAAAGCTGAAGGCAAATTTTCTGAATACTTTCCGGGAAACCAGGTCATAAATCAGCAGATATGAAACATTGTTTTGCGGGCTGTTTTGATCAATTTCATTATAAGTGAAAATTAGAAAATTCTTATTGATCGAGCCCGGAGTTCGATAGGTGCTCAGGTTTTCTATAAAATCCGCACCCGGCTCGTGGTTGATGTCATAAAGGGTATCAATGATATTTCCTTTAAAATCCATGGAGCAGATGGATTTATTTATTGCCATGACCAGGTGAATACCATCTGTTGTAAAATATTTTTCCGCAAAAAATAAACTGTTTTGTACTTCAAATGCATTGTACTCTTGTTCCAGAATGCTGTACACATGCATTTTTTGAGAAGCATGATTATTTTGCTTCAGCATTACATGATCATTGATGATGGTCATCTCTTCAAAGAAGTTAAAATGAACCGGATCCAATTGCACCAGCAATTCTCCATCTTTGCCGGAGAACAGGTTTATATTTTGATTATAATCCTTTGCAATAAAATAATCTCCAAAAAATCTGATCTTTTGATTGGCCAGATCTTTGCTCCAAAGCGTATCAAATCTGATGGTGGTGTCCGGGTCCAATGAACATGGATTTACAGGTTCTTTCTGCTCAATGATGTTTTCATCAGGATAACAACTGTTCAGCGAAGCAATAATTAAAATGCATGCCAGATAAAAGTGAACTAATTTAGTCATATTAGTAGATTTGAGTAAACAGATAATTTTTCAACACAATATTACTTAAAATTTAATCAAAAAAGAAAAAAATTTAAATTTTTTTGTGGATTAACTGCGAAATTAAATAATAACGATACCCATTTTCTATGTGTCACCAGTGAATGTCAGGACATATGAAGATCTGAAATGTGTATCAGGTGATACATATTTCACATTGAATGCCAATATAATAGTTACATATTGAATGGGGTTTTACCGATGAAAACCGACGGCTCTGCCTTCTGAAACACCAGGCACATCAAAACTTAAATTTTTGTTGGAAATGCGAATCAGGGGTTAAAGTTAATTCTGCAGATAAGCAGGATTTTCTCACTTTTTTGCCTCGATCCTAAAGGATGAAAGCGAGAAAATCCTTTATCTTCCTTTAGGATTGAGGCCAAATAAAGGATTTTCGGAGCTTTTTTTCAACCCTTGATTCGCATTAGAAGTCAGGAATACGGAAATTTTAATCAGTGATAATTTTTCAGGATTTATCCGGTAAATACAATTATCCCTGTTTTAGTGGTGAGAATAATCAATTTAATCTTAGTTTTGCATCAAATAATGTTGGTTTATAAGTGAATTACATATTATATTCATATATTGGATGTTTGGAATGGCTTTGCCTAAAAGTTTGAATACTACCATCAGGATTGAAATTAAGTAACCAAAAGCCAGGCCTTGCATCAAAACAAAGATAAATGGAATTTAAGGAATTTGGATTAGCGGATGGCATCATGGAAGCCATAGAATATATGGGATTTGAGAAGGCAACTGAAATTCAGGAGCTGGCGATTCCGTTGATCATGCAGGAAAAGGATGTTTTGGGTTGTGCCCAGACCGGAACAGGTAAGACAGCGGCATTTATCCTTCCCGTATTGCATCAGATGATGAAGGATCCCAAGCCTGGTATCAGAACTTTGATCATTGTGCCGACCCGGGAGCTGGCCAAGCAGATCGAGCAACAGATACAGGGGTTCAGCTATTTTGTTTCCATAGATTCCCAAAGTGTCTACGGAGGCGGTAGTTCAGAATGGGAAGTCCAGAAAAAAGCCCTGACAGGAGGCGTTGAAATGATCGTTGCCACCCCGGGCAAATTCATAGCCCATCTCAATATGGGTTATGTAAATCTCGATACGGTTGAACACCTGATCCTGGATGAGGCGGATAGAATGCTGGACATGGGTTTTGTGGATGACATCATGAGCATTATTGCCCATTTGCCCAAAAAACGCCAAACCCTGCTTTTCAGCGCGACCATGCCTGACAAGATCAGAAAGCTTGCAGCAGCCATTATGCATGATCCTCAGGAGATCACACTAGCGTTATCCAAACCTGCCGAGGGTGTTCTGCAGGGTGCTTTCCTGGTGCATAATCATCAAAAAATCCCTTTGATCATCCATCTGATCAAGGACAAACCGGACTATTCAAGTATCATCGTATTCACCTCTACAAAGACGATAGTATCCGAACTGGTCAGATCACTGAAATTATCCGGGTTTGTTGCTGAAGGAATGTCTTCTGATTTTGAGCAGGAGCGAAGAGAAGAGGTAATGCAAAAATTCAAGGCCAGAAAGATCCGGGTGCTGGTTGCAACGGATGTGATCAGTCGTGGAATTGATATTAAAGACATCAATCTGATCATTAATTTTGATGTTCCAAAGCATGCGGAAGATTATGTGCACCGTGTAGGCAGGACTGCAAGGGCGGAAACCACAGGTGTAGCCCTGACCCTGGTCAATGAAAAGGATATGCCGGCTTTCGAAAATATCGAACGGCTGATCGAACGGAAAGTTTTGAAAATGGCTTTGCCAATTTTTTTGGGAGAAGGTCCCGAATGGAAAGGCAGGGAAAGGTCAGGCAAAAGACCCGGTAGAAACAGGCCTAAATGGGGTAAAAGACCACCAAAAAGGGATGGAAATCGTAAGTGAAATCATTGTTCCGGATGATTCACCGGTCATTACGCTGCGTGTTTACGCGCGTGTTTCATTTTCCATGTTTTACCCATCAGGAAAAGGTATCCGCAAAGCGATAGAGAAAGGTTTGTTCCAGGTCAATGGGAAGAAAGGGAAAACCGGTACGTTGGTGCATCCGGGCGACTGCGTTCAATTGCTGGCTGAAGGAATGTTGACAGCTCCTGAACTGGATCTGAAACTGGAAGTCATTTTTGAAGATGCTCATTTTGGAGTGATCGTGAAGCCATCGGGATTGAGTGTGCACAATCATCAGCTGCGCAATGTGATCAATGCCTTGCCGGGAAACCTGCAATTGAGCACTGAACCAGACGCATTGAAACGGCTTGTTGCGGTTCACCGTTTGGACAGCCTGACTTCAGGATTGTTGCTGGTTGCCAAAACCAGGCGATTTCAGATGGAGATCGGACGAATGTTTGAGAATAGCCGGATCACCAAAAAATATGTTGCGGTGGTAACAGGAGAGATCAGCGGGCAACAGGAAGTGGATCTTCCGGTTGATGGTTTACCCGCATTAAGCCTGATACAGCCTGAGAAGTGTGTGCCTTCATCCAGATTCGGGCATTTGACGGTTGTGAATCTATATCCCAAAACAGGGCGCATGCATCAGTTGAGGATTCATTGTGCGCATTTGGGCCATCCTATTCTCGGGGAAAGGCTGTATGCAACTGAACTGCCTAATATCCGGGGAAAAGGCTTATTTCTGGCGTCGGTTGGTCTGGAATTTGATCATCCGGTGACAGGAGAAAAGATGCGGTTTGAGATTGAACCTCCGGCGAAGATCAGGAAGTTTTTAGAGGAAAAGGAAGGTAATCCGTGGCATTACGAAGCAACATCGTAGTTTTGAACAGCAAGGACTTTCGTTTTTTTTGCACAGTCACTTTAAGATAACTTCTTTAAATTCCTAAACTCATATTCTTTTGTTTGGATCTCTTTTTCAATTTTAAAAATCATTTTTTTATTCTTGCACATATCAATTATAAAAGCTTTTGCTTTTGAATAGGAACATGAATAGGTTTCATCTGATTTTTGCTGATGATCATCATGTTCGTAATAAAATACTCTTTTGTATGGAAGCAATACGCTTTTTAATTCACTTTCAATTTTACCCGCAGTTAAGCTCTTTAGTGTAAATAAAATTTTCCAATCATTGAAACTTGCATATTTTGTTCTATTTAAGGATTCATCCCTAATTGAAATTGCTTTTGTATATCCGGCTTTTATTATTTGTCCTTTTTTAGAACCAGCAATGTAAACTATTCCATTTGAATCATGTCGCATGATAAAATCAATAACAGATGGATTACATTGGATACAATGACCAGATCTGCTTCTTAATTTATGACCATATTTTTCACATGGGGTTACATTATATGCAAATTGTTTTCCTGATTTCTTCATTTCACTTTCATATTCTGATTTAGACAAACCTCTTGCATCAAAAACTTTATCTAATGGAATATCATATAACGCTAAAAATTCGATCTGGTCCTTTGATAACATAGGAATAATATTAATTTTTAAATACTATTAATATCTCAACTCACATTTTGAAATATCAAACGAAATTAAAACCTACTTTTTTATAAAATATACTTTCTAACCTGATGCTGATGTATTTTTATGAAAAATATCCTATAGATACGGAAAATAAAGAAGATAAAAGCTAAAAGTAATTATAAAGTTTTCCAATTAAAAAACCCGTCCCAACTCACCGGGAGCGGAACGGGCCACTAAATCAGTTTTCTATCATCCTTAAAATTTCAATCCCTTGATCAGTTTATATTGATCTGAATTGATGCCGTATTCTGATTTTACATAGGATTTTATGCGCTGAACACGGTCTCTGAGGTCCTCGAACAACAAAAACCGGGCATTGGCTTTCTCCCTGACCTGCTGGACCAGCACAGCCAGGTCATTGTTCATCGCATTCATTTGTGCTGATCTTTCCTTTAAAGCAGCTATTTTGATCTTTTCGTTGGACGGATCATATCCATTGAAAGAAACGAGGGCTGCGATGACGTCATTGAAAATCTGGGTCATCGAACCGTAAGACAATTGCACAGTACTGTGTGCTTTGTCCGCATCCGGGTTTGTCGGATCAACCGGATCCTTAGACAGCGTGACTGATCTCATTTTGGTAATGAAGCTGCCCACAGACCTTGCTTCAGCTGATCTCCTGCCGAAGCGGGATTCCACTGCAGCCCTGACCGGCACGAGGATCTTTTCAAGGGAATCAGGGTTTTTCCTGTAGGCTACCCTGCGCTTTTCAACCATTACCCGGTAAGTTTCCTTAAGATTTGAAACGTTAAAGTTAGCTTGGGAAATGGAGGTGACCAGTGCGGTGAAGTTTTCTATATTTTCTTCAGGCCTGGGTGGACTGTAGTTTGGAAATCCGGGGAAAAAGCTCACAATATCCTGAGCTCTTCTCAAACGAGCTCCAAACGTGTTGTCTGAAATTGATGCCATTAAACAAAATTTAATAGGTGATAAATAAGATTAACAAGTCAAAGAAAAGTATTTGACGGGATAATGCCAAAAAATATTTCAGGAAATTTTTCCTGACCTGCCCCAAAACCATGCCCCGGGAAAAAGCTTTTGTGTCCATATACTGAGCCAACGGTAGTATCTGGTGAGGGAACGGTATATTCTGGCTATTTAACGGTTTTTTGATGTCATCGAAAAAAAATTTAGGGTCAATACAAAAAAATGCCAGGTGAGAAACATAAAATGGCAGGTGAGAAACATAAAATGGTAGGTGAGTAAAATATAATGGCTGGTGAGAAAAAACAAATGCCAGGTGAGTAACATAAAATGGCTGGTGAGTTGATAAAACTACCAGGACATGAACAGAAAATGACAGGTCAGGTAATATTAATGTTTGTTGAGAAAATAAAGATATCAGGTCATAAAATAGAAATGTCAGGTCATGAAATGAAAAGATCAATTAGATAATTCTAAGTGTCTGGTCAAGGATCCGAAAAGCATAGTGAAATGTTGATTTTAAATGGGTACAAGTTCACTTCCAAATTCCTGCTACCAAAAGATCCTGTCTGCAAGACTATTAATCCTCTTATTTAATCTATGAGGATATTTAAATGTGTTCATTTCCTATTACCCCTATCAATTTTGTAAAATACACGAAAAGAACAAATATGCTCATTTCTTATAATCTTTTACAAATGAAACCAATGCCTTTTTTTGCTTGCTGATCAGTATTGGAATCTGGTCTTTCTTATTTATAATTTCACCCAAATTGCTTATATATGGATCCAGATATTCAACTTTTAAATATCCGGCTTGAAAAGAATGCCCAAAAAGTTCAATAATTTGCGGATCTTCATAAATATTAAAAACAGGAGCATTATTTTGATTGACTGCCTGTAATCGTTTCAAATTTTCTTCGGATACTTCAAATTCAGATATCTCAAATTCTTCTAATGCATCAATTTCGATCTTGGTGTTATTTACGATGGACATCAATAAATTTATCTTTTCCACCATGCCATCATCAATTAGACTCATTTTAACTTCTGAGAACCGTATCTTATAATACTGTTCAATTTTTCTCAAACTGGTAAAAAGTTCCAGATAAAAATCCAACTCTTCTTTGAAGTTTTCAGTTTTTGGAAAGACATTCGTAAATGTTTTACCTTCTTTTGGATATACTGTAAATAAATCTCCGGCAACAAGCTTTTTCAAAAGCGTGAAAACCTCAATCTCTTCTTTTGTAGTAGTACATAATTCATTGTGTATATACTTGAAATTAAATTGGAATTCCGGGTAGTTGCCTGGAAAAAGCTTCAGATACATTAATACACTTTTAATCTTGATGTGTATTTCAACATGACTTTTTGACGTGAAAACTTTTATAGGTATATCGGTCATTTCAAAACCATCTTCAAAACGAATATCAATTGTTGTTGTTTTAATAGGCTTTGGCTCAAACCTTATAGTTGTCTGTTTGTCTGGTAACGGTAATTTCAATCCTTCAATCCTAAAGTCTGTATTAATCAATTGCTCAGCCGGAATTTTAAATTCTTCAAGCCTACCTTCTGAAAAATGTTCTTTGAATTTTTTGATAAAAGCAGGATCATTTCGAAGAGTCAGTTCAAATTTCCCTTTTCCTTTTCCCGTACTGTGTTTTAAAGACTTTATTTCAAACCCGTCCTTGTTTGATTTGATATCCGACTCCAATTTGATATTTGCCAGGAATTTACGGTATGTTTCTACAGAAGTTAGTCCTTTTTCAAAATCAGAAATTATATGATCATTTATGTTTTGTACCAGGTCTGTTATCAATTGTTCACCTGTGGAATTGATATAATGGATATTCTGACTAATTAAGAAATTGATCTTTGTTTGAGGCAAATCGGGGGCAACTAAAAAACACTCTTTCCGGTGTGTTCCCAATTCATCCGAAATTTTTTCAAAAATTACCGAAATATTGGGATCCTCCAAATTGTAACCTACAAACAAAACATTATTCGTAGCAATTCTTTCTTTAATCACAGTCCAGAATGTATCACTTTCTGCATTCAATTTAAAGAAGTTATTAAAATCTGATTTGGTTAGTATGATGCTGTCGGGATCTGATAAGTCTCCATGAATTTTAAATACCTGAATTTTATTTTTGTCAATGTATGGGATCTGATTAACAGAATATATAACCTGGCTATTCTGCTTTAATGAATCTTCGATTAAAGAATCGTAATTGGTAGTTATGAAGGTTTTAAAATGAGGAATACCCGCTAACAACTCATGGTATTCACTTGAAACCGGCATCTTATTTTTAAAAACATCATTTAATAATTGATTGAGACTATTTCTACTCCCTCTGAGTCGAAGAATTTCTTCGGTCAGATCTGGTAATGCCAGGTTTTCATCAATATATAATTTCTCAATAGTGGTTAACTTGTCGTAAAATATTTTTCCTAATTCTTTTCCTGAAGGAAATCCGGCGTACAGAGAAAAACCGGAACCTGCCCAAAATACAACTTTTTCCTCACGAATCAATTCAAATAAATATTCTTTATACATCAGGTTTACAGTTTATGGACGAAAAACAAATCTGACCAATTTCTTATTTTAAACTTGTTGAAATTCATTCAGGTAATTCAATGCCACTTCCTCATTCTCTTCAATCGCAATTTCAACTGCTCGTTTGGCTGCTTCCAAAAGTTGTTCCGATAGACTTTTAAGACGGAAACTTTCTTCAACTAATGCTGCAATCTCTTTTTGTTTTGTAAAGTCAATTATTGGAACTACCACATTTTCGATTTCGGCTACTCTCCAATGCATAATAATTGAACCTCCTGCATCTCGCTCGGCTTGCATCTGAACTAATTTTGAGTTTAATACTAATGTCAAATACTCAGGAATTACTTCTTCTTTCTGTTTAACATTTAAATGCAGGATTGCCCCAGATGTTATAAAATCAGCATCATTCCTGAGCATGTAAGCTGTGCCTACGCTACCATCTTTTGAAAAAAGAATTGTTTCTTTTTTAGGTTTCAGTTTTTCTATTAATGCCTCGTTTTCTCTGCAAAATCTGTCATTCAGTTTCTTTTCCGGTTCGTTTATTCCAAATTTGTTATAGTCCGAAACTCTTAAAAATGGCAAGCCTTCATCAGAATAAACCTCAGAGCCTGGTTCAATTGATTTTTTTATGGATACTAAATTTCCAAGCAGGTTGTATTTTTGAGTTTTAATATGGTTTATAATTTCCTCATATTTCTTTTGATAATACTCCGCATCCAACCTTCCGGTGGATAAAAACGATTCCTTAAATCCTTTGATATTGATTGGATCGGCGCTAGGTTGAAAATATTTTAATCCGATAGAGTCTAATAAAATAGATGCAGCTTGAGAGAAAATCTTAAAAGATTGTTGTCTGATAAAATTAGCTTTTTGAGTTAATTCTTCAACATTCAATTGAAATCCATAGGATGGTATTACAATTTTTATATCATTAAATTCAATGAGTTTAATTTCTGGTCTAGTGGCTTTAATACCTCTTCTTCTAAACTGGAGATAACCATATTTGGAATTTATAAATGCAGATAAATAATATGGATTAATTCTTTCCTTTTTAACAGATATTTTACCAACATGAGCACTAGTATTTGCTTCTGGAAAATTTTCAGGAATAACAGCACTCTTACCAAAATAAATTCCTGTTTTAGTAACTACAACATCACCAGGTCGTAAGGAAGACCTTTTTAATTCAATATGCAATTCTTCTGTAATATATCTAAAAATACTTTCATCAATATAACCAATTTTTATTGATTCACTTAACAAATATAAAACTCCCTTTTCTTGATAATTTGGAGCACCATGATCACCATCCGTAATTAATGTTGTTATATCGGATAGGTTTTGGATTTCAAAACCTGATTCCTTCAATTTTTGTAGGGACTTGACAAATTGCTTACTATAAAATTCAGCGCCAATTGTAAATTGATTTTCAAGGTCAAACTTTTTTATCTCACTTATCTCCAGCCCTTCCAACAATGCCTTATACCTTGCCTCGTTGAAAGGGCTACTCAAAAAAAACTGAGTTGCTCTTTTCTGGCAAATTCGGCAAATGCTTCTGCAATACCGTCTCTGGTCAATCCATCGTGATTGAAAAGATCGTGTTTTACGATCAGATGCCCGTGGCTGTCCAATAAAAATTCGTCAAAATGACTTGCGATATTATCATAATGATCTTGTACTTCATCTATACCAGAGTTCAATTCTTGTTGATATTCAGGTGGTGGAAAGTCTTTTTTCCTCACATAGATCTTGTCTCCGCTGTTGTCTTTACCGGGTTCCTGCATAGTGGCAAAGAAAATAGGATAGTCATCCACTCTGGGGCAAAGCTGATCATCCCATTTCTGAACAAAAAGCAGACTCGTTTTTGTCCCGGTGTGTGGTTTGAATACATTACCATGCAAGCCTACCACTGCCAGGATCCGGCATTGCTCAGCAATATATTCCCTGATATTTTTATCACTGCTGTTGTTGAAACGTCCCTGTGGAAGTACAATGGCCATCCGTCCTCCGGGTTTGAGAAAATCGAGATTGCGCTCAATGAATAAAATATCCCTTCCAACTTTCGATTGATATTTTCCGTTTGAGTTTTTTCCGAGTTCGTATTTTGCCAGGATCCGGCTTTCCTTGATATCCCCTGCAAAAGGTGGATTGGCCATCAAAATATCAAACAGAAAATCCTGATTACTGTTTTTATCTGCTCTGAGCTTTTTTAATTTTTTCCATCCTTCATTGTAGATGTCCAGCCAGTCTTCATCTTCCCTGGTTTTCTCTTCCCAGCGTTCCCAGTCGAGTGTATTCAGATGTAACACATTGGTTTGACCATCACCTGCGATGAGGTTAAGAGTTCTGCCAACACGGACTACCTTTTCGTCAAAATCGATGGCAAACACTTTATCCTGTACATAATCTATGCACCGGGGAGGTTTGTTCTCCAGGGTGAACAGATGGCTTTTATCCAGACCCTCTTCTTTAAGGATCTGTTCCCATACATAAAAAACCGTATGGACCGGAAACCCGCAACTCCCGGCTGCAGTATCGATCATGGTTTCGTGAGGCTTGGGATTCAGCATTTTCACTGCCATGTCGATCACATACCGAGGGGTGAAGTATTGACCTTTTTCACCTTTACTGCTTTTATTGATCAGGTATTCGAAGGCTTCATCCACCACATCGAGGTTAGAATTGAACAGCTTGACATCCTGAAGGGAAGATACACAAACAGAAAGGTGAGAAGGTGTCAGCATGATCCTGGCGTCTTCGGAAAATACTCCTTCCCATTTCTTTTTGGCATTTTCAAAAAGCCGTTGCAGTTTGATTTTTAATTCAGTCTCTGTATCTCCGTAATTCCTGAATTCGAGATGACGCGAACGGTTGCGTCCGCTTTCCATTTCGTCATACAATTTGATAAAAATTAGTTTGAACAGTTCCTCAAAAACATCCACTCCTGCATTAGCCAACACCTCATCCTCCATTTCGAGGATCAGGTCTTTAAGTGATTTCCTTTCTGATAGTAATTTGTCTTTATTGATCAGGTCTTCGATCGTCCACCTTTCTTCCAGAATATCCGAAAGTTTTTGGTCAGCTCGGGGAATATTGGGAATATCTTCAAAATAATTCGGGTCTTTACGGTGATAGTAGGAAATGGAATCACCATTGCTCCAAATTCCGATGGGCGCTCCCGTGGCATTGCAATAAGATTTGAGTTGTTCTTTCCCGTCTTTTAACTTTGGCTTTTTCAATTCGACCATGATAAAAGGTGTAGTGGTCTGATCTTTGTCGAAAATGACAATATCTGCACGCTTTTTCTCTCTTCCGAAAGATACTGCGTATTCAAGTTCCATCCTGGAAACCGGGTAGCCAAAATCTCTGTTGAGCACAGATACATAAAGTTGGCGTATGATCTCTTCCGGTGTCAGTCTGATTTCCTTCTTTCTCACCTGGCAGATTATATAAGGAACCTGTTTGCCTTTTATTTCGCGCAACAGGATGTCACCCTCTAAGTTATTTATTTTATCTGAACTGAATTGTGTGAGTTTATAACCCGAATCCTTAAGAATTTCTGAAATAGTCTGGATCATAACAAGAATTTTTTTGAAATGCTAAAAGTATCAAAAAGTTGGGAAAGGGATAGAAAAGATATAGGTTTTTGTAGCTATTAGAATATGGGAATCAATTAAATAATTAGTGTGCCATCTGAATTATTGCCCCATGTTCACATTATCTATTATTATTTCAGATTTATATGGCTTTCAGCTTTTTATAATCATCAGGAATAAGAATTTTAAAACTAATGATAAAACTTAAGTATATGTATTTTAAACAAAACTATAAATAGAATTATCATGTATATTCAAGTTGGTTTGTTTCAGATAATAAAAACTCTTTGATCGATTTAAGGTTGCGTTTATTAATATTCTCTTTAATAACTTCTTTTACGCTTTGGCTTTTGTTTTTTAAATGATTTCTTTCAAGTTTGTTTTTAAGTTTTTTCCCTGAACTATCTTTGACTAATTCCTTTACATGATGAATAATAAAACCTGTAATTTCTTCATTCTCTGATATAATG